>Ga0126381_100008111_pt1 | contig 11726 bp, 12 predicted proteins | sample PanSoiMetPlot_28_FD_96465 | JGI IMG/M metagenome (GOLD analysis project Ga0126381, IMG submission 96465) | Tropical forest soil microbial communities from Panama - MetaG Plot_28 | ecosystem: Environmental > Terrestrial > Soil > Tropical forest > Bulk soil | place: Panama | collected 2016-02-17 | reverse complement strand
GCCTCGTCCATATCGGCGGCTTCCAGTATCCAGAAACCGCCTATGTGCTCCTTGGCCTCGGTGTACGGCCCATCGGTGACGAGCACCGTACCATCAGGCTGCTTCCGCACCGTCTTTGCGTTGGCGGCCGGGGAGATTCCGCAGGCGAACTTCCTCACGCCGGCAGCAATCAATTCGCGGTTGAGCGCGTGGATCTCCTCGATCATCGCTTCGGTTACCGAGGACGGGTCAAAGTCGTCGGGAAGGTAGCTAGCAACCAGATATTGCGGCATGAGTCTCCTTTAACGGCCTTTGCGTGGGCCGGTTGATCTGCCTTCACTATAGACGTCGAACGGCTGGACCGGAATTCGACAAACTGCCCAAGAAAATTCTTCAGCCGGTGCTTCGCAGTTCCCTCCGAATCGGTCCTTCCATGAGAAGGCCGATCCCTGTCAAGAGTTAATGCCTCCCTTCGTGGTTTGGTGCCTACCCCGGCGAAGAAGAGGGCGCCGGTGTGAACTACAGCCACCGGTCTCCGAAGGGCAACCTTGAATAACCTAGCCATGTCGCAGATGGCAAGGTGGACTGGAACGAAGCAAGAAGAATGGAGCCGAGGCGTACTTATCCTTCATGCCGAGCGTCGTGGCGGGACCTAGATTGTGCGGCTGGCGAGCTGGTGATGCATGTTCATGGCGAAGTTTTGATCCAGGACTACTGCGGCGTACCGCGAACAAAGCTGCATTTCGCGGTTGGCCCAGGTCGAGAGAGCGGGGAGCTTCTCAACAAGCGCGACGATGCGGTAATACAGGGAGCCTTCTTTGAGCCAGCAACTGGTCCTTTTCATTTCCGGGGACAGCCCGTCGCAAAAGCCCTTGAGATTGCCGAAGTCCCGCGGCCCGATGCCGCTTCGTCAATGCCCGTCGAGAAATGCAGCGACTCGGACATCCGCGAGCCCCTCATTGCTGTAAACTATAGATAACATTAGGTTTACTAAGAGGCTGGTCTCATGGCCACGTGGCCACCCGTCCCGTTGTTCGGTAACTGAATCAGAAATCCGGCCGGCGGACGCGCTTGACCAGCTTACATTGTCGCCCTAACTTGGACGGATTAGCTTACGTCCGACCCTGTAACAGCGACAGGCGGAGCTAAAGTTTCTACCGGAGATGAGCGCCCCCTTCAGCCTTGCCGGGACGGCTTCGCCAAAAGCGGAGCCGAAACTCGACCGCGCGCTCTCGGAGCAGGAAAACCAGCACTGGTGCCTCCTGGGTCACTCGGTTTTCGTCGTAGCCCTGCTGGCGCTTGTAGTTGTCCCGTTCAGCATTCCATCGGTGCGACTGGGAGGCGGCGAGTTCCCGGTTTTGCTGCCTGAATGCACTATGGAACAGCTGGAGCTTGTTTTCCGGCGCCTCGGCGTTCTCGAAGTAGACTGGCAAGGGCAAAAAATCCCGGTCACTTTTTCCGCAGGATGGAATCAGTATCAACCTGGAGAGAGCCCCCAGGAAATGCTGGCCCGCGCGGATGAAATCCTTTATGCGCGCAAGCGGGCGAGCAAGAAAGTTCAAGCAGCCACAAAAGGCCAGGGCAAAGCAGCGCCGGCGACGCACCTGCACGTCGAAGCGACAAGAGTGCTCTGCGCCCACTGCAAAGGATCATGGGAGCCAGTGATTCCCGGACCCGTCATGGTCGGCCCATTTCCAAAGTAAAAACAGTCGGAGCTAACACATCCATGCCAAACCAGACGACTGAGCAACAAACCGAGCAAAAACCACAACCGGTTGCCGTTTGCACGCGCTGCGGAGCCGTTTCGTACTCCACGGAAATGATTAGCGGCCAGTGCGCCCAGGTCACCGTCGGTAAGCGCTGCACGGGGGTCATTGGCAGCGCGCCAAGCAAAGCCGATTGGGAGATGTGTCCTGTCTGCCAGGCCACGGGACGGAACGGCAAGCTTCCCTGCGGACCATGTGACGGCGCCGGCTGGCTCTACGTTCGCAATCGGAAACGCTAAACGCAAACTCTGGCCTTGTGGGTCCCCGGGTGTCGCGGTCTATTGCCCTTAACTGAGTTAAGACGCTCCTTAAATGCTTTGAATTCTGTGGATTACTGGCATAGTGCAACGGTTATACCATCCAAGAGCTTAAAGGTATCGCCGCACCTTGATCACGTAACCCGTGTAGCTCTCTCCGAATTTCCCGGCGAGGTATTTTTCCTCCGGCACTACCGCGATGAAATGCACGGTCAAAAGCGAAAACGCCGCGAAGAAAGAAATCCATAGATTGTTCAGCGCCAATCCCAGGCCGAGCTGAATACAGGTCATTCCAACATACATGGGATTGCGTGTGAAGCGGTAAGGGCCGCTCAACACCATCTCAGGAGAGGGCGTCCATGGCTTTGGGTCCTGGCCGGTGCGCTTAAAAAGCTTCCACGCCTCGACAATCAGCCATAATCCAGCCAAGATTATGGCGATCCCCGCGGCGCGCGTGATGAAGCCGTCGACTGGATTTGGCGGCAGCGTGACGTAACGAAGCGCAACTCCCAGGAGAGTGAAGGCGAGATAGATAAGCGGAGGCGGGAATCGCACATTGGCGCCGCGCTCGCCGGAATCCACTTTGGACATGCTGGTCACCCTTCCCTGAACGGATTGTACTTGAAAAGGCGAGCGGGGAATCGACGACAGCGCGCTAGGTGGATCGCCCTGCTCTAGTCCCGGCTTGCAGGACAGCAAAACGCCCCGGGGAACTAAAACCGGCTCGAATTCGTACTCAAGGTAAGACGAACGGTTGCGTCCATTCGTCAATTCAGGGGAGGGCGGACCTTCGCTTTGCCGAATCATGGAGGGAGACAAACTATGAAGCGCGTAAAGAGTTCTGCACTGTGGTGGATTGCCGGAACGATTGCTCTTGTAATGATTTCACTAGCGGGCTCCACCCCAGCCCTGGCGCAGGGCGAGAAGCGTACGGTGTTCACGGAGCGCGATTTTCATTGGCAGGGACATCTGCAGGCCGGGCAGACGCTGGAGGTCATCAATCGAAACGGGGGAATTGATGCGAGCGCGGCTTCTGGCGATGCTGCGGCGGCCTCGGGCACGTGGAAAAGCCGCGATGACGAAAACGAACCGTTTGTCGAGGTCGTTGAATATGCGGATGGCGTGACGATTTGCGCGGTTTACGCGAGGGAGAAGACGCCCGGGCACTGCCATCGCGGCGGAGTGTCCTCCGAGTCCAGCGGCAGCTGGTGGCATGGGAACCGTGCGAGCATTAATTTTGACGTGCAAGTGCCGAAGGGCGTGCGCCTCAATGCTTTGACGACTAACGGGAATGTGACAGGCCACAGCCTGGCGAGCGTTGTAGAAGCAGCGACGACGAACGGCAATGTGGACGTTTCGACGAGCGAATGGGCTTCGGCGTCAACGACGAACGGCGGAATTCACGTGTCCATCGGCAACGCGAAATGGAGTGGCGAGCTGAAGGAGAGGACAACGAACGGAAGCGTGGACGTCACGCTGCCTGCTGCGGCGGAATTCACGCTGGAGGCGGGCACAACGAATGGCGGGATTCACACCGATTTTCCAATCACCGTTCAAGGCAGCTTCAACTCGAAGCGACTCTCGGGGACCGTGGGAGCAGGCGGACGAGATCTAAGAGTCTCGACGACCAACGGCGGAATCAAGCTGACGAAGAGCTGAGCGCTGCCCACTTCATCGTCAGCTTTTTGTGCTTCTTTGCGCAGTCCAAGAGATATAGGTCGATCACTTTTGGTAAGGGAGTCCGCTCCCCTACGCCAGTTTTTTGAAATAGTCCACGACTTGTGGACTCCAATCGATACCCACCCGCCTTTTTCTTGCGCCGGTACGGGTTTTTGACTTCTCTTAATTTGGAGAAATCATATTCCTACTTCATAGCCTCGCAACTCCTCTTGGTCGCTTTGCGTGCGGAAATGATACCAATAAGCAACTCGTTTTCCCTGTCCCAACGAACGACCACCAAAATCCTTCCCGCCGAACCCCATCCGAAGGTGAACCGCTCCTCCGCGTTAGAATCCGCTGGGTCATGGAACAAGCGTCCGCGGGGGTCGTCGAAAACGGTCTGAGCCTCTTCGAACCAAACTCCACGCTTGCTTCGGTTGCGTTTGTTCTTTCGCTCGTCCCACTCGAACCGAAGCATATCTGGATAGTGTCTAGACACCGAGACGATTGCAAATCGCTAATGGGACGTGTTTCTGAATTCGCAGCGGGAAGTGATGCCCTTGCCTTCGGTGACGGTGAGGGTGGCGCGGGCGGGAACGGTCGGGAGGCGGTCGAGTTGTCCGCTCGGCCAGCGGATTTCGATGGAGTCGGCTTTGTCGCGGGGGCCGAGACCAAAGGTGAGCACGAGTTCGCTGGCCGAAAGATAGCTGGAGCCGCTGTGGAGCATTTCCATTTGCGTATCGCCGCCAGCGGTGAGCTTTACGACCGCGCCGATGCCGTCGCGATTCGATTTCGTGCCCATCAGCTTGAGGCGCAGGCCGTGATTTGCGGCGGCGGGGCCTGACGCTTCGTTGCGGAACAGATACACCGGGCCTGCGTTTGTGGACAGGAGCAAGTCCAACCGACCGTCGTTGTTGATGTCTGCGTAGGCTGCGCCGCGACCCACGCGGGGAGACCCAAATGCGGCGCCCATGGACTTCGTGACTTCCTCGAACTTCCCTTTCCCAACGTTGCGGAAAAGATGGGGCCGCTCCGCGTAGCTCACGTTGGCCTGCACTTTCTGGATGTCGTCATCAACGTGGCCGTTGGCGATGAGCACGTCGGGCCAGCCGTCGAGGTCGTAGTCAAAAAAGAAGCAGCCGAAACCAAGGGTGAGCAGCGAAGCGCGGCCGATTTCCGAGCGTGGAGCTTCGTCCACGAAGAGTCCTTTGCCTTCGTTGTGATAGAGCGAGATCATCTGGTTCGAGAAATTAGTGATTAGAACGCTGGCAAAGCCGGAATGGTCGTAGTCGGCCGCGTCCACGCCCATGCCCGCGCGCGCGACGCCGTCTTCGCTGAACGCCACGCCTGCCACGACGGCTTTTTCGCTGAACGTGCCGTTGCCATTGTTGCGATAGAGCTTGTTGGGCTGCGTATCGTTCGAGAACAAAAGGTCGGGCCAGCCGTCGTTGTCGTAATCGAGAACGGCGACGCCGAGAGTCTTGGAGGTTGCGTCGGCCAGACCTGATTTCTGCGTGACGTCTTCGAAGGTGCCGTTGCCGCGGTTGTGCCAGAGCCGGACCGAGGTGCCTCTGTACGACTCCGGCGTGCAATAGGATTTGGCCTTGCCGTCAAGCGTGCAATAGAGGTCGGTTTCGGGTGTCCACTGGACATAGTCGGCGACCACCAGATCCAGACGGCCGTCTTTGTCGTAATCCACCCAGGCGGCGCTGGTGCTGAATTCTTTTGGATCTTGCAATCCTGCTTTTTGCGTTACGTCCGTGAAAGTACCGTTGCCATTGTTGTGAAACAGGCGGTTCTGGCCGTACGCGGTGACGAAAAGGTCGTCGTAGCCGTCGTTGTCGTAATCACCCACAGCGACGCCCATCCCGAAGATCTCGCTGTCCAGTCCGGCTTGGTGCGTCACATCCGTGAACGTGCCGTCGTGATTGTTGTGATAGAGCTTGGGCGTTGAATGTTTCTGCCCGTGACCTGGCCAGTCCATTCCGTTCACCAGGAAAATGTCCGGCCAGCCGTCGTTGTCGTAATCAATGAAGGCGACGCCTGGTCCCATGGTTTCTGGAAGGTATTTTTTGCCGAAGGCCCCGTTGTTGTGGACGAAACGGATTCCGGCTTGTTGCGTGACGTCGTGGAATTGAATGGAGGAGGTTTCAGGTGCGGCGCTGACTCCAGTTCTTACCGTCAAGAGAGTAGCGAGCGCAAAAACAAAGAGCACAGCAAGCAGACCTTTCACCCTTCCCCCGTTTCAGTCTCGGCCAACACCGAGCGCGTCGGCCGCGCGATTGATGTAGTTGAACCAGGACGCGATGAGCGTGATTTGCAGGATGCCTTTGTCATGGAAACCCGCTTCGCGCAGCTTCTTGTGATCCTCGGGACTGCATTTTGTGGCGTCTTTGGTGAGTTTCACAACGTAGTCCAGCATGGTGCGATCCTGCTCGCTGATGGGCGCCGTGCGATAGTCCTTCTTCAAGGCCTCGACCATCTCTTCTTTCAATGTGACACGACGCAGAAACTCTGCGTGGGAGACGATTCAATAATGGCAGCGGTTGGTGACCGACACCATGGTGGCGATCATCTCGTGTTGGTAGCGTTTCAGAGGCAAATCCGGTGACATGAGTGCGCCAAAGGTGCTGAACGCATGATAAAGCGCTTCGGGAATCAGCGTGTGGCTCGCGACAATTCCGGCAGTCTCGCCGTCGTTCACGGGATGAACGGGTGTGGCGTATTCGACGGGATACAATCTTCGCTGCGATTCAATCGCATCTTTGACGCACTGGTCATCTTCCATGCGGACCGTCTGGATCCACGTCATTTTCCCTCGCTGTTCAGCTTGCCGTTTGAAAACTAGTCTCCACCACCCGGTCTTGCCTTTTCTGGCGTGGAAACCTTGACGGCGACTCTATGGGCCACGGATTTTTTGGGGGACGCCACGGTTAGAGCAACGGTGTAGTGCTCGTGAACGGGCTGGCGCTCGTTGTTGTCTTCGGGATGCGCTTGGCGGTAGGGGCCGGTAATGGCTTGCGCAGATTCGTCGGCTTTGAACCGCAGGTAGCGCTCCTTATGCTCTTCAGCTTTTTTGTCGTCGCCCAGGCCGTTGTAGCAGAGCATCAGGTTGTAATGGGCCTGTAGATCTTCAGGATCGATGGCCAAGGTTTTCTCAAACTCAGCGACGGCATCGGCGTAGTGCTTTTCCAGGAACAAAACGCGGCCGAGTTCGTTGTGGACGACGCGATCGCGCGGGAATTGCTGAAGGACAAGCTTCAGATGCGTGATGGCACCGTCGTAGTCGCCGTCCTCACGAAGCGCTTTGGCATAAAAGAAATTGGTGCGGCCTAGTTGCGAATCAATGGCCAAGGATTTTTCCAAGACCTTGCGCGCTCCGACCGTGTCCCCTTCTTGAAGCAGCACGCGGCCGATGTTGGTCCAGCCGTCGGGATTGAGGGGATCCGCTTCCGTGATTTTCTCAAATGCCGCGGCGGCGGCTTTCAAATCGCCCTGGAGAAATAGTCCGATGCCGTAGTCATTCCAGCGCGTCCAGTCTTCCCTGGTGTTGATCGTTGCGGGCTGCGGTGCGGGTGAGCCTTTCGGAAGGACGCGCAACGTTTTTGTGTCTTCGGCGAGGACGGTGATCGGCAGATCGGGAATCGCCTTTATGTTGCCCGACACGTTCGAAGTGTCGCCGTTAAACGCGAATTTGCGATCATCGTAGTCAGGCGTGGCTGCTTTGGCGCCGCTGCTCACGAGTTTGGTCGCATCTTCGGGGACGCCGGCAAATGAAAACTGCGTGTTGTACCAACTGAATTTGCGATAGTTCAGCTTGGCATGCAGAGTGATTTTGTCGCCGCAGTTTTCGGGAACATGCAAGCGGTAATGCACCGTGTCCGCGGCCCCCGGTGGAATCAAATGCACGTAAACGACCGAGCGCGTAGCCCAGGCGTTGCGTTTGTTGATGATGTTGCCGTGCCCATCGATTTGAAGTGAACGGTAGAAATGCGCGCCCGGTTCGACCGGGCCCTTGCCGTTGTCCTCGACCTGGCCGCTCCAGAAAATGGTTTGGCCTTTTTCGTCGGTTGCCTGCAATTCGAGCCAAACATCGAAGGCATCTACGGTGCCGCCGGGAAAAAAGTGGCCGACTTTGCGGGTTCGCACGACGACGTCCAGGCGAAGATCATCGCCTCGGCGGACGGCAGCGTCGGTGCGGTCGATGGGCGCCGTGATCTCGCGAACGTCGCCCGCGGGGCCTTTCGGCAACGAGGCTTCGGATTCTTCGCCAACGGCAAAGGTGCTCGACAGTTCCTGCTTGCCAAGCTCGTTGCGGACCGGAGCAGCCGATGCCTTGCCCTCCGGAGAAACGGCAAAAATGTCTACGCTGAGTTGCTTGTCCCGGAGGAATTTCCTGGCGAATTCGAGTTGTGCCCCATCTTTGTTGGCCGTGGGCACGGCGGTATTCGCGCCAGGGAAACGATGCGAATGCACAAGACCATTGATGTTCCCGTCATCGTTCGACGGAACCATGGGCATGTGGCAGTCCGCGCAATTCATGGGCAATTTTGGATAGTAGAAAGATCGTGCGCCTTGGCCGGAAATTCCGCTGGCTTGCCAGTTGTCGTATTCGTTGAAGCCGCGAATCCAGCGGTAGCGGTTCACCGGAACATCCAAGTGCACCTTGTGACAGGAAGAACAGAACTCCGCCGTTTCCGTGCGCATGAAAGGCTTCAGGAAAGTGCGGCGGTGCGGTTCGGGATTGAGACGCACGACAAAATCGTGGAGCTTGCGCACGAGCGGATTTTCGCTTGCGGCGAGTTCGTGTAACTTCGGATATTCGAGGAAAAAGTCGCCCTGGCCCATAGTGCTTTTGACTTCGACAATGCTATGGCACATCAGGCAGCCAAGGCCGGCGCGAGCTTCCGGAAGGTTTACTCTATCTTTGATGGGCGTATCGAACTTGCCGCTGTAGAGCAGCGCCGGATCGTGACAGCCGGCGCACCATTTGGAAGAGCGCACGCCCGCGACATCCTGCATGTACTCGATGCTCTTGCGGTACCACTGGTTATTGAAAGAAGAAAAGTGGTGCATCGAGCTGTTCCACTGCGCGTAAATATCCGCGTGGCAACGCTGGCAAGCTTCGGACTTCATGAAGTATTGAGACGGGATGTTGACGTCGTGCCTGGTCTGCGCGGAGCTGGGGAAGAATTTTCCGCCAGATCCATCGCCTTCGTGGTCCATGGAGTCTGGTGGCGTCAACGGATTGATAATGCGATTGGCGCGCGCGCCGCGCCAGCGGACTTCGCGCACGAACCAGAGCCCCGCGGAGATGGCGAAGGTGGCGAGAACCAACACCGCAAATCGCAGCGCCTGGTTGCTCGCGGTTTGTCCGAGCCAGCCTTTCGCGCGGAACCAGTCCGCCAGAAGCAAGAGCGCTCCGGCTACGCACAGGACAATGTGCGCATAGAGCCAATTCCAGAGATCGTGTGGCGTTCCGATTTTGACCAAAGCCAGGCCAAGGAGCGTTCCAGCGGCAAGGAGAATCCAGCCCACGCGGGAAAGGATGGTCCCGCTCCAAAGCAAAGGAACCAGGAGAATGAGCAGCAACACGAAGACGAGGATTCCTATTACAACGTGGAGCAGATCGGCGACCGCATAAGTGATCGTTGCCGAGGGAAATCCGTACAAATAGCCCGCGCTGAGAGCAAGGAAGACGAGAAACCGCGATAACCAGCGCTTCGACGACTCAACGCGCATCAGAAGCCTCTTCCAAAGGGTCGGGAGCAGGAAAAAAAGCGACCGGATGTCTGAGATCCATCCGGTCGCGATTCAGTTTGGGGTGCCCCGAAGCAAGCCAAGGACTGGCTTGAGCTGGAGGCGGTGTTGCTAGTGGGCATACGATAGTTTTCCGGCGCCAAACAGGCAATACTGTGAAAGCATTAGAAGCCGCAAAATCATGCAAAACAATTGAATTAGCAGCAATAATGGAAAAAGACTAGGGAATTCAGAACGGCTCTATGCCCTTTCCTTCCAAGCACTTATAGGCTTTTTGTGTTTGGAGGTTTTTGTATTCTTCGGTGCGGCCGCTGGGCCATTGGATGAGCAGGCGGTCGACCTTTTCGCGCTTGGCCAGTCCGAAAGTCAGAGGCAGTTCGGATTGGGAGAGATAACTGGAGCCGCCATGCACGATGCGCGACTGGCGAAGGTCGCCAGCGAAAACTTGGACGCTGGCGCCGATCGCGTCGCGATTCGACTGCGAGCCCTGTAATTCGAATCGGACGCTGCGGTTGCCGGCAAGCTGTTCGTTGCGAAAAAGAACTGCCGGCCCATTATTGGTGGTCAGCAGAATATCGAGATCGCCGTCGCGATCAAAATCGGCGTAAGCCAAACCGCGTCCGACGCGAGGCTTGTCAAATCCGCCGCCAACTTCTGCGGCCACGTCGCGGAATTTTCCGTCTCCCTGGTTCAGAAAGAGCTGTTGCGGCTGGGCATAGCCGACATTTCCGCGGATGTTGCGGACGGTTTCGTCAATGTGTCCGTTTGCAACAGCGAGGTCGAGCGCGCCGTCCAGATCCACATCGAGAAACATGCAGCCGAAGCCGAGAGTGCTTTTGGATGCTGCGCCGATTCCGGCTGTCACAGCGACATCATCGAACACACCGGGCTTCGCGGCGCGATACAAGCCGATCATTTCATTGTCGAAATTGGTGACGGCGATTCCGGGGCGGCTGGAATTGTCAAAGTCTCCCACGTCCACGCCCATGCCGGCGCGCGCTTTTCCTTCAGTGCTGAATGCGAGGCCTGCCTCGATGGCGACGTCCCGGAACTTTCCGTTGTGAAGATTGCGATAGAGTTTGTTCGGTTGCGTGTCGTTGGCCACGAAAAGGTCGGGCCAACCGTCTTGATCGTAATCCAACATCGCGACACCCAGGGACTTTGAGCTGCTGTCGAAGACTCCGCTGGTGGCGGTGACGTCTTCGAACGTGCCGTTGCCGCGGTTGTGGAACAACCAGCAAGTGTCGCCGCGATACGCTTCCGGCGTGCAGTACGACTTGTGCGTGCCATCGAGACTGCAAAAGACGTCGTGTTCCGGCGACCAGCGCACGTAATTGCACACGAAGAGGTCGAGCAAGCCGTCGCGGTCGTAGTCAAACCAGAGCGCAGAGGTGCTCAAGCCCTGGCGGCTGAAAAGACCGCTGGAGCGCGTGACATCAACAAAAGTGCCTTTGCCGGTGTTGTGGAAGAGGCGGCTTTGGCCCACACAAGTGATAAAGATGTCTGGGAAGCCATCGTTGTTGTAATCCCCGACGGCTACACCCATGCCGTACATTTCGATGTCGAGGCCTGCGCTTTTGGTGACGTCGGTGAACGTGCCGTTGCGATTGTTGCGGTAGAGACGTAACGTGGACCGCTCGCGCTTGTGGCCCGGCCAGTCCATACCGTTGAGGAGCAGAATGTCCTGCCAGCCGTCGGCGTCGAAATCCAGAAAGGCGCAACCGGAGCCGAGCGTTTCGGGAAGCAACTTTCCCTGGTAAGCGCCGGAGTTGTGCTGAAACTGGATACCCGCAGCGGCAGTGACATCAGTGAGGCGAAATCCCAAGTTGGAGGCGCGGGTTGCGAATATTCGTGGCGCTAGGATTGCCGCCAAGCCCGAGCCCAGAGTGGTGTAAAGAAAATCCCGGCGGTTCAAGGCAGATTCACCAGACCATTACGAATGGCGTACACGACGAGTTCCGCGGTCTTGTGAATGCCGAGCGTGTCCATGATGTTGGCGCGATGCACGGCCACCGTGTTGACGCTAAGATTCAAGTGCGAAGCGATCTCCTTATTCGACTTCCCCGCCACGATGTGCTGAAGAATCTGTAACTCTCGGGGCGTTAGACTTCCGCCGCGCTCGCCTTTGAGCGCGTCTTTGCGCGCAACCTGCGGATCGAGAACGGTCATCCCGGCGGCGATACTTTTCACGGCGCTAACGAGATCGAGGTCCATGGCGTTCTTCAAAACGTAGCCGCGCGCTCCCGCTTGGAGCGCCTGGCTAACGAGCGTTTCCTCGGAATGCATACTCAGCATCAGAACTCCT
>Ga0126381_100008110_pt1 | contig 11726 bp, 10 predicted proteins | sample PanSoiMetPlot_28_FD_96465 | JGI IMG/M metagenome (GOLD analysis project Ga0126381, IMG submission 96465) | Tropical forest soil microbial communities from Panama - MetaG Plot_28 | ecosystem: Environmental > Terrestrial > Soil > Tropical forest > Bulk soil | place: Panama | collected 2016-02-17 | reverse complement strand
GTGCAGGGTCTTGAACCCCGGCTTCATGTAGTCATGGTTGGGATCGAAATCTGGGTCTGGCGGCAGCCCAGCCTCCTTCGTCAGCTCCACGATCTTCGGGTGCGCAAACCGCCCACCCTCCGGGTCCTGCACGATGTCCAGTTCCAGTTGCCGCACACCAGCATTCAGTTGTTGGGTCAGCATCTGGTGGTGATACTCCACACCCTGGTACGCCTTCGCGTAATGCTCCTCAAAGTACTTCGCCTCACTCGGAGCAAACCCCATGTTGTAACTGTTGTGCGTGCCAATCACCTGAATCTGGTTCAGGTGAAGTTCCTTGTCTTGAGAACCACGGTCCTGCACATTCCTGCTCTGCGCCATTACCGGTAATGACACCAGCATTACAAAAGCCGCACCAGAACGCTTCATGCAGAAAGACCTCACGAGGGGGACAGTCTCCCAACCATACCGTGCTCCCCACGATCGCACCCCAGTCATCTGTCCTAGTCCATCGACTACCCTCCCTAGCCGGGGCGCTCCGCGGTTGCTACTCCACCGGGCCGGACTTGTCGTCGTCGGTTGCCTGCCGAACGAGCGGCTTCCCTTGCTCTTGGAGACGCCTCGCAGCCTCCTGAAGTGCCAAGCAGATTTTGTCGTCCTGCGGATTGCGATAGTTCATGAACGACGGCTTCAAATCGTCAGTCTTCATCTCGCGCTTGAGTAGTTATTCTAAGGGTTCGGCCACTGTGTCCCCTCCGAGTACGGGCTCAGTGTACGCTTACCGTCGAACAGTGTTCGCTTAGCGTGCTATCTCAGTTTTTGACGCGCAGCAACGTTTTGGAAACCGCAAGTTCGAGATTGCCCTGAGTACCTCGTGGGATCGGTAACGTCAAGTAACTGAGTTTTCCTCCAGCGTGCGAGCCGGGTGGTCCCAGTAGCGCAGACACAACATGATCGAACTGGCGACAAGCATTGGAATTGCCATCAGGGTGAGCCCGCGCTGGTATTGGCCGGTGAGATCACGGGCGATGCCCATGATGTACGGACCGACAAATCCACCCACGATACTGATGGTGTTGATCGCAGCAATGCGCGCAGCCCTGAGGTGCCTCGAAGGCTACAGTGAACATTGCGCGAGAGCAATGACGGAGTAAGCAGCTCTCTGCAATAGTTGGTCGCGCTCGCCAAAATCCAATCTGCGCCACTGCCGCGAGCAATCGAGGGCCCACCGCACCGCATGGAAGTCCACCCACCCGAGCACCGGATACCCCGACGACGAAAATGCCTCGGCCGTCTACTAATTCTTTGCTCAATCCTGTTCGGTGTTGCGCTCGCGTCCGCGCAACAGCCCTCACCCGCCACCTTCGATCTTGATAAGGGCCGCGAGGTCATGCTCGTGCTCGACGACCTATGGCGTTTCCATCCTGGCGACGACCCGCGCTGGGCCGACCCCGCCCTCAACGACTCCGCCTGGCCCCTCCTCCTTTCCGACAAATCCTGGAGCGAGCAGGGCTACAAAGACATGAGCGGCTACGCCTGGTACCGCGCCCGCGTTCTCGTGCCCGCAGGCGAGAAGCCACTCGCGCTCTACATTCCTCGGACCAATTCGAAATTTCAGGTGTTCGTGAATGGCAAGCCCCTGGACCATTGCAGGGACGAAGAACTCGGGGGAACTCCGGTCTCGTCTCCTCCGATAGTCTGCACCTTGCTCACGCAGACACAACGGGCTCACGCGATTACGTTGGCGGTTCGAGTCTGGCACTGGCCACGCTGGGCCACGTACTTCGGTGGCGGCATGACAGGCGGCATCCGCATCGGCGACGCGGCGCTCATTCAGCGGTACAACACGGCTGCGGTCAATACGACGAGCTGGAACAACGTGAGTCAGATCATCCTGGCGATTCTGGAAGGCCTCGCGGCGATCGCAAGCCTCGCCTTCTTCGCACTCCGGCCAAGAGAGCGAGAGTATCTGTGGTTTGGGATTATGATTGCGTTCTCGGCGATGTTCCGCGCGTGGGCGATCCACAGCTACTTTCACTACCACGGGATAATCCGGGGGGAGTTGGTTGGCGAGCTAATAGACCTGATCTCAATCGCAGCCGCTGTGGTCTTTTATTGCACGCTTCTGCGGGGTAGGCGTAACTGGCTATTTTGGGCGATGGTTGTCTCCCGGATCCTTGACCCCCTTCCCTATGCTGTCGGCGAGACAGGATCGCTCAGTGTAGCCGTCTTGAACGAAGTCAACCTGCTCCTCTTCATTCCCTTCGTCGTTTGGGTCGTGGCATTGGTCATCCGGCGTGCAGTCGAGGGCTATCAGGACGCTCGACTGTTGCTTGTGCCCGTCTTTCTCGGTCAGGTAAGCTGGATCTTTTCCCTCAGCCTTCGGATAGCCTTTGTTCTGGGCTGGTATCGCGGTCCCGCTGCATGGTTCAGCGCAACCTCCAAGTGGCCGTTTCCATGGAACATGACCAATCTGGCCGATGCGCTCTTCCTGCTCGCGATGCTCGCGATTCTGATCTACCGCTTCAACCGCACCAGCGCGCACGAGGAACGCCTCGCCTCAGAACTAGCCTCTGCCCGCGCCGTGCAGCAGATCCTCATCCCGGAAACCATTCCGCAGCTTCCCGGCCTCAACATCGAAACCGTCTATCGTCCAGCAAGCGAAGTCGGGGGCGATCTCTTCCAAATACTCCCAGCAGACTCGGGTAGTGCGCTCGTCGTCATCGGCGACGTAAGCGGCAAAGGCATGCCCGCAGCCATGACCGTCTCCCTCATCGTCGGTACCCTGCGCACACTCGCCGAGTTCAGCGACAGCCCTGCGGAAATTCTTCGCGGCCTCAACCGCCGCCTCATCGGGCGCTCCAGCGGTTTCACCACTTGTCTTATCCTCCGCCTTGAACCGGATGGCACATGCGTCATCGCCAACGCCGGTCACCTTGCTCCCTACGTCAACGGCGAGGAGCTACCTCTCGACTGCGGCTTGCCTCTCGGGATCTCCGAGGACGCCTCCTACGAGGAAACCACCTTTGAGTTGGATGACGACGCTCGCATCACACTGCTCACCGACGGCGTCATTGAAGCCCGCTCCTGCACTGGTGAACTCTTCGGCTTCGACCGCACCGCTGCAGCCTCGGCGCAATCAGCCGAGCACATCGCCAACACTGCGCAGCAGTTCGGACAGGAAGACGACATCACGGTACTCACACTGCAACGCGCACCATCCTTCGAAGTACCGACGCCCCAAGAGAAAGGTCGAGACCATGCGATGTTTCGAACGCTCGAGGCGTGATCGCGAGAAGAAACGTGACCGTCACGTGACGGGTGTGACATGTCACATAACGCGCGTGACACTGTCACTCCCCAGAACAGAGCAGAACCGATACCGACCAGAAACCCATGTGCTTGGCGCGCGTGACGTCGTCACGCTCAGGACTTCAATGTTGCACGACGAATGTCGGCCCCTGTCCTCAGGGTTGAGATTGAGACCGTTGCAGATACTTGATGAGGCGCGTTTGGAACTCTGGATGGTTGGTCTGGGCAAGGTGGAGGGCGGTGGCGAGGGCGGCGTGACCTTCTGAAGCACGACCCGAGTCGATAAGGATTTGCCCGAGGGCGGCCTGGATTTCGGCGGAGTCCGGCGCCTGCTGGGCGGCGGTTTGTGCGAGGTCGAGTGCCTGAGGGAGGTGGCCCTGGCGCTGAAGAGAGCGTGCCGCGTTGACATTGGACTGAGCGGCGAGGAGCGGAACGCTAAAGGTGCCTCGATAGACCAAGATGATGTTGTTGATGGTTGCATCGGGTTTGCGGTCGAGGAAGAGCTGATAGGGATTGAGGTTGCCGGGGCCCCATTGCCAGCCGTCGGCTTCGGTGGTGCTGACGAGCACCGTGCCGGTGATGGTGGAGGGGACGGGAGGAGTTGGAACTCCCATTGCGTGACTGAAGCCGGAGACCAGCGGTTTACACGGGATGCCGTAGTAGGCGGGGTTGACGAAGGGGTCGCCATAGTAGGCCAACCAGCAACTGGAATCAGGGTGGTGGTCGAGGTAGGCCCTTGTCCATTTGAGTCCCTGCCCCCAGTCGTCGTTAGTGGAAGTGGCGTAGCGATAGGTGTGGGACGGTCCGCCGAAGAGTTCGTTGGAGTAGGCGAGGTAGTTGGGATAACAGTGCAGCGAAGAGAGGACGGCAAAGAGAAGGAGTGAGGCAACGGCAACTTGGGCAAACAGGGAGCGGTTGAACAGCGATCCGGCAGTTGCGGCGGCGAGGACAATGCAGAACGGGTAGATGGGCAAGACGTAGCGTATGCCCATGTTCATCCCTGAGGCGATAGCAGCCACCACGAAGAAGACAGTGGGCAGAGTAAGAAAGAGGAGTTTCCGGCGGCACCCGATGATGCGGGAGAGAGGAGCGAGAAGCAGCAGGATGAGAAGGGTGAGCGTTGTCTTGACGAGGAAGACTGCGGGGAAAAAATACCATCTACCAGTGCTGTAATGATGACCGAAGAGAAAAGTGGGACGAACGTCAGGGATGCGCAGGATGTCAACCCATCCGTAGAGGTAAGACTCGGGGAGTAGATGGTGGCGTGCGAGGAAGGTTATGGAATTGTTCTGAAGCGAACTGCTGAGCCCGGCGGCGTAGGCGGTCAGCGTAGGGACCATTTGCAACTGGCCCAGGGCGAGCAGCATAGCGGAAACCATAAGAGGCCCAGACGATGACGTAACTGACAACGCAGACGGTGACAAGAGCGAATGTGAGTCGACAGAGGTGCTGTAGCCAGTTTTGTTTAGCGACAACGTCGCCTTTTGGGACGAAGAGATCGACCAGCGCAAGGAGAACAAGTATCGGCAGCACCAAAATGCCGGACTGTTTGACGACGAGGGTGAGACCCGTAGCGATAGCGCAAAGTGCGAGGCGTGAGGCAGAGGGGTTGTTGCAATAGCGGTAGAAGGCGTAGACAGCGGCGAAGAGGAGACAGGCAAGTGCCATGTCCGTAGTGATGAGGGCGCCGTTGGCAAGCAGGTTGGGCTCGAAGGTGAAGAGAACGAGTGCGAAGACGGCAGCGAGAAGGCCGAACATCTCCTTGACGGCGAGGAAGACGAGGACGCCTAGGGCGAGGCTGAAGAGCGCAACGGCGATCCGGGCGCGCAGGAGAATCGCATCTGCATCAGCGGCGTAGAGGAACTGCGTTCCGTTTCTGAAGTCCTGGCCTTTGAAGAAGGAAATTGGAGATGCTGGAGGCTCATGTAGACCCATGGGAAGCAGAGGAAGAGCGGCGAGCAATTTGACGATAGGAGGGTGTTCTGGATTTCTGCCGAAATCGGCGTGTTTCCAGTATTCGTAGCCAGCGAAGAGATGGGTTGATTCATCGAAGGTCTGGGACTGCTGCCGCACGGAGCTAACGAGGAGAACTGCAAGGATGACGAGGAGGCCAGCGGCGATGATGATAGCAACGCGGCGACTGAGGGTTAGACGACTCAGTGATGAAGGTACTGCGACTGGGGCGACAGACATGATGGCCGTCCTGACTAACGTGAGATAGCACGGTCTGGTGTGTACCGAGACACTATCGCAGAGCGTTCTTCTCTCCGTCATTGCTCTAGCGCAACATCCGGGCGCTCTCGTATATGCACAGGTGAACGCTGAAGTGGTTGAGTGGCTCGACTCGATCCAGCGGTGAAGTAACGGTACAGACCCGCGGAAGCGTTCGTCTCGCGTTCGTAACGTGACTGTCATGGTGACGCCGATGTGAGGGCGCCACCGCGTCAACACCTATGCTTCGCGCCGCTTGTCTCGCCCGGTGCAGGCTCATGGCCCTTTCAAGGCTGAAGCTGTAGTTTGCTCCTCAACACGATCTCTGGTACTCCACGGTAGTCAGTGATGTGGCCCCTGACGCAGATGCGTGCGTAGGTCTGAGGGAGCGCACCCATGTTCCTGCGGTCCTCGCCCCAAACCAAGATCGTGAACACCTGATTAGGGTAGGGAGCATCGAGGTTGATGAAAGTTGGCTGTCCACGGCTGCTCGTCGCTGTATGCTCATTTGCGACCATGCCGCAAACTGTAGCTGTTTCACCTTCGTGATCTTTGGCTTGCCCGGCTGTTAGTTGTTGTGGAGAGACAGGCCGCACTGTGAATAACGTGAGAAGCAGTACAACGAACAGAGCCGTTCCCTTCATAACATCTCTCCTTCGGATGTTTGTGGGGAGGCGCCGAGTATTCCAGAACATTGTTCCCCCCGTCATTGCTCTAGCGCAACCTCCGGGTGCTCTCGCATGTACACAGGTCGAAGACCTTGCCGGATTGAACCGTCCCATGTCCCGTCGATTCAGTCGCGCTTGAGTTTGGCGTACTGTTCGACGGTGAGTTGATGCCAGATGGCGCCACGGCCAATCTCGATGCCATGCTCGACGGCGGCGCGGTCAGCGAGAGTGCGCTCAGAGCCGAAGCGTTCGTACATGTCGCGGATTTTGTCGGCGTCGGCAAAGGTCAGTTTTAGCGGCAGTGAGGTGCGGCAGTCGGCCTCGAGAAAGCTGACGTGCCAGCCGTTGCGCAGCATGAAGTTCATGCGGATGCGGTGCTCGTTGACGCGGTGGACGGCGCCCTGCTGGGTGAAGTGCATGGACATGACGGCAACAGTGTAGGCGCAACAAAAGCGAAAATTATCCACAAACTGCCTAGGGACTTGTCCATCCCAACGCCCAGTTCCGTGCACTCATGGGTGGTCTAAGCAAATCTTTGGAGTACTATCAACGAGTTACACCCAACCGAACAATTCTCGATGACGGCCCAAGTCTCGCACGAACACCATTATGTCCCGGAGTGGTATCAGAAGCGGTTCCTGATTGGCGGCGCGACAGAGCTTCACAGGCTCGCACTGAAACCAGTTCGCATACAGGCGCCGAATGGTCATAGTTATTACGAGAAGAACTATCTTCGGCGTCCTCCTTCACGCCTATTCCGCACCAAAGACCTGTACCTGCTCCGGTTCGGGCGCCACGAAACCGATGCGATCGAGAAACGGTTCTTCGGTGTGGTGGACCGTGTTGGTTACCGTGCGATCGACTTCTTCGCAAAGTTCGATGGCCCAACAAAGGGGATACAGGAGGCTCACCGCGACATCTTGAGTTACATGAGTGCGCAACGCTTCAGGACCCCTCGTGGCCTCGATTGGCTAAAAGGGCAATCGAACAGAGCACACCAAACGGTCCTGCTTCTCCTGACGCAGATTTTCCGCGCTCACGAAACGATGTGGATGGAAGGCATCTGGGAGATCGTCCGAGCCGATAACAGCCCGACTAAGTTCATCGTGTCAGATTCTCCAGTGACGTTTTACAACATCCACATGCCGCCGGGTCTGGTTCCGTATCCCGGCACCGAAGGAAATGATTGTTAGTCAACTTCAGAGGAAGTAGTTGTGTATTCGGAGAAAGGTCAGAGCGTCCAGAGCAGGCTGCTTTGGAAATCTGAAGACAGATAGAGAGGACCGCTCCGTGATGTCCTGAGTCCTTTGTCGCAGTTCCAACCAACGTCAACGGGCGCGCCGCCGGAAACTCATACTCGCGAAAGTACGGCTTCGCATACTATGGAAGGTTTTCCGTTGTAGGATTTGATCCGCGCGGCTGAACTCCTAATTCCTACCGCGTCCTGTATCCAACAACCTTCTTCTTCCCTGTAACGTTTCTAAGGTAGTGCTTGCGTACAAGAGAACGCAGAATCCCAATGCAGTCGTAACCAACCCGATCAACGAGATGCTGTTCCGTGAATTGTTTCGGTAGGACATCGATTTCGGCGCAGACCTCCTCAACTTTATCGGTGTAGAAGGGATCGTATTTCCGCGCGGCCTTAATGAGACAGAAGACCAGCGTGTCATAGATCTCTTCGGTTGTGGCCTGCTTGAATGCCAGGTGGAGCATCTTGCATGCGCGGTCGGTCTGCTCCTTGTCCAAGGACACACTGCGAGGGATCAGCGTGCGCAGCATCGCTTGGGCATCCTTACCGGCACGGCTGTTCACCGGCGGAATCGTACCGCGGAGAATCATGATGACGTACTTCATCAGATAGCCGTGGAAGTACTCGATGACCTGGAGGAGCTTTGCTTCCTTCTCAGGAGAATCGATTGCCTTCGCGTACTCGAGGCCAAGCTGGTTGACGACCTTGAGATCGTGGCGTTTTTCCTCGTCCGGAATGACCCACTTGCCGGCGTAATGAGAAGGCGAAAGCGTCGTGCTTCGAAACATCATGCAGCTCCAGTCCCCACTGGAGCCGCCAAAATACTGCAGTAACCTGCTGCAGTAAACCGTTCAAATATGTTTGGAAAGCCGTTGATCAAAATCCCATAATAACGTCTTGGCGCCAGCAGCCCCCTTTTCACGCCTAAACTCAAGGTGAAGAGATTCGGGAGGTAAATATGATGTCTTCAGTCAACGGCTCTGCTGGATTGAGATTTCGCACGGCAGTGGCAAATGAAAAGCCGCTGCAGGTTGTAGGCGTAATTACCGCATACACAGCTCGTATGGCGGAAGCCACGGGTTTTCAGGCCCTCTACTTGTCAGGGGGCGGTGTTTCCGCCAACTCGCTCGGAATCCCAGATCTTGGCATCAGCACAATGGACGATGTTCTGACAGACGCGAGGCGTATCAGCGATGCGACCACATTGCCTCTCCTTGTGGACATCGATACAGGGTGGGGCGGAGCATTCAATATCGCACGTACGATTCGTTCAATGATCAAAGCTGGTGTCGCTGCTGTTCATATTGAGGATCAGGTCAGCGCCAAGCGTTGCGGGCATCGTCCCGGGAAAGAGCTTGTTCCCCCTGGAGAGATGGTGGACCGAATCAAGGCCGCTGTCGATGCTCGCACCGACTCCCAGTTCGTTCTCATGGCTCGTACCGACTCGCTTGCGACTGAGGGTTTGACTGCGGCCATTGAACGGAGTGCTGCATATGTCGAGGCTGGCGCTGACATGATCTTCGCCGAAGCCGTCACCGACATCTCCATGTATTCAAGGTTCAAAGAGGCGCTTGGCGTTCCGATCCTGGCGAATATTACGGAATTCGGCATAACTCCGTTATTCACGAAAGACGAGCTTGCATCCGCGGGCCTAGACATCGTTTTGTATTGTTGCGCGGCATACAGAGCCATGAATGCCGCGGCGCTCAAAGTGTACGAGACGATCCGCTCGCAAGGAACGCAGCGGGACGTTGTGTCTATGATGCAAACGCGGGAAGATTTCTATCGGCTTCTCGGTTATCACGATTACGAAGAAAAGCTAGACAGGTTATTTGCAAGCGGCCGTGCTGCCGACTAACCAGACGTAGCCCAAATTTCAGCAGGCGACTTCGACTCAATGAGTGCTAAGGACTGTGGATGTTGAAGATGATCCGATTTCAATGGCAAAGGCGCTGGTGGGCCCCTTCCAGCAAACGCGGTGCGGCCGCATATCCACTTGCTAAGGTTTGATGATGTAGAAGAAGACGATCACCTTTGTTACACTTTGTGATCATAAAATGCAATATGAAAGCTGGATCATGTCCGCTCCAATGCACCCAGAACGAATCGTGGCCATTTTACTCGCGGTGTGTGCGTTAGCCATCTTCTCCATATCTGAAGTGCAGGCGGAGACGGTACTTCGGACAAGGCTAGCTTCCGACATTCTTTCGCTGGATCCGGGTACACTGCGTGACGACAACACGGATGCCGTCGAAATGCACATGATCGAAGGACTGATCGCCTCCCGTGAAGACGGCTCCATCGGCCCGATGCTCGCGAGTTCCTGGACGATCTCACCCGATGGCAAAACGTACACGTTTCTACTCCGTCATGACATTCATTTTCACAATGGTGCACCGCTCACGTCCGCAGAAGTCGTCTGGTCTTTCCGCCGCTACCTGCAGCCCGAAACGCATTGGCGGTGCCGTGACGACCTCAACCCTGCCGGCATGACTGAAATTACGGGAATTGATGCGCCTGGCAGATTCACCGTTGTGCTGCACCTAAGCAAAGCCGCACCGCTCTTTCTGAAAACGATTGCGCGCGCTGAGTGTGGAGGCACCGGCATCCTGCACCCCGATTCAGTCGGCCAGGACGGCAAATTCCACGTGCCTATCGGGACAGGCCCGTTCATATTTGGCTCGTGGAAGCACAATCAGTTCATCGAACTGAACAGGTTTCCTCAGTATTCCTCTCTGCCTGGACCTCGGGACGGAAACTGCGGCGGCAAGCATGCGCTCGTCGATAAGATCCGTTTCCTCATTATCCCCGACGCCTCTGCAGCACGCATTGCTCTTTTGCGCGGCAGCTTGGATGTGCTCGACAACATGGCGCCTTCCGACATAAGCAGTGTAAAAGGAAACCCCGGGGTTCGCATTTCCCTGACGCAAGCGATGGACTCCTATGTTCTGCTGTTCGAAACCAAAGACCCTCTGCTTGCTGACATCAAGCTGCGTCAGGCGCTTGCGATGTGCATCGACATCGTAGGCCTTACGCGTGTTGTGACTTTCGCCACTGCAAAACCGGACAGTTCGCCGATTCCGAATGTGAGCCCGTTTCATGGTCCAGTTGAATCGCGACTAAGTAGGCCAGACCTTGCGACGGCCCGTAAGCTGGTACAGGAATCCAGTTATCATGGTCAGCCGATTCGCATCCTTGCCAACCATCGCATGCCGCAGATGTTCGATTCAGCAGTGCTGATTCAGGCGATGGCAGCAGAAATAGGCATCCACATTGAGATAGAGACACTTGACTGGGCGGCACAGATGAGCCGTTACACAAAAGGCGACTACCAAATGATGGCCTTTTCCTTCTCCGCGCGTCTCGATCCCACATTCAGCTTCGCTGTCCTCATCGGCGACAAAACCACTGAGCCACGTAAGGTTTGGGATACGCCCGAAGCGCGGCAGCTTTTGCGCGCTTCTGCAGAAACCGCGGACCCCGCGCAGCGTCAAGCCATTTTCGATCGTCTCGAGAACCAGTTCCGCGATTACGTTCCGGCGGTGGAATTCTACAACTCATCGCGTGTCGCCGCTGTGCGCAGCAACGTTTTCGGCTTCAGGGGATGGCCGTCGAATCAGACCCGGTTGTGGGATGTCGGCTTCGCCACAGATGCGCATTAACGGCGGAATCGCGCAACAAGGCCGCGCCCCGCTCCGTTCTGTCACGCTGCGTGATGCTACTTGGGTAGGGCTTTGCTTATGCTGTCCAGTCCTTCTTCCAACTCCTGCAGCGACGGCCATCCAAAGCCGAGCCGGAAATATCGGTCGGGCATTTCGAACCAATGCCCCGGCCCTACATATGTACCGTAATTTAAGAGTCGCCGATAAAAGGTCTCTGAATTGGCAATAGCTTCCATCAGGCGTGGGAAGCACACCACCCCGCCTGCTGGCCGCACCCATTCCAATCTCGGCTCTTGTGATATCCAGTCTTCTACGAGTTGCCGACGCTGGCGCATCGCGACGAGCCTTTGCGGCAAAATCGCCGCGCGTTTCAAAAGTATCTGTTCGGCGATCCATTCGTTGACGACGCTGCCGCAGATGCTAATTTGTTCCTTTGCGGCAAGGAACAGTTCCTGAAAACTTGTGTCTGACGTGATAATCCAACCCAGCCGGATGCCCGGTACTCCGTATGCTTTTGATAACGATGAGACACTGATAACTTCTTTGCCCAAGGACGCCGCTATCGGCAGCTTCCCATCCAACGCAAGATCACGATACGTCTCATCGACCAGCAGCCTGGCGCCGGACTCGCTCGCTATCGACGCC
>Ga0126381_100008109_pt1 | contig 11728 bp, 13 predicted proteins | sample PanSoiMetPlot_28_FD_96465 | JGI IMG/M metagenome (GOLD analysis project Ga0126381, IMG submission 96465) | Tropical forest soil microbial communities from Panama - MetaG Plot_28 | ecosystem: Environmental > Terrestrial > Soil > Tropical forest > Bulk soil | place: Panama | collected 2016-02-17 | reverse complement strand
GGCCGATGCCAACGGGCTCGAACGCAAGCTCGAGGCCGAAGATGCGGTCGGCTTCGCGCAGCACCGCGAGTGTCGCGGCGGTGATCTCCGGCCCGATGCCGTCGCCTTCCATGACGATGAGTTTGATCATCTGCCTCCCTCTCCGCCGTCGTCCCTGCCCCCGCTTTCGCGAGGGTAAACTCCAGCAGGGACGACGGAGTGCTATCGCAGCGCCTTGCGGATCTGCTCCGTTCGGCGCGAGGCCTCCGCCATCAGGAAACCGATATCGGTCTGCGTGGTGACAAAGCGCACGCCCTTGCGGATGAAGCCGAGCTGGCGCTCCAAGTCGCGCTCGCCGCCGAGCCCGGCGAATTTGCCGTGCTGGCCCGCGGCCGCGATCGCGCGCTCGACCGCCGCGACCACCTCGGGATCCCCGAAGGCGCCCGGCTTGCCCATGGCGGCGAGGAGATCGTTGCAGCCCACATGGATCACGTCGACGCCCGGCACCGCCGCGATCGCCTCGATGTTGGCAAGCCCCTCCCGGGTCTCGATCATGCAGACGACCAGCGTGGCTGCATTGAGCGCGCCGATCGTCTGGGCTAGCGGCAGCGGCCGGTAGTCGAAGACCGGATAACCGCCGGCAACCGAGCGCCTGCCGATCGGGGCAAACTTGCAGGCCTCGACTGCGCGCTTTGCCTCCTCGGCCGTGTCGATGTCCGGGAACACGATGCCGCCGACACCGTTGTCCAGCATCAGCGACACGTCGGGATCATCACAGCTGCGCGCGCGCACCAGGACCGCGACCTCGGAGCCCAGCGCCGCCTGCGCCATGTGGCCGATCGTCTCCAGCGAGAACAGCGAATGCTGGGCATCGATGAAGATGAAGTCGTGCCCGGTCGCCTTGGCGATCCGTACCACGTCGCCGGAGCGCGCAAGCCGCACCAGCATGCCAAGCGCAACCTCGCCCCCGCGCATGCGCGCGATGACGGGATTGATCAGTTCCGGAAAGTCAGGAGGTGCCATGCGAAGCTCAATTTATCTCAGTCGTCACCCGCGGGCTTGACCCGCGGGTCCATCCTTTTCGCAAGAAAATGGATTGCCGGGTCAAGCCCGGCAATGACGCCGAATGTGATCACTTTGGCTGGAATCGCCACTAGTGCCAATAGGGCGGATAGCCCGAGCTTCTGCTTTCGGCCTCGATGAGGCGCAGCATGGCGGGCCATTCGAGCACCCCATAGGGTCGGCGCGTTCCCGGCTGATAGAGATGCGCGGTGTGCGCCAGCACGTTCTCGCCCGGCATGGTGAGGTCGGTGCGCGCCGCCATGGCGTCGACCTGGGAGCGGCAGGACATTTCGAGCTGATACATGGTGTTGAAGGCCTGCTGGATCGTTGCCCCGCAGGTGAGGAGACCGTGGTTGCGCATGATCATGGCGTCGTGGGGCCCCAGATCCCGCACCAGGCGCTCGCGCTCGGCAAGATCGATCGCCGGCCCCTCGTAGTCGTGATACCCGATATGGCCGACGAACCGGATCGCGGTCTGCGACAGCGGCAGGAGCCCGCATTTCATGGCCGCCACCGCCATGCCGGCGCGGGTGTGGGTATGCAGCACGCAGGCGACCTCCGGCCGCGCCCGGTGAATGGCGCCGTGGATCACGTAGCCGGATTTGTTGATGCCGTAATCGGTGTCGGGCTTGCTTAGAATGTTGCCTTCGAGGTCGATCTTCACAAGGCTCGAGGCGGTGATCTCCTTGTAAAGGAGGCCATAGAGGTTGATCAGGAGATGATCGGGCGTTCCCGGGATGCGCGCCGTGATGTGGTTGTAGATGAGGTCGGTCATCTCGTAACGGTCGACGAGCCGGTAGCAGGCGGCGAGATCGAGCCGCGCCTGCCATTCGGCCGGGCCGACCTCGTCGCGAACAGACTTGAAGTTGGTCTGATAGTTCATGAATGAGGCCCGCGTGGACTCCTTTGGCAGGGCCATTCCAAGTGGCACGGCCTCCACCTCCCCCGCGCGCGGGGAGAGGACGGATCGGCGCCCTGCCCTATTGCAATGGCCCTTCCCTCCGTGGGGAGGGGAGTGCCAGTGTGCACGTCCTACGTCCTGATTTCCATCCTGGTGGACCCGATCATGCAGATTGACGGTTATGCGATCGATATCCTGGTGCAGGGCTATCCGGGCAAGACGGTGTGCCATGGCGGGCTCGGCTGGAGCACCATCGTGCTGTTGCGCGGCCATGGGCGCCTCGCGTTGATCGATACGGGCGGGTTCGGCGTGCGCAAGGTTATCGTCGAGCGGCTGGCGCATCATGGGCTCAAGCCCGCCGATGTGACCGATCTCCTGGTCACCCATGCGCATCACGATCATTGCATCAACTGGACGCTGTTCGCCCAGGCCCGCATCGTGATCGGGGCAAGCGAGCTTGCCTGGGCGGTCAAGGAGCCATGGGGCGAGACACCGGTGCCGGAGCTCTACGTGCGCGAGCTCACGACCTGGCCGAGCGTGCAGCAGGTGCGCGAGGGCGAGGAGGTGCTGCCCGGCATCACCGCGCAGATGGCGCCCGGCCATACCCCGGGCCATCTCATTTTCGTGCTGCAGGGCCGCGAGCGCGACGTGATCTTCACCGGCGACGCCGCCAAGAACCGGGCGGAGCTTGTCTGCGGCCGCGCCGACGCGAGCTATGACGCTGCGGTGAGCTCGGCCTCGATCGCGAAAATCTGGAGCCTCTGGCGCCGCCGTCCCGGCAGCGTGGTGGTGCCGGGGCATGATATTCCTATGGTGCAAAAGGACGGCAAGACCGAGTATCTTGGCAAGCGCGAGGCCGCCATGAAGGCTTGGTTCGGCGACGACCTGGAGACCACCACCACGATCGAGCTGACCGTTGCGTGAACCCTTCCCGAGGAGGACGCCCATGCCGAAGTCCATACTCCATACCGTCAAGATCGCGGGTCTCTTCCTGGCGCTCGCCGCCGCCGGTACGGCCCCTGCGCTCGCCCAATCCGATTACCCGACCAAGCCGGTGCGGCTCATCGTTCCGTTCCCGCCCGGCGGCAGCAACGACGTGGTCGGGCGCATGATCGCGATCCAGCTCAGCGACCGGCTCGGCAAGCAGGTGGTGGTGGACAACCGCGGTGGCGCCGGCGGCACCATCGGCACCGAGGTCGTCTCGAAGGCGGCGCCCGACGGCTATACGCTGCTCGTCATCTCGATCGCGCACGCGGTCGCGCCCTGGCTCTACGACCTGCATTACGATTCGATCAAATCCTTCGCGCCGGTCGCGATCCTGGCAACCGGCCCGAACGTGCTGGTGGTCAATCCGGAGCTGCCGGTCCATTCCGTCAAGGAGTTGATCGATCTTGCCAAGCAGAAGCCCGGCCAGCTGAATTATGCCTCCGCCGGGATCGGCAGCTTCCAACATCTGGGCGGCGAGCTGTTCAAGCTCGACGCCGGCGTCGACATGGTGCACGTGCCCTACAAGGGCGGCGGCCCGGCCATGACCGACGTGCTCGGCGGCTATACCAAGATCATGTTCAGCTCGCTGGTGCAGACCACGGGCTTCATCCGCAACGGCCAGCTGCGCGCGCTCGGCACCGGCGGCGCCCAGCGCATCGCCGCGCTCTCCGACGTGCCCACCATCGCGGAGGCCGGCGTGCCCGGCTATGAGGCGAACAACTGGTGGGGCATCGTGGCTCCCGCCAACACCCCGCCCGCCATCATCGCCAAGCTCCATACCGAGATCGCGGCGGTGCTCAACTCGGAGCTCACCAAGAAGCAGTTCGCCGACCAGGGCGCCGAGCCGGTGCAGATGACCTCGGCCGCGTTCGGCGAGTTCATCGGCAAGGAAATCGCCAAGTGGGAGCAGGTGGTGAAGAAGGGCGGCATCAAGGCGGAGTGACGCCATGCGCCGCCGGGATTCCTTGCGTATCGCCGCGGCCGTTTTCGTCATAGCCGCGCTCGTCGTAGCCGCGTTCGCCGCCGCCGTTGTCCCCGCGCACGCGCAGACCTATCCGAGCCGGCCGGTCCATGTCGTAGTCCCGTATGCGCCGGGCGGCACCGGCGACATCGTCGGGCGGCTCATCTCCGACCGGCTTGCCCAAAGCCTTGGCCAATCCTTCGTGATCGAAAACCGTGCCGGCGCGAGCGGCGCCATCGGCACCCAGATGGTGGCCGGCGCCATGCCGGACGGCCACACGCTTCTCGTCGGCCAGACCGGCGAGCTTGCGATCAACCAGCACTGGATCAAGGACCTCGGCTACGATCCCAACCGCGACCTTGCGCCGATCGCGCTTGCCGCCGTCGTGCCGCTGGCGCTGGTGGTGCCGCGCGGCGCGCCCTATTCCACCGTGGCCGGCATGATCGAGGCCGCCAAGAGCCATACGCTTTCGTTTGCATCCGCCGGCACCGGCACGCCCGGCCATTTCGCGGGCGAGCTGCTCAAGCTTCGCACCGCGAGCCGCTTCACGCACGTGCCCTACAAGGGCGCGGGCCCGGCGCTCAACGATCTCGTGGGCGGCCATGTCGACATGTTCTTCTCGGGCTTCCCGGCCGCCGTCCCGCAGGTGAAGGCCGGCACACTCAAGCTTCTGGCAGTCTCCTCAGGGACCCGCTCCACCGCTGCGCCCGATGCGCCCACCGTTGCGGAAGCGGCCAACATCAAGGATTTCGACATCACGCTCTGGGCCGGATTTTTCGCCCCGCGCGCAACCCCCGCCGCGATCGTTGGGCGGCTCAACAGCGAGATCAACCGGATCCTGCAGCTGCCCGACATCAAGGCGCGGCTCGAGGAGGACGGCGCCGAGATCAGGCCGCTGACGCCGGACGCGCTTGCCGGCTTCATGCGCTCGGAGAGCGACAAGTATCTGCGGATCATCAAGGAGACCGGCGTGACGTCGGATTAGGGCGCGCGCCTCTCCGGCCGTCGTCCCTGCCCCCGCTTCCGCGGGGGTAAACTCCAGCAGGGACCCATACGCCGTGCCCTCTCGATAAGCTGCGGAGTATGGGTCCCCGCTCTAAAAGGGCGTTACGCCCGTCTTCGCGGGCTATGCGCGGGGACGACGCGGAAGCGGTCGTTTGACCCGCTATTCGATGATCTCGTCGGCCAGCTGCTGCATCGATGCCGGCACCGTGAGGCCGAGCGCCTTGGCGGTCTTGAGGTTGATCGCGAGCTCGAACTGGGTCGGCTGCACCACCGGCAGATCGGCGGGCTTCTCGCCTTTGAGGATGCGGCCGACATAGTTGCCGACCACGCGATACGAGTACGAATTGCTCGATCCATAGCTGATCAGGCCGCCGGCCGTGACAAATTCGCGATATTCGTAGATCGCAGGAACGGAGTGGCGCGCCGCCAGTGCGGCAAGCCGTTCGCGCCCGTTGGTGAAGACGGTACTGTTGGGAACCAGCAGCCCGTCGATCCGCTCGCGCCCGGTCGCAAAGATCGCCTCGAAATCATCCTGAGTTTCGACATCGATCGCACGGATCTGCAGGCCGAGCTGGCCCGCCGCGGCCTGCGCAGCCGCCAGCCGGTTGGGCGTCGCCACCTCGCCGCGGGCAAGCGGAATAGCGATGACCGCTGCTTTAGGCACCAGTTCGCGCAGCATTTCGAGCCGCTTCCCGATCAGGCTGTCGTTGAATTGAAAGGTCCCGGTCGCGTTGCCGCCAGGCCGATTGAAGCTTGCCACCAGGCCGGTCTGGATCGGATCGGTGCCGATGGAGAACACGATCGGCAGCATCGAGGTCGCCGCCTTGGCGGTATAGGCCGCCTGGCCGCCCGCAACGATCACGGCCACCCGCCGGGACACCAGATCGGCCGCGAGCGCGGGCAGCCGATCAAGATGATCCTCGGCCCAGCGGAACTCGATCGCAACGTTGCGGCCCTCGACGAACCCGGAATCGCCAAGCCCTTGGCGAAACGCCGCAACGTAAGGCGCGTAGCTCTCGGGCGCCGCGGGATGCAGGAACCCGATCACCGGCTGCGCGCGCTGCTGCGCGCGCACCACGAGCGGCATCGTGGCCGCTCCGCCGAGCGCGGCCAGAAATCGTCGCCGTGCGATCCGGCCGTTCATCCGGCCCCCATCACGCGTGTCCGCCTGCGGAACGATACCACCGTTCGCCGGCGGTGAGGATAAGCTTGCGCATGGTGGTATCCCTGTGATCGAGCGCCCGGAGGCCTGATTGGACCAAATATGCGTACATTCGCGCGGGCACCTGTGATGCGCGTCACAATGAATGATGGATCGTAGCGGCGCGGGCGCCCCGCGACCCCTTCCGCAGCGGCAGGCTCCGCGATACCCTGCACGCACGGCGCAAAACGGCGCGCGGAGATATCGATGCAACGGCCCATCATCGGCGCCCTTGTGCTCGCGGCGGCGCTGAGCTCCGGCGGCGCGCAGGCCTTCGACGAGGCCCGCTATCCCGACTGGGCGGGTCAGTGGATCAGGATCGGAGAGGCCGCGCGCTGGGATCCGGGCAAGCCGGTCGGGCTTGGCCAGCAGGCGCCGCTCACCGCCGAGTATCAGGCGAAGTTCGAGCGCAGCCTTGCGGACCAGCGCGCCGGCGGACAGGGCCTCAACCTCATGTCGCGCTGTTATCCGCCTGGCATGCCGCGCATGATGCTCGCCTACAATCAGTTCGAGTTTCTGATCTTCCCGGACGTGACCTATGTCGTGCAGGAGCATTTCGGCGAGCTGCGCCGAATCCACATCGACGCGCAGACATGGCCGCAGGCCGCGCCAACGTTCTCGGGCTATTCTATCGGCCGCTGGCTCGATGCGGACGGCGAGGGCCGCTACCGAGCGCTCGCCATCGAGACGCGGATGATCGGAGGGCCGCGCACCTTCGACAGCAGCGGCACGCCGCTGCACGAGGATGGACAGACCATCGTCAAGGAATGGATCCATCTCGACCGCGACGATCCGGACATTCTGCGCGACGAGATCACCACCATCGACCATGCCTTGGCCCGGCCCTGGACCGTGACGCGCAGCTATCGGCGCAACCGCAATCCGGCGTGGTTCGAGCATCCGTGCGAGAACGCCTACAGCCAGCACCTCTTCATCGGCGGCGAGGCGTATTTCTACAGCGCCGACGGCCGCCTGATGCCGGGCCGCAAGGGCCAGCCAGCCCCGGACCTGCGCTATTTCGAGGAGGCGCGGTAAAGCACCGTCGAGCAGAATCGTCATTGCGAGGAGCCATCAGGGCGTTTACGCCCGTCTTCGACGGGCTATGGCGACGAAGTAATCCAGAGCGGCTGGCGCAAGCGGCCCTGGATTGCTTCGCGGAGCCTGTCATCGGGCCGGCCACTTCGGGCCGGACCCGTTGGCTCGCAATGACGATGAACGGCTATTGCACGCCCGCCACCTGGGCGTAGCTCAGATCGACAAAATGCTCGGGGGGCGGCAGCGGCTTGTCGTAGACGCCTGACTCCTTGAGGACCTGGAGCAGGTACGCAAAGCTCGCCATATCGACCTCGGCCTGCCGGGGCAGAACACGCATCTTCGGATCGTAATAAGGGACCATCATCTCCTTCACGACGGCTGGCGGCTCGCGGGTCAGCTCGCCCGCGATCTTTTCGACCTCGTCGCGATTGGCCGGATCGTTGATGAAGCGCATAGCCGCAGCGCTGGCGCGGATATAGCGGACGATCGCATCCTTGTGGGTCACGGCCCAGTCGCGGCGCACGATCTCGACATTGTAAATCACCGGGCCGATCTCGTTCGCCGTACCAAGACGGTGATAGCCGCTTTCGATGGCGTGGATATCGGCGGGCTGGCCGGCCGCATTGGCGGCGCACTCCTGGCTCGTCATGCAGGCGAAGCGGCTTTCCGAACCGCGGATCACGCCGTTGACCCGATAGTCGGCGGCATCAAGGCCATGCAGCGCGAGAAGCTTGCGGCTCGTCAGCGTGATCGTGTCCCAGGATGAAGTCAGGGCAACCGTCTTCCCCTTGAGATCGGCGAAGGTCTTGATCTGCGGCGCGGCAATGATGCTGTAGACTGGATTGTTGGTCTGCGTCGCAACGACGACCGTCTCCGAGCCGTTGAGCACCGAGTGGATGAAATACCCGGTGGAAATCCGCGTCATGTCCGCGCCGCCGCCTCGTTCGAGGGAAGGGTTGTAGCCCTGCGCGGCCGCGCGGGAATTGCTCTGACTGTTCCGCACGAACTCGACCTGCAGTCCTTCGCGCTCGAACAGCTTTTTCCTTTGCGCAATCTCGGTCGGCAATTGCGACAGGCTGTGCAGGTCCTCGCTGCCCACCGCATAGCGCAGGGTCGCAACGTCGGCTGCAACAGCAGCGCGGCAAAACGCGAAGGTAAGAATGCCGAACACGGCCGACAGGGTCCGCACGCTCATCTTGTCTCCCTCCCCTCCGGTTTTGACCGCTGACCCCTCTTACCACAAAAGGACCCGCGGCGATCGCACGCCGCGGGTCCACAGCAAAGCTTGCACGATCTCGTTCTCCATCATTGCGGCTGGTAGCAGTAGCGAGCGGCCAGGCATACCGTGGGGCCGTGGTCGATGTTGATTTCGCCCGAGCCCGCGCCGCTGCCGTTCTCGTTCACATCGTAGCCGCCGCCGACGGAAGGACCCGAGGTGCCATGATTGCCGTTCCCCACGCAGTCGGCCCGCGGGTAGCAGCTGGGCGGCGGCGGTTTGTGCGCGGCAGTCGTGGGGTGGTAAGGCCCCGGATACTTGAACGCTGCCGCCGCGCGGAGCCCGAGGGGGTGCACGTTGATCGAGTTTCCAACCCCGTTTCCAGAACCGGTAATCGCAACGCGATTCGCGTGGAACCCGGACGTCACATGGAAGCTGACGTGAGGGGCTTGGCCGAAGCGCTGCCGCTGATGGCAAGGGCGGCGGTGGCGAGCGCTGCCGACGCAAGCGCGAGGGCGGTGAGTGTGGTCTTCGTCATGGTCGTCTCCTGTTTGGCAAGAAAGGGCGGGATGCCCTTCGGATGATCAGGAGGCTACGCAGCGCCCGCGCGGATCGATGTGCTGACGGGCACAAAAATGCGCATTTTCCGCCTTCGCTCGCTTCGAGGGGCCGCATCGATTATTCGTATGCCGGCAACCGCGAGGGAGCATGCACAATGATCGACCTGCGCAGCGACACCTGCAGCCGCCCCACACCCGAAATGCGCCAGGCCATGGCGAATGCCGAGGTCGGGGATGACGTCTACGGCCACGATCCCACCGTCAAGGCGCTGGAGCGGCGCACGGCCGAGCTTCTGGGCAAGGAAGACGCGGTCTACATGCCGAGCGGCAGCATGACCAATCAGGTCGCGGTGCGCACCCACACCGAGCCGGGAGACGCGGTGCTGTTCGACCAGCATGCGCATGTCTATCTGTTCGAAGGCGGAGCGCCCTCGGCATTCTCCGGCGTCCTGCCCCGAGCCCTTCCCGGCGTGCGCGGCATCTTCACCGCCGCCGACATCGATGCGGCGATCGGGGTGCCGCATCCCTTCTTTCCATCCACGCTCCAGGCACCGCCGAAGCTGCTCTGCCTGGAGAACACGCACAATGTCGGCGGCGGCGCGATCTGGCCGCTTGCAGCGCTGACCGCCGCCGTCGAGGCAGGCCGGCGGCACCGCCTCGCCCTGCATCTCGACGGCGCTCGCCTCTGGCACGCGAGCGCCGTCACCGGCATCGCGGAAGCGGACTACGCCAGGCATTTCGACAGCGTGAGCGTCTGCTTCTCGAAGGCGTTGGGCGCCCCGATCGGCTCGTGCCTGGCGGGTTCCCGCGGCTTCATCGCGCGGGCGCGCCGCTTCAAGCAGCAGATGGGCGGGGGCTTCCGGCAGGCCGGAATCATCGCGGCGGGCGCGCTTTACGCGCTCGATCATCATCGGTCGCGGCTCGGCGAGGTCCACGCGCTGGCGGCCCGCTTCGCCCAAGGGCTGGCGCAGATCGAGGAGATCGCGATCGATCCGGCCACGGTCGAAACGAACATCGTCCGATATCGATTGAAAAACATCGGCGCCGGCGCGTTCGTCGAAGAGGCGCAGCGGCGCGGATTGTGGATGTTGCCTGCCGGGGCGGACGCCGTCCGTGCTGTGTTTTATCTGGACATCGCGTGTGCAGACGTCGACGAGGCGCTGCGCATCATTCGCGAAACATTGCGGGCGCTGAAGGAAGCTCGAGATTGATTTCGTGGCGGTCGGGGCCGATGGGCTGGTAGAGACCCTGCGGCGTCCGGCGGTCATCCAGACTAACCATCAGAGATTCCCAGAGCGCCGCCCTCGACAGCTTCGGCCGAGGGCACCCGCGATTGCCACAAATCCTGGACGATCATTCCGGCAATCATTGCGAGGACGAATACGATTACCGGCAGAGACAGCGTGGCGAGATTTTCAAGGGCCGGGCCCGGGCATAAGCCGACCAGGCCCCACCCGATGCCAAAGAGCACCGAGCCCACGATCAGCGATCGGTCGATGTCCGTCCGCGTAGGCCAGAGAAGTTTCGCTGTGAAGGCCGGTCGTTTCGCGCGGCGCGCAAGCGCATAGCCCAGGCTCGAGGCAATGACGGCGCCGGCCATCACGAAGGCGAGCGTCGGGTCCCATTGGCCAAGGACATCGAGAAAACCGAGCACTTTCGCCGGCTGAGTCATGCCCGAGATCAGGAGGCCGACGCCGAAGATCAGGCCACAGCCGAAGCTCACGAGAGCCACCATCGGCTCACCCTCCCAGGCCATGGCGCATGATCGCAACCACCGCCATGGCGCTTGCCACAAAAATAGCGGTCGCGGCGATGGATCGTGCCGAGAGCCGCGCAACGCCGCACACACCATGACCCGACGTGCATCCTCCGCCCAGCCGGGCGCCAAATCCGACCAAGAAGCCCGCGGCAACGACCTCGATCCAGCTTGCCGGCATTTGTGGCTCCGGCAGCGGATGACCCAGGAAGCTCATGAGCACCGGCGCCGCAATGAGACCTGCGATGAAGGCAAGGCGCCACGCCTTGTCATCAGGGCTTATCGCCAGAACTCCGCCCAGGATACCGCTGATTCCGGCGATGCGCCCGATCAATGCCATCAACAGTACCGAGGCAATCCCGATCAGCACGCCGCCGAGCAGAGCCGATATTGGATCAAAAGAAGCCATTGACTACGCTCGCCAGGCTCCAAATTCCATGTCTGGCTATCCATGTGTGGCTATCAATGCCAGTCCGCGGAACCAACAGCTTTGATTTACATCAACCGAGGTCCGCGCAGCTCGGGCAGGTGTACCATCCCCAAAACGGACTTATTGCCCCTCTTTGAAATCTAAACGCCCCTTTTTTCGCGCTTTCACAAACGCTGATCGATGACGTAAAAGCCGCGGCCGTCTTTGCCGGCACGATCGCCACGCCCGCGCTGCACCACCTCGGCGGCGCTCGATGTGCTCGCGCTTCACCAATTCTAAGAGCGGGAAGGCGAGCTAACCGTTACTTCCCAACCCCTGTGGCAGTCAAAAAAAGCCCCCCCGCCCTGGGGCTGAAGGGGGGCTAAGGACGATCGCGAGAGGGGACGATCCCGAGAGGTTACACGATTCGGCTTCAAGCCGCCGCGAAGTCGATAAAGCCGATCGGTGCAATGGTGTAGAAAGTCACAGAACATCCACATGAAAAAAAGCCCGCCGTCGGATGCAGGGCGTGACGACGAGCTGGTTGATGCGCAGCCAGTAATCAGTTGCCGCGTCGCAGCGCAGGCGCCGCAGGGGGCGGAGGCGCTGAGACCCTGCGAAGGATGGCCTGCTGCGCGGCGATGTCACCCGAAATC
>Ga0126381_100008108_pt1 | contig 11729 bp, 11 predicted proteins | sample PanSoiMetPlot_28_FD_96465 | JGI IMG/M metagenome (GOLD analysis project Ga0126381, IMG submission 96465) | Tropical forest soil microbial communities from Panama - MetaG Plot_28 | ecosystem: Environmental > Terrestrial > Soil > Tropical forest > Bulk soil | place: Panama | collected 2016-02-17 | reverse complement strand
GCGGGCCTCCAAATAGGCGCGGTGCGCCGCTTGCCGCTCGCCGCGCGCGCGAGCGATCTCTCCTTCGAGGAAATGCGCCTGGTAAACCAGCACCGGCGTCTGAAGCCCGGAGAGCTTGGCAATGGCTGCGCGGGTTTCCTCGTCGGCCCCTCGAAGATCATCCACTTGGAAAGCAATCTGGGCGAGAAGAAGATGCGCCAGTACGGCTTTTCCCGAGAGCGCTGATTGATCGAAAAAAGCCGCAGCCGAAGTGCACAAGCGCCTGGCCTCGAAATAACGCCCTTCCTCGAACAACAACAAACCCTGGTACAGGTCAATCAGCCACGGCCAAACCAGGTTGTCCTCGCGCACGAAGATTTCGCGAGCCTTCACAAAGCGCTCCAGCGCCTGCATCGTTTTTCCCTGCTGGCCGTAAGCGGTAGCTTCGTTGGCCAGAGTCTTTGCCGCTTCGTAGCCCATACCCAGCTTTTGGAAACGACGGAAGCCTTCGTTGGCCATCTCGCGGGCTTCTTCGCTGAGATTCAGCTCCAGGTAGATGTCGGACAAATCCAAATGGCAAAGCGCAAAATGGTACGCGTCGCCGGTGGCTTCGCAAGCACGCCTTGCGACGTAGAGCGCCTCAATCGCCCGGCTGTATTCGCCACGCAGGTAATACAAATAGGCGATGTTGTAGTCTGCCTGAGCGACAAGCAACGGCATGTTGTGCTGGAGGCAGAAAGCGCGGGCTCTCTGGTAAGTGGCGAGAGCGCGGGCAAAATCGTTCAGGCTAATCAGACAGACCGCCATGTTGCTAAGGACGACGGCGATTCCTTCGACGTCCTTGTAGGGCAGCAACCCCTGATAGGCGCGCTCGTAATGGGCGATCGATTCTTCAAACCGGTCCTGCCGGTGATAGATGTTGCCGACGTTGATCTCCAGCCGGGCCAGGCGCCGCCGGTCATCAAGGCGTGTGAATATTTCTCTGGCTCGTTCCGCGGCGTGGAACGCTTGGTCATATTCTCCGAGCAAGATGAGCGGTTGAAGGGAGGTGCTGAGAGTGCGGGCAGCCTCTTTCCAATCGCCCAACGATTCGTATAACTGAAAGGCCCGCTGGTGGTACTCCATGGCCGCGCGGTTGTCACCCGAGGAATAGAGAGCGTTGGCCTTCGCACGCAAGCTCGGCGCCAGAGCATCTTTGCGTTTTAGACGCCGGGCGACCAGGATGGCTGCTTCCGCAAGACGCAGAGCTTCCTGGGTACTGACACGAACCCTTTCAACCACCAACTCAGCGAGCTGCTCGACAAATTCTTTGCGAATCAGGCCGCGATGCCGGGTGAAAAACTTGCGACGATCGGCCTCTGAGGAAAGCTCGGCCAACTCGGCGATTGAATTGCGCGTAGGGTCCTTAGTACGGGTTCCGGGCATCGGAAAAACCCAAATCCTCGAGTTGCCGGCGAAGCCGCTCGATGCATCGTTGACGCGTGAATCCAATAGAGCCTACGGCCAGCCCCAGCTCCCTGGCAACTTCCGCGTAGGGCCGCGCGGGATCTTCATAAAAGAGCAGCTCCATCAGTCGACGGCACTGCGGAGAGAGCGAGGCCATGGCTTCCCGCAGGATCTGCTCTTCCTGTGTTTGCTGCACCAAGTCTTCGGCGATGGGCGGGATTTCTGGCTCGGGCAGATCTTGATCGGAGTCCCGGCTGACCACCCGGCGGCTCTGCCGCTTCCAGCGGTAACTCTCGTGGTGAGCCACCTGCATCAGCCATTTCGGAAGCGCGCGCGGCTCACGCAGTTCGGGCAAGCGCACCAAGAGTTCCGTGCAGGTAGCCTGAAAAACGTCCGCCGCCTCCTGCGGCGACAGTCCGTATTTCACCGGGATGGAATAAATCAAGGCTTTGTACTTGTCGATGAGCCGAGCCCAGGCTTCTTCCTTGCCGGCCAGGCACTCCCTGACGAGAAGCGTGTCGTCCCAACCGACCGACTCGGTCTTCCTAGTTCTTGAGCCTGTGGGACTCATCGCGTGGCGTTTACCGCTTTATTTTTGAGATTCAGCTGCTCCACGTTCCACAGTACATAAGGTTCGAGCACCGCTGGGCGGAAGTTGCCGACCGACTTCTTGGCTCCCGTTAGAATATCCGGGCTGGCCAGAAAAATCATGGGCTGGTATTCCCAAAGGAGTTCCTGCGCGCGGTCGTACAGCGTCTTTCGTTGTTCGAACGTGCGGGCATACTTCTGCTCATCGATTAAACGATCGATCTCTGCTTCCCAGGATGTGGCGGGATGGGCTTGCGAAGGGTTCCACAGATGCGTGCCGCCGCGTGATAGCCACACATTGATGTCCACGTTTGGGTCTGCATCCGTGCTTACAATCCCGAGCACGCACGCGTCGTACTCCTTGGTTTGCGTGACGCGATCAAGAAGCGACCGAAACTCGAGCGGCACAACTTGCACGCGCATCCCCAGTTGCTTCAAGTCATCCTGAATCAACGCGGCCATCTTAGCCCGGTCGGCGTTGGACGAACTCGTGATCATCGAGAACTCCACGGGTTTGCCGCCGGAGTCCACGAGCGCTGATTCGCCGTTGGACGCGGTGGTCCAAGAAAAACCAGCTTCCTTCAAGAGCCCAAGCGCTCGGTCCAGCGAGCGCGCAGGATGCGGCAGCTTCTCATCCTGCCAGCGGCGATTGCCCGGCGTGACCAAACCCCACAAGGGAGCCCCGCGCCCCTGGTAGACCAGCCGCACAATGGCTTCCCGGTCTATCGCAGCTGAAACAGCTTCGCGGAACTTGCCTTCCCGGAACCATTTCTGTCTCTGCACGATTTCCGCAGACGTCTTCTCCGTAGCATCGTTTAAATTGAAAAAGAGAAAGTTATACTCGAGTCCCGGCCCGGCATCCAACATCGTGTAATCTCCCGGTTGCCGGGACAACACCGAAAAATTCTCTGCCCCCAACCGGCTGATTACATCGGTCTCACCGGACTGAAACCGCAACACCTGTGCGTCCGCGCTGGGCACAAAAAGAAAGACCAATTCGTCGAGATAGGGCAGCCGGCTCCCTTTCTCATCCGTTTTCCAGTAATAGGGGTTGCGCTCCAGTACCAGTCGTTGCCCGGCAACGTATTCCTTCAGTCGAAAAGGACCGAGACCTGCCCACTCGTTCGGCGGCGTCCCTAGCGCTCCGAGTTGGGCAATTTTCCCTTCCTCGTACGGCTTTTCGAGTAGATGCCTCGGTAGGATCGCCCATCCATCAAACATCCTCTCCGCCACGCCATAGGGCTTGGGGAGTTGAAAGACAATAGTTTGCGAATCTGTTTTGCGCAAGGAAATGGGTTTGCCATCAAAAAGCAAAAGATCGCGCTGGGGTGCATGTACTTTTTCATCGAGGTACACATGGAACGTGAACAACACATCATCGGCATCAAGGGAGTAGCCATCAGAAAACTTTAGCCCGCGCCGCAAGACCAACGTGTAGCGCAATCCGTCCGGAGACATTTTCCAGGACTTTGCAAGGGCAGGTTCCGTCAATTGCGTCGCGCGGTTGATGTGCACCAGGTCCGCCTGCATCGTGTCAATCACCTCGTGCGAAGGAGCATCTGCGGCAATTAAGGGATTTAAGGTTTTGGGCTCGGCCCGCAGGGCAACCACAAGCCGGCCGCCGGAATGACCGATCTCACCGGGAAGTACGAGCAATTCTTCTTTGGAATCTTTCTGCGGCGGAGAAGCGGCCGTAGGCAGGGCGAACGACGCTGCAAGAACGGAGAGCAAAGGGAAGAGGATTCGTCGAGACAAGCAATTTCCTCTCGCAGGCTTCATCTAGGCTCCCAAGTCAGTTCCCTATCTTGTACGCCTCGGTGCGCTCCTGCAACTCGCTGGCAAGTCCCAAGTATCCTAGAAAGAACGGCAACATGATAAGCGCAGGCAAATACATCCACCAGTAGGAAACCAGAACGCTGTATTGCTGCAAACTGGAAAGAAGGTTTCCCCAACTGGGGACTGGCTCAGGGACCCCAAGCCCAAGAAATGAAAGCGTCATCTCGGCGAGTATGAACTGGGGCACGAGAATGGCCGCCTGCGTTAGAAGCACGCTGGAAGTCGCCGGGAGAATATGTCGTCGCAGCAGGTACCCGTCGGTGGCGCCAAATCCTCGAGCGGCGCGGACAAAATCCCGCTCTTTCGCGCTCAAGACGACGCCACGAACCAGTCGCGCCGGGCGCGCCCACCCTACGGCTCCGAGTACAGCAATGATGAGCAAGAAGGCCTCGAGCGGACTGACCGCAAGGGGCAAGAAAGCACGCAGGGCGAACAGCAAATATAGCCAGGGCAGGGCCAGGAAGAGCTCCGCAAGACGCATGAGCAAATCGTCTCTCCACCCACCGTAATAGCCTGCCGCCGCGCCGACACACAAGCCAAGCAAGACGGTGACCCCGGCACCCAACAGGCCAGCAAATAGCGATACTCGCCCACCATAAACGAATCGCGACAACTGATCCCTTCCGTAGGCGTCGCTCCCCAGCAGATAGATCTTTTCGCTTTCTGCTCCGAATAGGTGCAAACGGCTCGGCAGAAGTCCCAGCCATCGGTAGTTTGCTCCACGGACCATAAACTTCAGCGGAAGCGCTCGCGTCCTGTCTTCCTCATACTGATCAAAAGATGCTTCGCGTAGCTTTAGCGCAAACGCAAACGGGCGAGCGTGAAAATGTCCTTGGTTGTCCACGAAATGAAGACGCATCGGCGGCAAGTAGGGACTCCTGCGGTCCTGTTCTGTCGGATCGTAGGGCGCAAAGAAACCCGCAAAGAGCACCAAAGCGTGCAGCCCGACAAGCAACAGAAGCCACCAGGAAATTGCGCGCCTGCCTGTCAAGCGCTGGTCTCCTTCCGAATTCGCGGATCGGCCCAGTACAAAAGCAGATCCGCGAGGAAATTTCCGCCTACTAGAAAGAATGTGGAGAGCAGGACCCCGCCGATCACCACGTAGATGTCCCGCGCCAGGATGGCTTCGAGCAAGAATGGGCCGAGCCCAGGCCAGCTCATCACCACCTCGATGAGCAACGAGCCACTCAGCAGCGTCCCGATGCTGAACCCGACGAGAGAAATGAGTGGATTCGCTGCCGCGGGCAGGGCGTATTGATAAAGCAGTGTGCGCCGCGGGATGCCATGCCCTTCGGCTGTGAGGAGAAACGGAGCGACCAGGATCTCCGCCACTGCTGCGCGCACGTGCCGGACAAGCAGGGGCAAAACGGACAGCACCAGAGCCGCAACCGGCAAGGCCATGTGCAAAAGAAGATCGCGGGCCTTCCCGAAGAAGGAAAGGCTTTCGAAATCGAGCGATACCATGCCTCCCTCCGGGAGGCGCCCAAGTTTCACCGCAATGATAAGGAAACCCAGCGCCAGCGCCAAATCTGGAATAACCAGAAGCGCCGCAGTTCCCCAGGAGAGCAGGTGGTCGGGTAAGTGTCCAAGATGTTCGGCACTCCAAATGCCTAGCGGCAGCGCCACCGCCCACGCCAGTAACATGGCCGTGAAGGTCAAAAGCAGCGTGTTCCGCGCGCGAACCAGGAGAAGTGGTAATACCGGAGTATTGTAGGCAAACGAAAAGCCCATGTCCCCGTGAACCAGCCCACTCACCCAATGGACGTAACGAAGGGGCAGGGGCCGGTCAAGTTCATATCGAGCGCGTAGCACCACAATCGTTTCCGGCGCGATGTGCGGGTTCAGACGCATTTCATCGAAATAACTTCCGGGGGCAAGGACAGTAAACGCGAAGGCCAGGAGGGAAACTCCCAGGAGCAGAACAGCAGCGTGAGCAGATCTGCGTAGCAAATAACGCATCACGGCTCCGTCGACGGCCGCGAGAAGTCCAGGCGGGGCACCGCGGCCAAAAGCTCACGGGTGATCTTGCTTTCCGGCCGCCTCAGGATTCCTTCCGGCGCTCCCTGTTCCACAATCTGCCCGCGGCTCATCACTGCGATCTCGTCGGCCAAATACGCCGCCATGGCCAAGTCGTGTGAGATAAAGAGATAAGTCATCCCTAACGAGGCTTGCAGGTCCATCAGAAGATTCGCGATCTGCGCCTGCACGGAACAATCAAGGGCCGACAGCGCTTCGTCGAGAATGAGCAGTTTTGGCGCTAGACCCAATGCCCGGGCGATCGCAAGCCGCTGCCGCTGCCCACCGCTTAACTCCGAAGGGAATTTCTCTCCCAAGCGGCGAGGTAGAGCAACTTGCTCTAGTAAGACATGGGCGCGTGACTTCATTTCCTCATGGCCGAGATTTCCCTGGACAACAAGAGGCTCCGTCAGAATCTCCAGCACGCTCCATCTTGGGTTGAAGGAGTTCGCCGGATCCTGAAAGATGAGCTGGATTTGCCGGCGGATGACCCTCCGACCTTTTTCCCTGAGTCCGCCGAGGTCCGTTTCTTCAAACCATACGTTTCCTGAGGTACGCCTTTCCAGGCAGGCAAGGCACAAGGCCAGCGTGCTCTTTCCGGAGCCCGACTCACCCACAATGGCAAGCGTGGTTCCTCGAAAAATCGAAAAGGAAACACCATCGAGCGCCCGCACCTCTTCGGCTGATCCGACAAGCTTTTTTTTCGAATAATTCTTCACCAGGTTTTCCACTCGAACGAGCGGCTGCGTCGTTTCATTGCTTTTGGCTGTCATCACTGGCCTTCATACCGGAAGCAGGAAACGGTGTGCGTTTCGCTCAAGTTAACCAGTCGCGGCTCGCATGATTTGCAAATGTCCATACGCTCCGGGCATCTGGACTCGAAAGGACATCCGGCTCGAGAGAAGGAAGATGAGAATGCATCACCAGAAACTACGGGCAACTTTTGCTTGCGTGCGTTGCGCGGCTCGCCCGGAAGGGGTGGAATCGACTGGAAAAGCGACTGCGTGTAAGGGTGTTTAGGCGAAACCAATACCTCCTCGGCCCGCCCTAGTTCCATGGCTCGCCCTGCGTATAAGACCAAAACACGATCGGCAAAGCCCGCCAGCAGCGCCGGGTTGTGAGTAATGAACACCATGGTGAGGCTCAAACTTTTCCGCAGGTCTCGAAAAACTCCGAGAATTTCCATCTGCGTTGTCGGATCGAGCGATGCCGTGGGTTCATCGGCGATGATTACGGCCGGCCCACAGGCAATGGCCTGGGCAATCAGCACGCGCTGGCGCTGCCCTCCACTGAGCTCGTGCGGGTAGGAGCGCGCGATGCGCTCCGCCTCCTCGGCAAAAAATAGTGTCTCGAGGACTTGGTGGGTTCTCTCGACCAAGGCCCGCCGCCCAACCATCCCATGAGCAGCCAATACCTGGCGAATCTGCCGGCCCGCTCTCATCGTCGGGTGAAGGGCAACCGACGGCTCCTGGAAAATCAGGGAAATGCGCCTCCCGCGGATTCTCTGCAGGTCGCTGGATTCGGCTTGAAGAAGATCCTGGCCCTCAAATAATACCGCTCCGGTCCGAATGACGGCATTGGCACGGAAGAGCCCCAAGAGCGAAGCTGCAAGCGTACTCTTCCCCGATCCGGATTCTCCGAGAACACCCAAGACCTCGCCAGACTCTAAGCCAAAACTCAAACCATCAAGCGCCCGGAAGCTATTGCCCGCGCGCGAGCGATAGGTAACTCGAAGGTCGCGAACCTCCAGAATGGCCCCCATGCACCGCATGTTGCAGCAGGAAGGCGGAGTGAACAAGGCAAACCTGATTGGCAGCGAACCAAGATAATACTCCGCAGGTCGATTCGGAGCGGGGTTTACTCGAGCATTTCTACCTCGAAAAGTCGTCCGGATTCGGGGCTCTTTTTCCTGGCCTCCGATAACCAGGTAAATAGCCGAGCCGGAAATGGGGTCTCTACCTGAGTACTCCCATGACCACCTTCCCTCCCTTTCTTACATGGAAGGGCTAAGTAACGATAGATCAGCCAGAAAGCCCGCCAAATGGAACATAGCGGAACCTTGACGTCTCAAGATGAGACAAAAAGAGTTGCATAGAACTAGGGTCTTTACCTGAGGAGCGTTCAGGCGTCTACTTGCTTGAGGCAGCAGGTTTGCAATGGTATTCACCTACCTGTTCTTACACGACCAGGGGTGTGAAATGGGCGAACCCTGTGCGGTTTCAGGCGAGGAGCATAAGCGTATGGCCAAGCGAGATGAATCGTCCGAGCTGCTTCGAGAACTGGTGGCCCACCTCCGCCAGAACAGAACCCAGCTCCGCGAAGAGTGGGTTGGTCGCATTTCGGAAACCCGGCTGCTCACGGCCATGACCAAGGAAGAAATCTTCGCCGAAGCCACGTCGGTGTACGACAGCTATGTCGAGGCTCTCGAAACGGAAACCTTCGAAGCGCTGCAGGCTTATGCCCGAAATCTTTCCGAGCGCATCATCCCGCGAGGTGTCGAAACGCATGAAGTTGTCGGTATCGTTCTCCTCCTCCGCGACGTGCTGGCGCGCTCTCTTTTCGCAAAGTACCAGACCGATTTCAAGAAGCTGAACCGCATCTTGGACGCCTACGAACCAGCGGCCAACCGCATCGCCAACACCGTGGCCGTCGGTTTCGTCCAGGAACGCGAACGCGTCATCCGACAACAGCAGGAAGCCATCCGGGAACTCTCTACGCCGGTTCTGCAGGTTCGCGAACGCTTGTTGATTCTCCCGATCATCGGCGTGATCGACCCGCAGCGGGCGCGGCAGCTGACCGAACAACTTCTGCGCGGAATCCGCACCAACCGCGCCAAGGTCGTGGTCATCGACATCACCGGCGTCGCGGCGATGGACGTTACGGTTGCGAACCACTTGGTGCAAACCGTCGAAGCCTCGCGGTTGCTTGGCGCGACGGTCATCGTCACTGGTTTGTCTCCCGAGATTGCCCAGACACTGGTAACCATCGGCGTAGACCTCGGCAAAATGAACACCGTCGGCGACCTGCAGGGAGGCATCGAACAGGCCGAGCGGCTCTTGGGATACAAAGTGATGGCGTTGGCGGAACCCAGCTGAGAAGCCAGGGGAGAGGCAACGTGGAAGTTCCTATTCTCAAGCAGGGGGCGGTCCTGATCGCAACGTTTCAGGCGGCCCTTTCTGACGCAGACCTCAATCATCTGCGCAGCGCCCTTGTGCAACAAGTGGTGAGATTCCGTTCGCGTGGTGTCATCGTCGATGTGACCGCGATGGACGTGATGGATTCTTTTGCCTCACGAACACTGCGCGAGATCGCCCACATGATCCGCCTACGCGGCGCGGAAACCGTTATCGTTGGAATCCAGCCGGAAGTTGCATTTGCGATGGTGCAGCTCGGTTTGACTCTGGAAGGTGTCGCCACCGCCCTCGACCTGGAAGAAGGCTTGGCCTATCTGAATCAGAAGTTCAAAACCATGAAGTGAGAGTGAGTCTCAGTGGCCCGTGTGGAAATCCTGGTGACCATAAGTTCTGATCAGGACATCGTCGTTGCTCGGCAAAAAGGACGGTCGCTCGCTCTGGAACTCGGCTTTTCTTCCGGTGACGCCACCTTGATTGCTACCGCGATTTCAGAACTTGCGCGAAATATCGTGTCGTACGCCGGCAGCGGCCAGATCGCGTTGAAAGATGTCCAAGGTAGTACTCGTGTTGGAATCACGGTCGCTGCCTCTGACAATGGCCCAGGGATTCCAAACGTAAGCCAAGCCTTGCGGGACGGCTTTTCTACTTCAGGAAGTCTAGGCCTCGGACTTCCGGGAGTGCGGCGCCTGATGGACGAGTTTGAAATCGTCTCCAAGCCCGGGCAGGGGACCAACGTTGTGGTGAAAAAATGGAGACCATAAGAAGCCCCATTGCCGAATATGGCGTGGCCAGGTTCGTTCTTCCAGGCGACGGCGAGTCTGGCGACCAGCATCTGGTCTCCTGCAATCAAGGCGGAATTTTGATCGCGGCCATCGACGGTATCGGGCACGGAGCCGAGGCGGCCAACGCCGCCAAAGCCGCCATCACCGTTCTGAGAAATGGCATCGGCGAACCTATTATTTCTTTGGTGATGACATGCCACGAAAGGCTGCGGGCAACACGCGGAGTGGTCCTGAGCGTTGCTTCGGTAGACGTAAGGCACGGCCTGATGACTTGGCTGGGCGTCGGCAATGTGCATGGAGTGTTGGTGCGCGCCGACAAAAAGTCGACGCAGGAGACCCTCCTGTTGCGAGCGGGCGTGGTCGGCGACCACCTTCCCCAGCTGCAAGCCGCCGTGCTTCCCGTAGGACAAGGGGACGTGCTGGTTTTCGCAACGGATGGCATTCGGACTGGTTTTACGGGAACTCTCTCCCCCCTCGAGAATCCGCAAAGAGCCGCGGACCGCATCCTGAAGGCCTTTGGCAATGGAAACGACGATGCCCTGGTTCTGGCACTGCGCATGACAGGAATTCATCCATGAAATCAGAGGCAGGACAGAAAAAACGAGAGCAAATAGAGTTTGAGGCCGACTACGCCGCCACGTTGCGTGAATATGCCATGGGCGGAGGCGAAGCGGTGTTGGGCCGAGCCTACGAGCTGGGCCGTCGTGCGATTGCCGAACGCAAGAGCCTGCTGGAGTTGGTCTCTCTTCATCATAAAACCCTGAAGGATTTGTTTCAGAATTCGGTCGACCGGGAATCCCAAGGACACCTAGTCCAGATAAGCTGCGATTTTTTGTCAGAGTGCGTGTCTCCTTACGAAATGGCGCAGCGGGGATTTCAGGACGCAGTAAGGGCCCTGCGACAGCTCAACGAAACACTCGAGGAGGAGATAAAGCGCATCGCTTACTCGGTCCACGATGAGGCCGGCCAGCTGCTCGTCGCCGTGCACCTGGCTCTGGCGAATCTGGCTCTGGAACTGCCGCCGGGCCGCAAGGAACAGGTTAGCGAAATCGAAGAGCTGCTCAACGAGGTGGAAAAACATTTGCGGCGGTATTCGCACGAACTTCGCCCGACGATCCTTGACGATCTAGGGTGGATTCCCGCCATCCGGTTTCTGGCCGAGGGAATCTCCAAGCGCGCGAATCTTCCGATCCACATTGAAGCAAGGGTTTCCGGCCGGCTGCCGAGCACCATCGAGACCACGCTCTATCGCGTTGTGCAAGAAGCGCTGACCAATGCCGTCAAGCACGCCCAGGCCAAAAATATTTGGATTCGGGCGTGGCAGAAGGGCCGTGTGTTGCATTGTTCGATTCACGATGATGGCGCGGGTTTTGACGCGCTGGCGGTCCAGGCCACCCCCGGTCGCAAGGGATTAGGGTTGATTGCGATGCGCGAGCGTTTGAGCGCAATCGGCGGAACCTTATGGATTGAATCATCGCAGAGAAACGGAACGGAACTATCAATCAGACTTCCCATGGAGGACGATCATGTCAATTAAAGTAGTGCTGGCCGACGATCATGTTTTGGTAAGGCAAGGCTTGAAATCCCTGCTCGAGCGAGAAAAGCTCCAGGTAGTGGCTGAAGCGTCCGATGGTCAGGAAGCGGTTCGCTACTCGGAGTCCTTGCACCCGGATGTCGCGGTCGTGGACATCAGCATGCCGACGTTGAACGGCATCGACGCGGTGCGCGAGATGACCCGGTCCTGCCCAAAGACAAAGACCATTCTACTGACGCAACATGAAGAAGATCAGTACATACGGGAAGCGCTGGAAGCCGGCGTCCGCGGATATGTCCTGAAGAGTCAGGCGGCGAACGACCTGGTTCACGCCATTCAACAGGTCTCGCGTGGCCAATTCTATCTGAGCCCCGGCGTTTCCCGGGCGGTTGTGGAGGCCTACCGCACAAGATC
>Ga0126381_100008107_pt1 | contig 11729 bp, 12 predicted proteins | sample PanSoiMetPlot_28_FD_96465 | JGI IMG/M metagenome (GOLD analysis project Ga0126381, IMG submission 96465) | Tropical forest soil microbial communities from Panama - MetaG Plot_28 | ecosystem: Environmental > Terrestrial > Soil > Tropical forest > Bulk soil | place: Panama | collected 2016-02-17 | reverse complement strand
TCCTGGATGACGTTGTTTATATCCAGCTCATACATTTCTGTGGGTGCCTTCTTTATGAAGGCGCGAATCCGACTGATAACAGCACTCGCACGAGTCGCGTCAGAAACGATTTCTTCAAGAGCCCGCCGTAGAACTTCAGGATCGAGATTACCTTTGGCCAGCAGTCTCAGGCATGCGCTGCCATTGTTGGTAACGGCAGTTAATGGCTGATTGACTTCATGGGCAATCGAAGCTGCCAATTCACCCATGGTCGTCAGTCTAGTGACCAGAGCAAGCTCCGCTTGGGTCGAATGCAGGGCTCGTCGGGCGTGCTCCAGCCTTTCTTGAGCGCGCTTTTGCTCGGTTAGATCGAGCACGAAAGCGACGCCGGCGCTCTGGCTGCCTTCAAAGAGGGCGCCGCCGACCATCACTGGCAGTCGAGTACCATCCTTCCGGAAGTACTCCTTCTCGTATGGCTTGACGGTTCCAGTCGCCTTAATCTCTACCATGGCACGCTCATCCCTGGCACGCCATTCGGTTGGCGTCAGGTCCGCCCAGCGTACCCGACCGGAAGCAAGATCATCACGGTCGAATTGCACCATGTGGAGAAACGCTGCATTCGCCTCGGTGATCGCACCGTCGAGGTTAAACATCATAATGCCCACAACATTTGCTTCGACCAGACGCCGAATCTTCGCTTCCAACCCTTTTGCCAATTCACGGACTTCTGCTTCCGCCTTTTCGCGCTCGGCTACCTCAACTTTGAGCTCTTCTATGTGCATCCATGCCTGATACGCGGAAGACGCGAATTTCCCGAGAGATGCCATAACCCGGTCATCTTCTGCATCGAATTTGCGGCGGTTACTGTGCATGATTCCCCATATCGTTCCTACAGCCTTGCCGTTGACGTAAAACGGGACCAGCAGGCACTCTTCGGCGGCCGGACTGACTGGCATCAAATAGGGATAACGCCGCTCGAAATGAGTGAACAGTAAAGTACGATTTTGATCGAGCACGTCTCCGCAGGGGCCAAAATTACGCGGGGTTCCGCCCCCGACGTGGGGATTCCACATTCCGCAGATGGCAGGCCAGTAGAACCTTTGGCCGTCAACGTGTGGTGTTTTCCCATCCCTCGTCAACAGGCTCAGGCCAGCGGAGTCACACTGCGTAATATCCTCGATCGTCTCAGCGAGTGTTTGAAAGATCGTACTGGGCGAATCAGCTAACGCGCTCACCAGTCTCACGAGCGCGCGGTTCTCTTTTTCATAATCCGGCGGACGCGATGGGCGCCGTAGCAATTCTTCTGTGCAGAGGATCGACTCCAGCGAAGCTCCGCCCTCTGGAACTGAAGCCTTGAGTGAAACGTCATTCTGTAATGTGGTTGGCTCGCTCATTTTCACCTCGCGGACCGGACTCCGCTCGTGCGCCTTCGCACGTTCGAAGATTCTCCGGACTCCAACCGTCCAGCGCCGCTGGCAGTCAGCCGGAATAATAGTAATGTGGACCCTGCAGCCCGCAACCCGTAGAAGGAAATCATGGCATCGCCTGCCGGGAAAGGAATTCTATTGAACGAAAGGTGTACTCCGGATGATGCTTTCGTTTACGACGCCTTTTCGAAAAGGTCTTTCATCTGCTCCATCATTCTGACGAGCTCGGGAAGAGAGCGGGCTTGCATCTTCTCCATCGCTCGACTCCTGTGAACCTTGACGGTGTTTTCTGATGTTCCGAGTTGACTGCGTTGAGTGATTCGGAGTTGATCCCATATTTAGTATGGCGAGTACGTCTGGTAGCGCAATACGGTGCATCCTGTAGCGCAGTGTTAACCCATAAACTCGAAAGTGCAATTGGCATGCCGACAGCGATCGTCGTTGCGCCGGACATCGATCTCTTTGCCATCACAGCATCCGCGAGAGACTAGCCCCACCGAAGATTTGTGACAATTGCTGGTCAGACGTTTGTGAATAACTCTTCTGTGTCACATGCAGTAGGGTTGGCCCTGTCATAGAAAATGACGAGGTGAGAGTTCATTAGCGAATGCACCAATCAAGTTCTGATCGGTTTTTTCATCGATCCGCATTGACTGATGGGCGATGGAAACAGCTAGATTTGCAGCAAACGCTATTAGTTCTTTGCGCGCATGCCGGACCGCTGCTTCGATTTCGCGCTCTGAGTTTTCGAGAATCCTGCGAACATCCTCGGCAGTTTTCCCCAGCATCACCTGTTCCTCTTGCTTCCCTTGGGCTTCTGCGCTGGCCTGGATTGCCGCAATTTCATGATCAAGCTGAGCCAACCGCCTTTCAATTTCCGCCAATTTGCTCCGAGCCTCGTCTCCGAGCCGCTGCGCTTCCTCGATTGCCCGTTTGATCGACATGGAGCGTTCTTGCGCTACTGCCGTCAAGATTGGCTTTGCCTTCCAGTAGATCAGCGCAACCAGCAAGAAGAAGTTGAAGTAGAGACACACGTGTGAGGTCACCTGCAACGAAAAGCCAAGCCAATGGGACAATCGACCAACTGAAGCCGAGCATTTCAATTCGGCATATTGGTCGTGGCAGGCATCGGCCACTGAGCTTGGCGAAACCGCCGCGGCCAATCCTGCCGGTGAAGGACGCCAATCTGTCGACCGCTTCTGCTGTGCACTTGACAAGATGGAACTGTCGAGGACAGCTAGCACTATCAATGGAAGAACTAGCTTAGTTTTGAACGATGCCCTCGATGGAACGAAGCCCGTACGCGCCCCCCGCACTACTTTCGACACCACGGATAATTACCTTCGTCGGATTGCAGTCAATCTCTCCGACTTTTTTGGAATTCTCTTACCTAGGCCGAATCTCGGCTTCATATGACCAGACACACTACGGCTAAACGTTGTGCGATTCGGCTTCGACACTTGTTGCAACCTCTCGTCCAAAGTCGCTGTCTTTCGCGCGATGATGAAGAAAGGCAAGCTTTAAACTGTCAAACGGCAAGACAGTAGCGCGGTGACGCGCTGTCAAACAAACGACAGCTGTCGACCGCCAGTCAGCCGTTATATCGTGAGCCACAAATTGGCCGAAGATAGGCCAGCCAGCGGGGGCTTCCCCCAAGGAATCGAGAGAGTCATCGATGTCTCTGCAATGCAGAGACCGCCTGCACGACCAAAGCGGTGCAAGATATGCTCGAATGTTTCCCGAGCTACCGTCGTTTCAAGCCGATGAGCAATTCCTGCACGCGCTTGCAACGCCGGGAAAGAATGATGGCCTCGGAAACTCACAGGTAGGAAAGTTGCATACGTTAGGTGGGCCGACTGATAGGGGCAGCCCGCTCGCGAAAAGAGATGTTTTGATCCGGTTTTGACTCGACTGCTTTCACAACTATTGCAGAGAATTTTCCTTGTCAAAAGACAATGACGCAGAATTATCGGGCTCCTCCGGATGCCAATTTGCGAAGTACAGATATATATTTGGCAGCAGGTCTTCTGGGAAACCGTGCCGCTTCTGCAAATATTCTGGACTGTTGTAGGATATCCACACTTTCTTCGCGGCATCTTCCCAGACCAGCATCTTGAGTGGAAGGTCGATGGCAGTGCTGGGCGAAGCTAACATTAACGGCGTTCCTGCCTTGGGGTTGCCAAAAATCAGCAATTTTGTCGGGTTCATCTCCAGGCCCGCTTTTTCTGCCTCTCCGCTGTGATCAACCAATCCAAAATAGCACTGCGCCCGAGGCTCGCAGTATTGCTTTAAGCCTTTCGACGGTATCGTCTACTGAATGACTGCTCAGTTCATTAACGATCCCATTGGCCATTGTTCGAGCCATCCGCATCTCCTCGTTCTTTCGGAAGATCCACCATTCCGAATATTCAAGTTCCGCTGGGAATTTGTGTGTCCGGTCAAGTGGTGCTCCCTTTCTACAACATGACGGACCGACTAGACAGCCCCGTCGCCCCGTCCGGCTCGGGCGAGCTGGGCGCCGCGATTTGCACAGTTCCGTTTCCGTCATAACAGCGCACGGTGAATGTATGCTTGCCTGGCTGAAACGGCCAATCGTAGCGCCACATCACCCAGGTCAGCTCGGACAGAGGCGTCCGTATCAAAGCCTGCTCCCACGGACCGCTGTCCACCTGCACCTCGACCTTCGATATTCCGCGATCGCCAGCATGCGCCATTCCGCCAATCGGAACCAGCTTGCGGTTGTCGGCGCCAATGATGGTCATATCGACCGCCACCGTGTCGATGACAGAGGTCGCATGGATCTGCGCCACCTTGCTCCAGCCTCTCACCACCCAGAAACCAGGCTCCCAATGATCCGTTAACTCAAGGGACTCAATCCATTTGGGCTGTTTCATTCCGTGTACGTCTGGAATATAGATCCGAAGAGGGAAACCATGCTCACGCCTCAGCGGCACACCATCCCACGCATATGTCAGCATGATCCGTTCGTCTGCTTTGATCGCATCGAGTGTAACCACTTCGAAAAACTCGTCCGCAGAGCGAATCTTCAAATGTGTCGCTGTCGGCTGCAACCGGAGATCTGGCAGCAGCCGCTGTAGGCTGACCCCAGTCCAGCGCGTTGTGCCGATCAAATCGCCGCCCACAGGATTTGAGATGCACGAGAGCGTGACAAACTGGTGCATCGGCTCGTAGCCACGCAACTGTTCGAGGGTTAGAGAAAGCGGTTGCTCGACGAGTCCGGTGGTCTTCAAACGCCACCGTTGCTCGTCGACTTTGGGCGGAATCGCGTTGATGTCAACGCGGTAGTGATTTTCGAGGGATGTAAACTCTGGCCGTGTCCCCGACGGAGGTTTGACGGCAGCGGCCGCGTTCGGCAAGGGATGTGTTGCTGACCATCGGAGGGGTTCGCTAGCGGCCATCATCGCCGATTCTTTTCGCCGGGTCTCGGCAAACTCGCCTACCAGCGCACCCACCACGGTGATGGCCGCGGCGCTGCCGCCCAACTTCACAAGAAAGTGCCGCCGGTCAATTCGCTCAACCCGTGGTTCCGTCGCACTCTCGACCGTGCTGTTTGCCGTTTCTGTGCCGATCAGTTGTTGCCCGACACGACCGAGGATTGCACCCCACGCTAGGAAGGCAACCAGGATCCACACTGCTCGTAGCGCCGGATCGACCGTGGCAGTCTCGCTCGCGTGGACACTAATGAGCATTGCAGGAACCCCCACGACAATTCCGAGCACCAGGCCTAAGAAGACAGGATGCACTTTCCGGTTAGTTCGCAGGATGGAGAATAGAATTGCTCCGCCGGCGACTCCCATGACAAACAAGCCGGCTATCGCAATCACGTGCTCCGCAGTTTTCGCTGTCTCAGACGTTGGCCCCAGATGCAGCGCCCGAATGACATCGACCATTATGCCGATGCCGAAGCCGAGCACTGTCCCTGGGAGTACTCGCGTTAGCCAGTCGAAAGAATCGAACGGCACAAATGGGAGACCCGCTATCTTCCACCCCGCAAAGAAAATTCCAACGAGCGCGGCGGTTACCATAGAGGTCACAAACAGACCGCCCGATACATCGCGTGGCAACCCCTCGAATTTCATGCAGCAGCGTGCCCTCTCGCGCGAGCATGAAGGCCGAGCCCCGGATCGTGTTGGTACCTCGGCGAAGAGGACGGTTTGTGCTTCATTGGGGAAAGCTCCGTACCCGTGTAGTTGTCTTGCTCGCCGAACGAGTTGCACACACAGTGCCATGGCCAGACCGACGGCTTCCTTGTCAGACTCAGCTTAATCAGCGTCCTGTGAGGCACCTGTCAAAGTCCGACTGTCGATTGGATGACTCAGTGGCGGCATATAGACATGGCCTAAATACGAGATGCTGTTTCAATCCAACGCCGAACGGGACCGGCACTCGGCCTCTGGGGCCTACGGCCAGCAGATCTTGGCTGTGCCCAGCCAGATTTGTTACTGGTGTATCCAGATTGATGATCCCGTCAACGATCAAGCCAACATGAAGAGGTAATAGACAGCGAGGAAGATGACAGAGACAAGAGTTAATCTAACGACTGCTCTGCTATAAGCAACTCGGAGACAGAGAACTGCCAGAAGTCACGATCTTGGATGACGCGCGCGTACGAAGCACTTGAGAGGGAGGCGAACGAATCTCGTTCGAACCTCATCATGCAGCGACTGTTGGTTTCTCGATTAAGTTCTTGAAACTCTGCGTATCCAGCGTTTCGTGTTCCAGTAGTTCACCGGCGACCAGATTCAGCTGATCACGATGCTGCAGCAAGATCTGCTTGGATTCTGCATATGCTCCGTCCAGGAGCGTCCGTACCTCTTTGTCAACTGCATTAGCCGTTTCTTCACTGAAATCCCTTTGAATCATCCCGCCTCCGAGAACCGGCAGAAAAGGATTGGGTTCCTGGGCGCAGTGAACAAGCCCGAGCGACTCGCCCATGCCGTAAAGACAAATCATCTGTCGGGCAACAGAGGTTGCATGTTCGAGATCGTTTTCTGCCCCGGTGGTAATTTCGTTGAAAACAACTTCTTCGGCAGCTCTACCTCCGAGCATGACCTTGATTTTGTCGATGAGTTCGGGACGACTCACCAGGTACTGATCATTCTCGGGCAACTGGAGGGTATAGCCGAGGGCTGCGCGACCACGAGGAACGATACTGATCTTGCGAACGACGTCGGCGTGTTTGCTATAAGCCGCAACCAACGCGTGGCCGGTTTCATGATAGGCAACACGGCGCTTATCCTCGGGAGTCATGCGGCGGCTCTTGCGCTCTGGACCGGCCACCACCTTCTCTACCGCGTCTTCCAAATCTTTCTGCCCAATGGTAGTGCCCCCGTGCCGGGCGGTGAGCAGTGCGGCTTCGTTGATCACATTGGCCAAATCCGCACCCGAAAGTCCAGGCGTCTCCTGCGCAATCTTGCGGAGGTCGGCATCCAGCGCTATCGGCTTACCTCGGCTGTGAATCTTGAGAATAGCCTCTCTTCCTCCGAGATCCGGCGCATCTACAACAACCTGCCTATCGAACCGCCCAGGTCGCAGCAAAGCTCGATCCAATACATCGGGTCGGTTCGTTGCCGCGAGCACGACAACTCCGACATTGGCATCAAAGCCATCTAAACCGACCAGCAATTGGTTTAATGTCTGCTCGCGCTCATCGTTTACTGCGCCAATATGCACACCCCGTTGACGGCCCACGGCGTCCAATTCGTCGATAAACACAATGCAGGGAGCATGTTGCTTGGCCTGTTGAAACAGGTCGCGCACGCGGGCGGCGCCCACGCCGACGAACATTTGCACAAACTCACTTCCGCTGATCGAGAAGAACGGCACTTTCGCTTCCCCAGCAACGGCACGCGCCAACAATGTTTTGCCTGTTCCGGGAGGGCCCACCAGCAAGACTCCTTTCGGAATGTTGGCACCTAAAGAGCGATATCGTTCGGGATGCTTCAGAAAAGTCACGACTTCCTGAAGCTCGTATTTGGCTTCTTCTTCACCTGCTACATCATCGAACGTAACTTTTGTCTCGGTATCGGCCACCAGTTTTGCTCCACTTGAACCGAAGCTCATCACGGACTGGCCGAGGCTTCCGATTCGCTTGGAGAAAAACCACCACAGCAAGGCGATGAAACCGATGGGAAGAACCCACGCCCATAGGAACTCCGATATAAAGCTGGGACGCATCCCTGTGAACTTTACTCCTCCCTTTTCCAAGTCGCGCACCAAATCCGGGTCTTCAAGGCGGACCGTCCGAAACATGAACGCGGCCGGTGCCTTTGGTTGAGTACTGGCTTCCTTAGTTTCGGTGTGTGATTGCGATTTAGTTACCGGCGCAGGTGCTGAGGGAGCGGCGCTCTTTGCGTGGGAAGCGGCTTCAGTTTCGGGGGGCGGCACAATGGCTGGGTTTGAAGTCTTGGCGGTCGTTGAGCTCTTGCCCTTCTCACTTGCTGATGCCCCCTTCGGCTGAACCTTACCCTGAATCTCGTCTTGTCCCACCGAACAGTCGACGACTTCGCCGTGTTCGAGATCGTCCTTGAATTCGCTATAAGGAATCGTGCGATAAGCCACTTGCCGAGCGGCCTCCTGCCAGACCCACAACGTGCCCAACATCAGAATCAAGTACCAGATCAACGATCGCCACTGCACGGGAGGCAAATTTCCTGTTCTGTTGGCGGGTTGGGGCGCAGAGGTTTTCATGCCTTCCTCCAGTTCTTTCGAGCGAGTTCATATTCCGCTTGTTTCCACGTTGAAAGTGCCTCTGGCTCTTGAGTCCGGCTCCACCGTGAGCGAATGTCTCATTTCCGGACGCCTTCGTCGGGAACATGATTTGATGCCGATACCAGGGACAACGGAACGGGAACGATTCTTGCAAGAAAGATGCCATCGAATGTGTCGGCGCCTCCGATCGATAGCACGGCTACGGTATGAAAAATGCAAGCTGAATAGTTATCCGAGAGCAGGTTGCCTTCATAGTCCCGCCCAACGCCGAACCGTCATCGCCACTATGAAGGCTACTTGCTCTAAATTGTTCTACCGAAATCCGCCTCCATGGACTTCGGCTCTCAAGAACCCAGAAAATCCCTCTGAGGTGCGACTTGAAGTCTCTTGCTCGTTCAGAGGACCACCATTCAATTGCCAGCATTCTGTCAATATGGTCTTTCTTTCGTCTCGTACCTCTCACGTTATCGATTATCAAAGTTCTATCACGCTAAAAATACTCGTCTTCGTAGATGGAACATCGCGTGCCTCCATCTCGTCACGGCAGGAGGACAACAGCATGCAAGATCTGTACGCCGAGACTTTTCAACGTCACACAATTTTCGTTGACGCAACTCAGACGTTGCAAAACGTCCTGCCAAATTGTCTACCGTCGCTTTATAGAAGGGCATTCCGACTTCTTCGCAACGCAGCCGACGCCGAGGACGCAGTGCAAGACGCGCTTCTCGCTGCATATACCCACATGGACCAGTTCAGGGGCAGGTCACAGATGTCCACTTGGCTGAGTGCGATCGTGCACAACTGGGCCCGCATGCAGATGCGCAAGCGAGCGCTGCCGTGTTCATTTTCCACTCGAGGAACAAAACGCTGAAGCCTACGAACTTTCCTTGTCAGAGCGGCTAGCAGACCAGCGGCCGGGACCGGAAGAGGAATGCCGCCGCCAATCTGAGCTGAGCAGGCGCTTGTATCATTGCAAATTCAGCTCTCTCCCACACTCCGCCTGGCATTTCAACTGCGCGACGTTGAGGATCTGTCAATTCAGGAAACGGTGCGGATTCTAGGAGTACCACACGGAACGGTAAAGGCTCAATCCGCTCGTGCGCGCAAGAACCACAAGCCTCATCTCGAGGGATACTTCAGAAACCGTGCCCGCTTGGACAGCCATGTTTCGGATTGCTGCCATGTCCGTGCTTTGCGCGGAAATCGCATAGTAGCCAGGGGGAACTGAATCGAAAGAGAAGTTACCCTGGTCGTCGGTCCGGACTGTCAGATTCGTGGGGCCGGTCAGCGAAACCTGAACGGAAGGGATAACTGACCGGACTCCGTGCTCATCAACAATGGACACTGTCCCATGCACCGTCCCAGTCGTTCGCGCCGGGCTTTGAGCCACGGCACATGCGCTGGGTAAAACGATTGCGACGACGCCATTTGCCAGTCTCCTCCTCATTCAGTTCTCATTCCTGTGGCCGCGCGACCGCGGTAATTCCTTTGCATCTGAAGGCCTTTGGTCGCACATTCTGTTCAGTCTTCGAAACTTCTTGCTCCGCCTTTCATGCGATTCCTGACTAGATTCGCCCAGACGAACTTGATCACCCGAGCATCGTTGTAGCAGTACGCGAGATTGTGATTCAGCGTGGAGAAACAATGCTGTTGGCAGGTTTTCTTCATGCTGCCGAGTTGGCCGTTATCGAACTTGTGTTTATCAATGTTTCCCCAATCGTAGGTAGATGCATACATGGGAAAACAGGGAGCGACGGTCCCGTCGGTTCGAATGATGACGTTATTCTGGCCGGCGCGGCAGTTCCACTCCGCAAAGTGCAACTCACCGTTACCATCTTGGACGATTCCGGGAGTATCGGCCAACCGATTGGCGACACTCTCACTGCCGCCGGTGCCATCACCATTCCAACCCAATCGCTTCAAAGCAGCTCCGCTCGCCATTCGAATGAAAGCCTTGATTTCCTGCAGCCGCTGCACTGAATTGACCATCTGGTAGCCGGCCTTGTTTTTCTCGATGAGCCAGTCCACCAATGAGTCGATTTCCGGCCAGTCGTCCGGACGAATATAGGTCGGATTGTCGCTCAGATGCTTGAAGTGCTCGTCCTGCTCGAGCATAGGAGTTTCGTTAATGTGATAGTCGGTGGCAATGCGGTGGTCGTGTGCATACTCAGTAAGAGTGCGAATATCTTGCGTGTTGTTTCGGCAGATGTTCATGTTGAAAAACACCATGTACCCGTACACGTATTGCTTCTTCAGCAGATGCTCGAGGTGCTTGCGCACGGGCACGACTGCCTTTGGCAAGCTCGGCTTCTCGTCCCAGGAATCTACTGCGAAGTTAAAGACAGACGCGCCCGCATCTCCTAATCGGTCAGCTACGTCGGGACGCAACAATCGGCCATTTGTTCCGATGTAGATCCAGAATCCTTTCTTGGCGGCGAAATAAATCACTTTGTGAGCAAATTGAGGACGCAACAATGGCTCCCCGCCCATCAGTGCGAGCACGCGGCATCCGTGGTCGTAGAGCCAGTCAATGGACCGTCGCGCCACGTCCTCCGTCATGCCCTTCACCTTGTTGTTGTAGGCCCAGCAGTACCAGCAATCGAGATTGCACTTGTACTCAACAAACAGGTAGGCAGTGATGGGATGGAATTCGCCCGGCATCACTCGCGAGCGCATGTATGGGAACAGCCACCCGCGCATAGCCCGATAGACGTGAGCCAGCCTCCAGTCCCGTTTTTCGGGAGCTATTTCTGGTCCAGGATCGGTCAGCTTTTCCGGATACTGCGGAAATACAGGTTCGGGCAGCGTCAGGCCCTTTGGGGCCGCCGGTCTCACCGGTGCCCTCGACGAATCCATCAGCAGACTGTGAATATCGACATCAATGCGAAACTTCGGAGCGGTTGCCATAAGGTGTACCTCCTAGTGCTCAAATTGCGGAATTGCAAAGCATTTCGTCACGACGAGCGGCCCGCGCGCATTTCTCCTACTCGCTACCTTTGATATGACCGCCTCTTCGAGTGAACTTGCTGAAAAGGAACTCCTGGGCGACGCTCGCGCCAATCCTCTCGGCAGTACCGATTGCAAAATTGCCAAAAACCAGCCCGGGACCACGATTGGATCGGGGATAGTAGAGATTCGCAAGACCGGCCGACGCCAAATTACCTCCGAGGCTGGAGTAGTTGGGCTGGCATCTCCCGTTATCCCCCTTCGCAACAAAAGGACTCAATATCGCGTGGCGGATTCGAGAGCCGGTGGTACCAGTTCCCTGATAGAAGTAGCGGGGATCCTGATGCAACACGGAAGGCAGTATGGCGCCTCCGATCATGATGTCGGAAAAGCCATCGGCGGCAACTGCGCCAAAGCGCTTTCCATATGCTGCCCATCCTTGGCCATAGTCCGGAGTGTCTCCAGCTTGTTTGCCACTGGCTACGAGGAAGACTCCGGCGGCAGTAACTGGATCCGCGGAGACCTTCAAAGCGAGCTTGAACTTCATCTTTGTCGTTAATGGTGCAGGGTCGCTCTCATAGGAAACGTAAAAATTCGGAATGACTCCGAACATGCGCTGCTTCTCTTCGGCCTTGAACTGCTCGG
>Ga0126381_100008106_pt1 | contig 11730 bp, 9 predicted proteins | sample PanSoiMetPlot_28_FD_96465 | JGI IMG/M metagenome (GOLD analysis project Ga0126381, IMG submission 96465) | Tropical forest soil microbial communities from Panama - MetaG Plot_28 | ecosystem: Environmental > Terrestrial > Soil > Tropical forest > Bulk soil | place: Panama | collected 2016-02-17 | reverse complement strand
GGGCAGACTGGCGACGTGGACAGGCAGGAAGAATACGTACTGCGCACGCTCGAAGAGCGCAACATCCGGTTCGTCCGGTTGTGGTTTACCGACGTGCTCGGGCAGCTCAAATCCGTCGCGGTGGCCCCGGCCGAGCTCGAAGGCGCCTTCGCCGAGGGGATCGGGTTCGATGGCTCGGCGATTGAGGGATTCTCCAGGGTCTACGAGGCCGACATGATCGCCAAACCGGACCCTTCGACGTTCCAGCTCATGCCGCTGCCCGGCGGCTCGGCCGGCGTAGGCCGGATGTTCTGCGACATCCTGCTGCCTGACGGGTCGCCGTCGCAGGCGGACCCCAGATATGTGCTCAAACGCGCTCTGGCGAAGGCGAGCGGCTTGGGCTTCACTTTCTACACCCACCCCGAGATCGAGTTCTTCCTGCTCACAGAGCGGCCAGAGCCTGGCGCCAAGCCGCGGCCGATCGACCAGGGCGGTTACTTCGACCACACGCCGCACGGCATCGCACGCGACTTCCGCAAGGCGGCGATCACGATGCTCGAGACGATGGGAATCTCGGTCGAGTTCAGCCACCACGAGGGTGCGCCTGGCCAGCAGGAAATCGACCTGCGCTACGCGGACGCGCTCAGCACCGCTGACAACATCATGTCGTTCCGGCTGGCGATGAAGGAGGTCGCGCTCGATCAAGGCGTCTACGCGACGTTCATGCCCAAGCCGTTCACCGAGTACCCGGGCTCCGGCATGCACACCCACATGTCGTTGTTCGAAGGCGACAGAAACGTGTTCCACGACCCCGGCGGCGAGTTCCAGCTGTCGAAGGTCGGCCGGTCGTTCATCGCAGGGCTGCTCACCCACGCCGCCGAGATCACCGCGGTGTGCAACCAGTGGGTGAACTCCTACAAGCGGCTGTGGGGCGGGGCCGAGCGGATCGCCGGGGCAGGCGGTGAGGCGCCCGCCTACATCTGCTGGGGGCATAACAACAGGTCGGCGCTGGTGCGGGTGCCTATGTACAAGCCGAAGAAGGGCAACGCGACCAGGATCGAGTTCCGTTCGCTCGACTCGGCGTGCAACCCGTATCTGGCGTTCGCCTTGATTCTGGCTGCCGGGCTCAAGGGCATCGAAGAGGACTACGATCTCGCGCCAGGAGCCGAGGACGACGTGTGGGCGCTGACCGCGGCCGAGCGCCGGGCCCTCGGCATCGCGCCGCTGCCGCAGAGCCTGTCGGACGCCTGCAACGTCATGCGGTCAAGCGAGCTCGTGGCCGAAACGCTGGGCGAGCACGTGTTCGACTTCTTCCTGCGGAACAAGCGGGAGGAATGGCAGGACTACCGCCGTCAGGTGACCGAATTCGAGCTCGACCGGTACTTGCCACTCCTGTAGAGAACCTGCGGCGCCGATCGCGCGTCCAAGATGCATGACCAAAAACGTCATTCGCAGGTCGCTGGCTGCCGTCGGGCTTGCCGCCCTGGCACTTGGGGTCGCGGCGGACCTGGCCGCAGCTGCCGCTCAGTCGGCCGACGGGCACTACCCCCGCGCTCCGTTCGCAACTCGCGCCGAGTCGCTCAGGCTGGCAAGAAAGCTGCTGGCCAGGGCCATGCTGCCGCCGGGAACCCGCCGCTTCCAGGGCAAGAAGCTGCCCGCTGCACTGAACGCTCCTCCCGAGGAGTTGGGGGCGTCTCCGCTGATCGACGTCCACCGGGTATTTACCGAGCAGTGGTCAATGCGCCGCACCGTCAGGTTCCTTAACCACCATCGCCCGGCGGGATGGTCCTACTACGGCACCGGCTATGGCTACCAGCTCGATCACGGCAAGCAGATACCACTCCAGGAATACGCCACCTACCGGCCCAAGCAGGTAGGGCCCGCATTCAGCGTGGTCGAGATGCTGGTCAATGTCGTACCCGGCCGTCACGGTCACGCGCTGACCCGCGTCGATATCCAGGTGGTCTGGTACCGGCACAGGCCAGCAGCCGCTTACCTGATAGCCAGGCATTTTCGCGCCGTGCGAGTCGATGAGTTTGGCTATGGCCCGCACGGGCGCCACCTCAAGCGGACTTTCAGGCAGCACGCGATCATCGACAAGCTGACTAGGGTGCTGAACGCCGAGCCGGTTGCTCCAGGCGGGACCTGGAGCTGCCCCATGTTCGGCCCTGGGTACAACGGCCAGACCGTAAAGCTCACCTTCAATCCGGTCAAGGGCAAGGCGGGCGCCATAGTGACTGGGTACATCTGCCCGCCGGGATACGAACTGTCAATTGGCGGGCATAATCAGCCGACCTTGGCCGACAATGGCAAGATAGAGAAGATCGCAGACAAGCTTCTGCGCGGCTCCCACCAGCCGAAGCGATAACCGCGAGTCAGCTAGCCGACTTGCCTCCGAATGGCAACGCCGGCCCGCGTTGCTGCAGCTGCCCCTGACAGCACGCGCGGGCCGGCGTTGTGGTGCCGCTCCGTGTCGGCTAGCGTCGGACCGATGCCGGAATGGAGCGACATACTCAGAATTAACGCAGCGGCCTACGCCAAGGTTGCCATCGACAACATCGGGAGGGAGTTCCCTTCCGGTATCTATCACACGATGACAGCGCCGGGCGATTTCCCTCACCGGCCGGCCACGCGCACGCCGGTGTTCTACGGCAGTTACGACTGGCACTCCTGCGTCGAGATGCACTGGCTGCTCGTCAGGCTGCTGCGGACGGTGCCGGGGTCGGTGCCAGCCGACGATGCGAGAGCGACGCTCAGCAGGCAGTTCCAGCCCGACTCGCTGGCCTTCGAGGCCGCGTTCATCGCCGGGCCGGAAGGCAGGGGAGAGCGACCGTACGGGTGGGGCTGGGCACTCACGCTCGTGGCCGAGGTGGCCGCGCTCGCCGATGAGGGCGACGCCGAGGCTAAGCGCTGGTCGGTCGCGCTGGAGTCATTGGCTGACGCCATCACCGGCTGTTTCATCGACTGGCTGCCCAAGGCGACGTACCCGTCGCGCTACGGCGTTCATCAGAACAGCGCGTTCGGCCTCGCTCGGGCGCTGCCGCACGCGCTCGACCGGTCGGCCACCGGTGACGCAAGGCTCGCCGACGCGATCACCGAGGCCGCGCACCGGTGGTTCGCCGCTGACAGGGCGTACCCGGCCGCCTGGGAGCCGTCGGGCTCTGACTTCCTTTCGGCTGCGCTGACCGAGGCCGAGCTGATGGCGCTGCTGCTGCCCGCTGACCGGTTTGCCGAATGGCTGACCGGCTTCCTGCCGGACATCGCCGGCGGCCAGCCGACTGCGATCTTCACGCCGGCCACGGTCTCCGACTCGGCCGACGGCCAGATCGCGCACCTGCACGGCCTGAACGCCAGTCGTGCCTGGTGCTGGCGCAGGATCGCCGACAGCCTGCCGCCCGGCGACCCGCGCATCGAGCCAGCCAATGAGGCCGCGCGCATCCACGCCGCCGCCGCGCTGCCGCACGTGGTGGGCGATCATTACATGGTCGAGCACTGGCTGGCCGCCTACGCCGTCCTGCTGCTGACCTAGTCCACGCGCTAACGTGCTTGGGTGACGATGCCGCGCGGGGTGACGCTGACCGGGCGGCTGGCCGCGCTCGGATTCGCCGACACCGCCACCGCCCAGCGGCTCCTGGCCGGCGAACTCGGGTTCGATGTAGCCGGCGAGGACGCCGAGATCGTCACTGCGCTGGCTGCCGCGCCCGATCCTGATCAGGCGGTCGCCGGGCTCGCCGCCCTCGCACCCGACGCCGACCTGCGCGCAGCACTGCGGTCCGATGAGAAACTTCGCGCGGGGCTCACTGCCGTCCTCGGTACCAGCCAGGCTCTCGCCGACCACCTCCGCCGGCACCGCAGTGACTGGCGGCTGCTACGCGGCGAAGCCGCCACCATTCCACCAACCGCCGAAGAGCTCAACGCCGAACTGCTCGCCGCCGTCAACGCCGATGACCTGCGCATCGGCTACCGGCGCAGGCTGCTCATGCTGGCGGCCAGGGACCTGACCGGCGCCGCGACCCTCGACGAGGTCGCAGCCGAGCTCGCCGACCTGGCCGCCGCCGCGATCAGGGCCGCGCTGGCGATAGCGCGGTCCCAGCTGCCGCCGGACGGGCCCCACTGCCGGATCGCGGTCATCGCCATGGGCAAGTGCGGCGCCCGCGAGCTGAACTACGCAAGCGACGTCGATGTGATCTTCGTTGCCGAGCCCGATGACCCGGCCGAACCCGCCGACGAGGCGGCCGCGCTGCGCACGGCCACCCAGCTCGCCAGCGCGATGATCAGGGTCTGCTCGGACGCGACGGCCGAGGGCACGCTGTTTCCCGTCGATGCGAACCTTCGCCCTGAGGGCAGGATGGGCCCGCTGGTCAGGACTGTGGCCAGCCACCGCGCCTACTACGAGCGGTGGGCGAAGACCTGGGAATTCCAGGCGCTGCTCAAGGCAAGGCCGATCGCCGGAGACGCCGAACTCGGCCAGCGCTACGTCGACGCGCTCAAGCCGCTGGTGTGGCGGGCAGCCGGCCGCGACGACTTCGTCGATGACGTCCGTGCGATGCGGCGCCGGGTAATCGCGAACCTGCCAGCCAAGGACGCAACAAGGGAGATCAAGCTAGGCCCAGGCGGCCTTCGCGACATCGAGTTCGCCGTGCAGTTGCTTCAGCTCGTGCACGGGCGGGCCGACAAGACACTGCGCGATCCGGCGACGCTGCCCGCTCTGGCCTGCCTGGCTGCGCAGGGATACGTCGGCCGGCAGGATGCAGCCGGGCTCGCCGACGCGTACCGGTTCCTCCGCGCGGTCGAGCACCTGCTGCAGCTACGTCAGCTGCGCAGAACGCATTCGCTGCCAACCGACCCGGTGGTGCTACGCCAGGTTGGCCGGGCACTGCGTTCGCTCGGTTATCTGGGGACGGAGGCCGAACCGCTAACCACCGGCCGGCTTGCCGCCGACCCTGCCGACGACCTGCTCGCGCGCTGGCGCCACCACGCCACGGTGGCGATGCAGCTACACGAGAAGCTGTTCTACCGCCCGCTGCTCGACGCGGTCGCCAGGCTGCCTGGCGAGGTGATGCGGCTGACCTCAGCCGCGGCCATCGACCGGCTGGAGGCGCTCGGCTACGTCGATCCCGCCGGGGCGCTCAGGCACATCGAAGCGCTGACCACCGGCGTGACGAGGAAGGCGGCGATCCAGCGCGCCCTGCTGCCCGCGCTGCTCGGCTGGTTCGCCGACGCACCTCGGCCGGACGCGGGCCTGCTGGCGTTCCGCCAGGTGAGCGAGGCGCTGGGCAACTCACCGTGGTACCTGCGGCTGCTTCGCGACGACACGAATGTGGCGTGGCGGATGGCCAGGCTGCTCGCCTCTGGCCGGTACCCGAGCGACCTGCTCATGCGCGCGCCGGCGGCGGTGGCCATGCTTGCCGACGAGGAGCTGCTCAAGCCGAGAACGGCAGCCGACCTGCAGGCCGAGGCCAGGGCTCTGGTGCACAGGCACGACGAGGCCGACCATGCCGTCGCCAGCCTGCTCGCGCTGCGTCGCGCCGAATTGTTCCGCACCGCAGCCGCGGACGTGCTCGGGCTGGCCGACCACGAACAGGTCGCCTCGGCGCTCAGCACCGTCACCGCGGTCACTGTCGCCGGGGCGCTCGAGGTGGCCTGCCGGGAGGCCGAGCGGTCGGGCGGCCCGCTGCCCGCCAGGATGTGCGTGATCGCGATGGGCAGGTTCGGCGGCCGGGAGATGGGCTACGGCAGCGACGCCGACGTGCTGTTTGTCTACCAGCCGCAGGCCGGTGCGCGTGAAGAGGCGGCGACTCGCGCCGCGCACGCGGTTGCCGACGGGCTGCGCCGGATACTGGCCCGGCCAGGACCTGACCCGCCGCTTCGGGTCGACGCCGACTTGCGACCTGAAGGCAAACAAGGACCGCTGGTCAGGACGCTGGCGGCCTACCGCAGCTACTACGACAGGCGGGCCGTGCCGTGGGAAGTTCAGGCGCTGCTGCGGGCCGAGCCGGTCGCGGGCGACGCCGACCTGTGCGATGAGTTCACGGGACTAGCCGACGAGTTCCGCTATCCCCAAGGTGGCATCGCCACGCAGTCGATGCGAGAGATCAAAAGAATAAAGGCCAGGATCGAAGCAGAACGCATGCCACGTGGCCTTGACCCAGCACTCCACGTGAAGCTCGGTCCGGGCGGGCTCAGCGACACCGAGTGGGTGGCTCAGCTGCTCCAGCTGCGCCATGCCGGCACGACGCCTGCGCTGCGCACAACCCGGACGCTCGACGCGCTGGCCGCGGCGACTAACGCTGGCCTGCTCGAAGCGGCCGATGCGGCTGCGCTCAGCCGGTCGTGGCTGCTGGCGACCCGGATCAGAAACGCGGTCATGCTCGTCACCGGCCGCGCCTCCGACGTGCTGCCGACTGCACAGCCCGATCTCGCCGCGACCGCGAGACTGATCGGCTACCCGGCCGACGAATCGCAGCAGCTTGTCCAGGACTGGCGGAAGGCCGCCAGGAGGGCGCGGGCGGTGATGGAGAGGGTTTTTTACGGGGGCCCTACCTAGGTATGAGCGGGCCTCGGCCGGCCGAGGTAGGCGAACAGTGCCCAGATGCGTGCATCCTGGTGGGGTGGTTGACGAACCGGTGAAGGGCCAGGCGCGCAGTTCCTGGCCAGCCTCGATGATGGAGCGGGTGGTCGGCTTCATCGCTGCCGATTACCAGCGGCCAGTCGGGCCAGTCGTGATCGCGCTTGTGCTGACGATTGGCGCGGCGCTCGAGTCAGGCAGGTCGGCTGGGCCCTTCACGCCTGGCCTCGCGCTGGCTCTCGGCCTGCTCGGGACCGCGCCGATCGCGGTCATCAGGCGTTTTCCCAACGCGGCGATTGGCGTCGTGCTTGCCGCCAACGCGGCGTTCGTGCTGTTCGGCAGGCTTTCCTGGTCCGTTGCCGCAGTGATCGGCTGGCTGAGCGCGCTTGTGGCCGCTCCGATCCTGCTCCCGCGCCTGCGCGCCGCGCGCGCGGTGGCGCTGACCGAAGTCGCCGTGCTACTTGGCGTGGCCGGGCTGAACGGCAACTCGACACCGTGGGACGCCACCGCGGCTGAGGCACTCGCCGTGCTCGCCGCCTGGGGCGCGGGCGAGATGGTGCGGGCCAGGCGGCAGGCAGCCTCCGATCGGGCCGAGGCCGCCGAGCAGGTCAGGCGGCTAAGCGAGCGCGAGGTCGTTGCGAAGGAACGCGCCAGCATCGCGCGGGAGCTGCACGACGTGGTCGCCCACCACGTATCGATGATCGCCGTGAGAGCGGCGACCGCTCCCTACTCCGTACCCGACCTGCCAGAGTCTGGCCGGGACGCCTTCGCCGAGATCGCCGACGAGGCCAGGACCGCGCTTACCGAGCTCAGGGTGGTGCTCGGGGTGCTCAGATCAACCGACAGCGTGCCTGACGCGGCTCCTCAGCCGCGTATCGCTGACCTCGATTGCCTGGTCAAGCGGATGCTCGGCGCGGGCATGGACGTCACGATGATGTCGTCAGGCCATGTACGCCAGCTGCCATCCTCGGTCGAGCTTTGCTGCTACCGGGTGATACAGGAAGCGCTCACCAACGCCGGGCGGCACGCCAACGGCAGCGAGGTGAGAGTCGAGCTCATGTTCGGCGCCGACGCGGTCACCGCTACGGTTACCAACACCGCGGGCCTGCCCGGCCGCGGGGGGTTCCGGGGGGTCGTCCCCCCGGGCCAGCACCGGGGGCCAGAACCGCCCAGACAGGCGGGCTTCGGCCTTACCGGGCTGCGGGAGCGGGTCGCGATGCTGCACGGCGAGTTTGAAGCCGGGCCGGACCGCGCCGGCGGATTCGTTGTCCGCGCCGTGGTGCCTGCGCCCGCAGCCGAAAGCGATCAGCCGGAGCACGACACGTGACCGGCGACGATAACACCGGGTCGCGGCCGGGCGTGCTGAGGCTGCTCATCGCCGATGACCAGGCAGTCGTCAGAATCGGCTTCACCGCCATGCTCGACGCGCAGCCCGACATGACCGTGGTCGGGGCGGCCCAGGACGGCCGTCAGGCTGTGAGCCTGGCCAGGCACCTTCGGCCAGACGTGGTGCTGATGGACATCAGGATGCCAATGCTTGACGGGATCGGGGCCACCAGGGAGCTGAAGGCGGCGGATCGAGCGCCGCATGTCCTTGTGCTCACCACGTTCGACCTTGACGATTACGTCTACGACGCGCTGCGCGCTGGGGCCAGCGGTTTCCTGCTGAAGGACGCGACGCCGGAGGAGATCATCGCGGCGGTTCGCGTCGTCGGGTCGGGTGACGCGCTGCTAGCGCCGTCGGTCACACGCAGGCTGATCGCCGAGTTCGCCGGGCGAGCCAAGCTGGTGGCGCCGCCCGAGCTCGACCGGCTCACGGCCAGAGAGCGTGAGGTGCTGCTGCTCGTGGCGGCCGGCCTGACCAACGCCGAGATCGCCGGGCGCCTGTACCTGGCCGAGCAGACGGTAAAGTCCCACGTCAGCTCGGTCCTGCTGAAGCTTGGCCTGCGTGATCGGGTGCAGGCCGTGATACTGGCCTACGAATCTGGCCTCGTGGTCGCGGGCGAAGCCGACCGGTAACGCAGGCGCCAGTCAGAAGACCTTCACATCGTGCGCCGTGACGTCGACGTCGTCTTCGACGGCATCAAGGCGCCGCTTGATCGAGTTGAGCACCTCAACTTCGTCCTCAGTGAGCGAGGCGAACACTTCCCGCTGTCCCTCAGACAGCTGATCGACAGGATTTCCTGCCGCGCGCAGGGCCGCTAGCGCATCGAATGCCATGTTGAACTCCTTCGAACGGGCCGCTTTAGCTGCCCGGAGCGACCGGTGCCCGAGATGCCCGAAGTCCGATTCCCGCGGCTCGATCGCCACCAGCGCCCCGAGGTTATTGGCGCGGCCGTCTGCCGGTTAATGTCCTATAGCGAGCGTTCGTTTATGTCAACAGCGGTGTGTGCAATTCCGCGTGACAAAAACGTGACAGGATTGTCGCCGGCATGCCTGATAGCCGGTTCGCCCGCGATCTGCTCATGCTTCAAGCGCAGCATCGCCGCGACCGCGCCCGTCACCGGCGCCTTCCGCACTTTGGCTTCCATCCAGCGCCAGTCGCCTGCGAAGTTGGCCTCTAGGAAGACAGGGACGCCGCCGGCGACGAGGAAGTCAAGCGCGCCGACGTCGATCGACATGGCTGCTGCGACAGCCGAGGCCGCGGCAGCTACGGCGTCCGGAGGTTCGATGTGCCTGGCGGTCACCTTCTCGGGCTGCAGCCACGGCTGGGCCGGGCCGGCCTTGGTGACCGCGAAGGCCGCGGCGATCTGGCCGTCGACGTGATACACGCGGATCTCCGCTTCATGGTCGATGTGCTCCTGCACGACAACCGGCGGACCCTGCGGAATCCGCCGCACGTCGGGGCGGTCGATGATCTCGGGAAAGATGCCGTGCAGCAACCCTGGCCTGGGCTCAACAAAGTGCCGGTGCAGCGCTTTGATCACGAGCCTGGAGCCAGGAAGCTGCTCGGCCGCCTGAGCTGGATCGGTGGCGACGATGGTCGCGGGCACCGCTACGCCGCAGCGGCGTGCGGTTGCGAGCTGGGCGAGCAGGCCGGGCTCGCGGTGCGTGATCATGGTGGCGGACACGACGTCGAGCTGATCGGCTAGTGCCCGCCAGGAATCGGCGGCGTAAGCACGCCGAAGCACGCTGCTGCCTCGCGGCATGGCGCGATCGGTGAAGTGCCTAAGCCAGGTCACGGTGGGGCTGATCCACCGCCCATCGATCCGCACCAGGCGGCGGTTCGGGTCGACGATCAGGCCGGCCGAAGAAGCGGTTTCCGCATCCAGCCTGGCGACTGGTATCCCCGCCGCCTCGAGCCGCCGCCTGACCAAGCTGAATTCGAAGTCGCTCGCCCGGCTGACGAGCAGCACGGCTGGGCCGGTCCCATCGCCGCCAGCGCTGCGCTCAGATGGTGCCGAGCGCTCGACGCGTAGGTCGAGCACGTAGCCTTGGCCAGCAAGCTGCCAGCTGAACGGCGCTGTCAGCGCGTCACTCCTGGGAACGCTGCGCCGTCGCCGGCCAGCAGGTCATCGGCGGTGGCGAGCAGGCGGCTGACCGTCGAGGCCACCGGCTCCGTGGCGGCGGGCAACCGAGCGACGATGCGGCGAATCATGCCAGCATCTCCGCCGCTGACCGCCGTCGCCGGCTGCAGCTCACCGGTCAGCCGGCGCAGCCTGACCAGGAGCTCAAGACCGAGCGCGACCTCGGTGGCCAGCATCCCGATGAGATCCACGTCGGTGAGGTCACCGCGCGGCCTGCTGCCGCGATCAAGCACTTCAAGCACCCCGATGCAGTCACCGTTGCTGATCAAAGGGGCCGCCATAATGCTGTGCGGAACATAGCCGGTCGACTCGGCGGCGTCCCTGGCGAACTGCGGGCTCTGTGCGACGTCGTCGACCAGCAGCGCCTGCCCGCTCATCACGACCCACCCGGCGAGGCCCGTGCCGCCAGGAAACCTGGTACCGACGAGCTGGTCCTCGCCTTCGCCGGCAACCGCTTCGAAGACCAGATCGCCGGTCTCGTCGTCGACGAGGAACACCGACGCGGCCGCGGCGCCGAAGACGCTTTTTGCCACCTCGACGATCGACTGAAGCAGGGTGCGTTCGGTGATGTCAGTCTGACCGGCTGGCATAATCGCCTCCCTGTGGCTGGAAGACATTGCTGGCAGCCAGGTAGAGCACGGACTTCAATTGAAATGGCGTCAGCATCGGGTGCTTGCTGAGAATACGCGCGCATATGCCGGTGATGTGCGGCGTGGCGAAGCTGTTTCCTGTGCTGCGGATCTTCGCGCCGCCTGGCCAGGCGACTTCGACCCCCATGCCGCGGGCATAAAAGTCAACCGGTGGCGACGGGTTGTAATAGTAGACGGACGAGTCTGGCTCGTCATGGCTGGCGACGGAGATAACCGAGGCGAAAGGCCAGGGAAAGCTCCTGACGGGCATGTTGTGCGCCGACGCGACTATCACGCAGCGGCGAAAGTACGCGCGATCGGCCAGTTCGTGCAGAGCCAGGCAGAATTGCGGCTTGCCTGTGGACAGGCTCATGTTGATGACGTCAAAGCCCTCGTCGATAGCCCAGCGCAGGCCGGCGATGAGTCCGGCGCCGGTGCCGTGCTTGCCGTCCGTGAGCACCCGGACCGACGTCAGCGTGGCCTCAGGGGCGACGGAGCTGATCAATCCGGCGCACGCGGTGCCGTGGCCGGCGCTATCGGCTGGCTCGCAGTCGGCGATCGTGAACTCACCGTCGTCCCCAGGCATCACCCCGACCGACCTTTCGAGCCGCCTGACCATGGGATGTGTGCCGTCGACGCCGCTGTCGAGTACGGCCACATTGACGCCAGAGCCGTTAGAGCCGCCCCAGGCCCACTCGGGAGTTACCTCACCGATCAGGTCAATGTCGAATTTCTCTTCGCGCAGCGCGGCTGTCGGCGCGCCCCAGGCTGGGATGCCGGGAAAGTGATGCCGCGGCGGCCTCCGCCATGGCTGTTGCTCAGAGTCCCCGCTCTTCTGGGGCTCCAAGGTCAATGCATGCTCCGCTCGGGCGCTTGCCTGTCGCCCAGGATCGCTAGCAGCCGTTCGGCGCGCACGGCGAGCCGGGTCGCGCCTTTAGCAAGGTACCGGTCGAGCGCTACCGAAGCGGCGTCCGCAGCCTCGGTCTGCTCGCCTGCTTGAGCGGCGACGATCGCCAGGTCGGAGTAG
>Ga0126381_100008105_pt1 | contig 11730 bp, 16 predicted proteins | sample PanSoiMetPlot_28_FD_96465 | JGI IMG/M metagenome (GOLD analysis project Ga0126381, IMG submission 96465) | Tropical forest soil microbial communities from Panama - MetaG Plot_28 | ecosystem: Environmental > Terrestrial > Soil > Tropical forest > Bulk soil | place: Panama | collected 2016-02-17 | reverse complement strand
TCCGGCTCCGCTTGCAAGTTTTGCCGAACAGTTGTCAGGTGAAAGTGAACCTCAATGGGAGGGCCTACTGCGCACGTTCTGGCAACGCTCTGAGACTGGAGGGTTGTCGTACCCTGAAGCCTTCTTCGCTCGTGCCTTCCTGCAGCCTTACGCCGAGTTCGTCGCTGAACGTCTGCCTGTGCCCCTACGGCACGGTGACACCGCAATCTGTCCCGTGTGTAATTCGGAGCCGGTCGTCGGCGTCCTACGCGAGGAACAGCTCGGCGCTAAGCGGAGCTTCATCTGCTCGCTGTGCGCTCACGAGTGGAGTTTCCCGCGAAGTATCTGTCCAGGCTGCGGCGAGGATCGCAATGACGCGCTCGCAGTATTTACCTCAGAATATTTTGAGCACGTCCGCGTCGAGGCGTGTGACACATGCAAGTGGTATATAAAAACCGTAGATCTCTCGAGGAACGGGCTGGCGGTTCCAGTGGTGGAGGAACTCGCCACCGTTCCCCTCACCCTCTGGGCAGAGGAGCACGGCTATTCCAAATTGCAACCGAACCTGCTGGCGGTGTGAATCCGCGCTGTGTGCAGTCCCTGAATTGGTAGCTAAAGTCGGTGGTGTCCTGACCAGAAATGTAGCGTTGTGACTGAAAAGACTCGTGAGCGGCGATGTTGTTGACCTGAAGAATTACGCTACGCTCAGGGAAGATTTGCAGTTCTCGAACGTTCCCCGGCCAACAATAGTTAGTAAGAACCGTCATGACTTCCGCGTGCGAAGGACGAGTGCGCGACAATGCCCACAACATGTTCAGAACCCGATTCAAGAAAGACATCGTAGCAGAATTCTTGCCTGCCTCACGACCTCGCAAGAGGCAGAATTTGATCATCTTGTGCAACGGAATGCCTTCGATTCCGCGCAAACAGCCGTTGGCGGAGTTTCTCGCTGGCAAGGGCTATTGGGTCATTTATCCACGTTATCGCGGGGCGTAGGAGAGCGGTGGCCAGTTTCTTCAGAAATCGCCTCATGAGGACATTCTCGATGTGTTAGACGAGTTGCCGCAGGATGTAGAGGAACTTGCCTTCGGGCGGCGTTTCAAGTTGGCACCTGACCAAGTGTTCGTCATCGGGGGCAGCTTCGGGGGCGCCGCGGCAATCCTCCTGTCGCTGGACCCGCGGGTTCAGCGAGTGGTCGCCAATTGCCCAGTCGTGGACTGGAGAATTCTCGATGGGTCCGAGAAGATGGAAACTTCAAACAAGAATTATGCGCAAATTCGTTGTTGAGGTGCAAATCCTGCACAACGACGACGGTCTGATGCAGGGTCAAACCTTGTTAGGAACGATTCAATCGAAGGAACGACGTCCTGATGGCGTGATCTGCCACCTAGTGGGAACGGCGCTAAACCAAGTGGCGCGTGAAGCGGCCGCGCACGGAATCGGATGGATGGTGTTGAACCGGGACGCTGATTATGTGTCCGAACTGCGCAAACGTTACGATGCTCCCGTATGCGCAGTTGCCCTGGACCAGGAAGAGATCGGGAAAATCCAAGGCAAACAGTTTGAATGTCTGCTGCCGGAAGGCGGGTTGGTGCTTTACATTGCCGGACCTTCCACCAATCCGATCGTTAAGCAGCGAATCACGGGAATGTACACTACCAAACCGGAAAATATTGAGCTGCGAATGATTCGCGGAAAACTGTCACAACAGAGCGGCTACGACGCAGTCAAGTCCTGGCTAAGCTTGAGCACCTCCCAGAATTCCCCGGTAAAGCTTATCGCAGCGCAGAACGATGCCATGGCGATGGGTGGCGCGTAAGGCATTTGAGGAGATCGCCGAGACCGAAAAGCGTGAGCGTTGGTGCCGTCTGCCTTTCATTGGCTGCGATGCGTGCCAACGCGCCGGACAGGTGTGGTTTCGTAAAGGGTTGCTGGCGGCATCCATCCGCTTGCCCGCGACCGCCGGCTTAGCGGTTGAGTTCCTTGCCAAAGCAATCCGGACGCAAGCGCAGCCGCAGGAACGGCAAATACTTCCACCAGTGTCTTTCCCTCCACTTCAGGAGCTGGCTTTGGTCAGGAAGACGTACGCGAAAGCAGGTTCTTGAGCAGCGCACATTCTCTGCCGCAACCCCGCTCGTTGGGCTGCTGGACAACCGGTCCGAAGCACCGCTAGTGGGGTAGTTCGGCAACCTGGGATTCCCCACGCTAGGCGCCGGTGGCGCATGCTAGTCGGTTTGGGCGCATCCCCGAACCGTACCCGTCAACTACATTAACCACCGCACAAAGACGCCAATGGCGCTCGTAAAGATCGCCCCCGTCGTAACCCATCCAATACATTTAAGGCTCTGGTATTCACCCAGGGTCCCATGATTTTGGGATCGTTGGTGATGCGCATTGCCAGCAGCATGAGGAATGGCGTCGAGATCCCTTGCACGATCGAAGACCACACCAGCGCCTTCATCGGATTTCATCGGCAACGTCCATTCTGCTGTGCCAAGCTATGCGTTGCGAATGTCGCTCGAGACCGCGCACCGTTCGGGGAAACGAACAATCCCGCGAGAATCGTAAAGCTGCACTCGTTCCCATTACCGCGGTCATCTTATTCTTTCGCCCAAATCAACGGCAGACTACTCCAAGTTTCAATTTCTTGCGCCCATGTCATCGGAGTTTGCGCTCGGACAGTGAGAGGAACCGAGACTGGTGGAAAGTTAAAGGGTTCGGCTGGGGCAAGTACTTGCTACCCACCGCGGTACTCGGACCGTTCCGGCCCAAGCCCCAGCGACTAGCCTAAATTAGCGGATATGTTTATGCACTCAGGCCGAACCGTGGCTGGCATGAATCACCATGCACTGCAATGGAATCCTAAAGTGGGCCAGTGGTTTTGTCTGGGATGCATTCAGACCTCCAACCAGTCGAGCCAAGACGAGGCGGAACGGGAGTTGCAGCAATTCCAGTGTGACACGGGCGAATCTTCCACCGACTAGACCGTTTTAGTCACTTCCCGCGCAAGCGGAGCGCACCGATTGCGCAGTGTTGATACGAAGATTCTGGCCGGTGGCGGCCACCGAAGAAGACCTTGATCAAGCTGCCCTTTTATCCGCGGTGATTTCCGAAACCCGGCGCAGCTCTCTCAGAGCATCATCCAATGCGCCATGCTCGCCCGGTTGCGGACGCGTAAGACTCTCTTAATTAATGCGATCCCGAATCCCACTTCGCGCCGTTATAATTCGCTCTCGCAGCTTGCTAGGCGTCAGTTTCCAACAAAGCTGCTTCATAAAGTGGCTTCCAATCGGAAGCCGAGGACTCGAAGTTGCGCATGGCCCAATCGTGATACGGCTGTTGCTAGCGAAAAAGCGCCAAACCCAAAAGATACCTACAGTAAATACTGTATAGAACACTAAGATTAAGCATTTTATTATCTTCACCATACGTGGAATTTCCGTGTCCCCAGCCGAAAAGATGCCCAAACGAGAGGCACGCTTGCCCAAGCGCGAGATGAATGGCGCATCTGGCTCGGCTCAAGACCCAACCCTTCCGTTTTCGAGAGAACCGCAAAGGGACTCGGCATCGGTCGCCAAGATTACGCAGTGGCTCGAGCTGGCGGATACGGTCTTAGCTACTCATCCAAAGCGCAAAGGGGCATAAACAGTTTGCCCAAGAGGCCACACCCAGATTTGAAAGAACCAAAAGAAAAAGAACTAAAAGAATTAGAGGTGCAGCTCGCTCAAGCCCGGGTGGTCGTCTGGACGGCGGCCAAGCGGCCAGCCATATTTGCGCTCTGATTCCTTGATAGGCAGATCGTTGATGGACGCAAAGCGCGCGGCCATCAGTCCATCTCCATTGAACTCCCAGTTCTCATTGCCATAGGAGCGGTACCAATTTCCCGAGTCGTCGTGCCACTCGTACGCGAAGCGTACTGCAATGCGATTCCCGGTAAACGCCCAAAGTTCCTTGATGAGCCGGTAGTCCAATTCTTTGGCCCACTTGCGAGAAAGAAAAGCGACGATTTCGTTGCGCCCGGTGATGAACTCCGAGCGATTGCGCCATCGCGAATCGATAGCGTACGCCAGTGCTACCTTCGCGGGATCGCGAGTGTTCCAGGCTTCCTCGGCCAGGCGCACCTTTTGGATGGCGCTCTCGCGAGTAAATGGAGGCAAGGGGGGCCGGGTAGCGGTGCTTGCAGCTGTCATTAGTTTTCTCCGTCAACCGCTGCGATTCCCACCATCACTCTAACGATGGTTTTTCAGTGATTTATTTTACTGCCCGTAGCATCTGGCCGTGTGCAAAACGATATTGCGCGAATTGTGAAAGACCCAATCAATGCCCCAGCGGCGTAATAAGAGCTTTACGACGGACGTGCGAAAAGCAGGTACCAAGAGCAGGCGCGCGCTGATGGACACCCCGGGCCCGCCAATGGCTTGCTTTCCTCGCCTTTTCCGAGGAACCATTTTGTCCCTGGCAGGGCGTTCTCCATGCTTAGCTGTCGGCGTAGCTTCGACAGTGTCGATTTTCGACACTTATCTCCTTTCATCCTCAACAGAAATTCAATGACTTAGCGGTTTCTTGTTTGGCACTCGGAGTGCCACCTTTCGACACGCGGAGGAAAGGCGTATGTCGAAACACGTCGGCTTTGGGGCTGTACTAGCGTTTGCATTAGCCCTTCCCGTACACGTGACAGCACAAAACGTTCCGGCGTCTGGGGTGAAATTAGGAAATATTATCGGCACGGCCACGGATCTAAACGGTTATCCTGTGCCGGAGGCGCGGGTTGTGCTCCAGGGGCCTGAAAGTAAAGATGTTCAATCGGTGGTCACCGGAGATAACGGGTTCTTTCAATTCGGCCAGATTAACCCTGGCACGCCCTATCAAATCACTATCAGCGCAAAGGATTTTGCAGACTGGAAATCGCCGACTATCACGCTTGATCCGGGCCAGTTCAAGATTTTGTCAGATGTGAAACTGCGGATCCAAACCGAGCATACGACCGTCCAAGTGAGATATGACCCAGTAGAGGTCGCCACCGAGCAGCTCAAGCTAGCGGAGAATCAGCGCGTCCTCGGCTTCATACCGAATTTTTATGTTGCCTACGATCGCAATGCCGGCCCCCTCACGCCGAAGACGAAGTTTCAGCTGGCGCTCAAAGTCTCGATCGATCCGGTTACTGTTGCGGGAGTCTTTTTCATTGCGGCGGCCAAGCAGGCGGGGAACAGTCCCAAATACGGGCAAGGTTGGGACGCTTATGGCAAGCGGGTTGGCGCAACTGCCGCTGACGGTTTTACCGACATCATGATTGGCGGCGCTATCCTGCCTTCGCTGTTGCACCAGGATCCCCGCTACTTCTTCCAGGGCACCGGCACTACCGGATCACGAATTCGCCATGCGATGCTTAGTCCATTTGTCGCCAAGAATGACAATGGGAGCTGGGGACCAAACTATTCGAGCTTAGGGGGTGACTTGGCGTCGTCGGCGTTGGCAAACCTCTATTATCCGCGAGCGAATCGCGGCGCTGGGCTGGTATTTGGCAATTTTGCGATCGGGACCGCTGAACGCGTCGGCGCCAGCCTGGCGCAGGAGTTCGTATTAGCAAAATTCACGAAAAGGGGCGGGCACGTAGATTAAGCTCGCCAGCCTCCCCAACGCGAACTCAAGCGCATAGAATTCGGCTGCGCTTGAGCTCTTCTAGGTTTACGTCATTCCCTCGACCTCGCTCCCTGATTGATGTGTCGAAGGAGCCTTCGACACTCACCGTTCCTCACTCCCGAAGCCAACCCGCAAACAGGCTGGTGATCCGGTTCGTGAAGGCGATGTTGATCTTCGCCAGCCATCGTTTCCGAAACCGCATCATGAGAACACCTGAGGCCGGCGATGACGGTGACTAGGATGGCTCCGGTGCTCACGGATCGTTAGCTCTCACGACGGCATCCGCCTCGATCTCAACGAGCCAATCCGGGTCGATAAAGCGCACAACTTGCATTATGGTGTTGGCGGGGCGGATGCTGCCAAAGAACTCGCCGTGGACTGCTGCGACCTGCTCCCAATCCTCTATACGGGTTAGCAAAATTCTGGTTCGGGTCACATCCGAAAGCTTGCCGCCGAGTCCTTCAATGGCGGACTGGATAATTTCCAGACACCTCCGTGCCTGACCCGCCGCATCACCTTTGGCGACAGTCTTACCATCTGTCCCCAGCGGGGCTGTCCCTGTAACCGCAATGATGCGTCCGCTTCGTACCGCTCGGGAAATCCCAACCTTCGGCTCGAATGGCGACCCAGTCGAGACATGTTGGCGTGATGATTGGCTCATATCAAAGTCCGCTCCGCAATCGCCTAATCATATCTTGCGGCTGAATCGATACGCGCTGGCGTCAGCACTGAACTTCTCGACGGGTACTCCGGCACGGGCATCTCGTTTAGCCTTGCCGCCATATTCGGCGGGGCGCTCCCCCCACCACTTCTAGCAAGACTGATCGCTGAGGATGTTCTTCACAAATGGGCTGGACCTTCCGTCGATAGGTGCCGTGTACTGTGCTGCGGCAATGCCGGCTTTGCTCTTCATTCGCGAAACGCGTGACATAAGTTTGGAATCGCTTGATGATGCGCGACCCCAAAGGGCGGCAGCAACCCCGTAAGAGTCTTCGAAGGGTCGTGAGGTGCTTGCGAAGTATACTCCTGCTGTGCAACCGGAGGCGCCTGAACAGAATCATGGGACGCAATCGCAGATTAGCGTGTCCGGCTCCCAGCCCTTTGTTCCCAGCAGAATACCGTGATTCCTGCCTTTCTCGTTGATGTTGTAGATGCGCAGTTCTGTCCAGTCGAACATTGTTCGAATCTGATTCAATGAAGCGGTGCTGACCTTCTCATAAACCTGTATCGCGAAGAGCATTTTGTGCTTCGAAAATCGCCGCCCAAGTTCCTCGATAATCGCGCCGATTGGGGGCGTAGTGCGGCAAAGGTGTAAGCCTTGCATTTCATCGAGGGCGGTGCCCCACGGAGGTGCGACAAAGGCGACGATGCCTCGACCCTCCGGCAAACGATACTTCGCAAGAAGCTGATCGTAGTCGCCGTGGACAAGTTCGATCCTCTGCTTAAGGGTCGCAAGGTTACGGGACGTAAGCTCAAAGACCTGCGGGTCGGATTCAAACCCGATGCCCTCTGAATTCGGCAAGTGCCGAAGAATCCAAAAGAGTGTGTTGCAGGAACCCGCGAAGGGATCGAGCACCACGAGTTGATTCGAGGGCATATTTGCCGCGACGGACGCAACATCGCGACCAATACGGTCAGCGAGCGCGTCACGGGTGCATTCCACTGCTGTGCGACCGAGCAGGCGTATTCCGCACCCATACCATTCTCGCGGCTTCTTTCCGTAGATGCTGATGTAGTTGGCATCCCCGAAGCTGTCGAGTCCGTACTGCTCAATCTCCCCAAGGCTGAGCACTTCATTGCGCTTCGAGCCGTAGAGCAGCAACACTCGGTCATGAAGAGGCAATGTTTCATTAGGCGGGCGTTCGTGCTTTGGACCGTTCAGAGAGTCACCTCTTCGAAAAACGGTTGTGAAGTGTGCAGAAGTTCTTGCCCCAACCTATTGCTGAATCAGGGTTGTCTGTAACGCAACGCTGACCCAACGGTCTTTCTGCTTGACGTACACTCGCGTGAACCTATAGTCCCCACTATAGTCTCTTCCGTTCTCCATCCCTTTCTGCACCGAACGCCCTGTGACAATCGCCGTGTCTCCATAGATGCGCACTTGCAAATCAGAAATCTCCCGCGACTCGTAATGGAATGATCCCGACGTGAAACCCTTGAGAATCTCAGCCTTCGTGCGCATCTCGCCTTTTAGTGTGATGAAGGTGTAGTCGTCGGAGGTAAGGCGATCCAGCACGGCAACATCGCCGTGCAGAACAGCCTGATTTCGCGTTTCCTCCAATTTCTTGATCTCATCCTGAGTGTTTGTCACTGCGGTCGAGTTAGCCCCTGTTGATTGAGTCTCTTGTGACACCGAAGTCGCATACACCATCGCTGCGAAAAGAAGAACGGTCGCTAGTTTCATGTGTGCTCCAATCTCAGTGACTTGGCTAAAGAATCAGCATTTCAAACACGCCCATTGGGTCGTTTTCCGCGCTCAAGCTAACACAAACTGAGCGACTATCAGGCAGGAAATTAGGGATTTTGAAAATGGGCGGCGCGAATGAGGCTATCCAGCTTCGCGTACTCGGCTTTTGGCACGCCAAATGTCGGAGCGCTCCTTACGAGGCATCGAGAGCGTCGAATCGCCGAGCGCATCGTCATCAGGTCGCCGAGAATAAAGAGTACAATTCCGCGCACGGGCTGAAAATACGAATCGGCAGCTGTCATCCCGTTTGGGGGTGCATGTTCAGATGTGTAAATCCAACTCACTCCCTTCGGCTGGTCACTACAACGCCAATTATGGAAATTTCCAGACCGAGCTTTATGCGACCATCCGTCGTGAGGCATTTGGCGAGGATTTAGGTCAGAATAGCTGGCTCACGACAGACGAGCAGAACAGGTTTCTACAGTGGCTTGATCTCGCCCCCGGAAGGACTTTGCTTGATGTTGCTTGTGGAGCAGGGGGGCCGGCGTTGCGTATTGCCGCTATTACCGGGTGTACGGTAGTTGGCGTCGATGTGCATGAAGACGCAGTTGCAACAGCCAGAACACTTGCTGAGACCCGCAGATTGGGCGAGCGTGCCCAATTTTGGGCTGGCGATGCTACTGCGCCTTTGCCGTTTCACGACTCTAATTTCGATGCCATCACCTGTATTGACGCAATCAATCATTTTCCCGAACGACCACGCATCATTGCGCAGTGGACGCGGCTTTTGAAGCCGGGAGGAAAATTGTTGTTCACCGATCCCCTCACTGTCACTGGACCGCTGACGAATTCAGAAGTAGCGGTAAGAAGCTTGGCTGGGTTCTATCTGTTCGTACCGCAGGGGTATGATGAACGCGTCATCGCACAGTGTGGATTGAGTCTGGCGGTGCGTGAAGACATGACCGCAAACATGGCGAGGGTAGCCGAGGCGAGGCGCAGTGCCAGAGAATTAAGGCGTTCTGCCCTGCTTGAGATTGAAGGCGACATGGACTATGAGCGGCAGCAGGAATTTCTCGCTGTTGCCGCTCGTGTCGCGAGAGAATGCCGTCTGTCTCGATTTGTCTATGTTTCCAAGAAGGCTTAACCAAACATTCGAAAAAGGCGTACTGAGCCGGAGCGATTCTGATGAACTCGCCGTTGATGACGGTGACGGGGAGCGAGCTTAAACAAGTCGCTTTGCAAGCCAGACGACGCGTCGCTTATCGACTTCTTCCCTTTGTTTTTCTGGTCTACATCGTTAATTACATTGATCGCGTCAACGTCTCGTTTGCCAACCTCAGCATGAGTGCCGATCTGGGATTTAGTGATCGTGTCTACGGTTTAGGCGTAGGAATGTTCTACGTAACCTACGTATTGTTCGAGATACCCGGAGCCATCATCGTCGAACGCTGGAGCGCGAGGAAATGGATCGCGTGAATCATGATCTCGTGGGGAATAGTCACGATTCTGACCGCGTTTGTGCACACAGCAACGCAGTTCTATGTCGCCCGGTTCTTTCTAGGAGCTGCTGAGTCCAGCTTTTTCCCCGGCATGATCGTTTACTTGACACACTGGTTTTGCACGCGAGACCGCAGCCGGGCTATCGCTTCCTTATATGCAGCCAATCCTGCCGCTGCTTTGATCGGTTCGCCTCTGGCTGGGTGGCTCCTCGGTGTGCATTGGCACTCGGTAGTTGGCTGGCGCTGGCTCTTTATTCTGGAGGGGATTCCTGCCGTCATCGTGGGCATCATCACGTGGTTTTATATGACGGATCGCCCTGAGCAGGCGGGCTGGCTTAACCATGACGAACGGAACTGGCTGCTCAATGAATTGCAAACGGAGCTGGAAGCAAAAAAGAAGTTCCGGAACTACACAATGATCGAAGCGTTCTGCGATTGGCAAATTCTCGTGCTGATTGCCGCTTACTTCTTAGCGCTCACTGGTGCCCTCGGAACCATCTACTGGTTACCGACATTCCTGAAGCGCATTTCGGGATTTTCCAATCAGACGGTGACGGCTTTGCTGCTCATTCCAGCTTTGATCGGCTTCGTTGGGATACTCGTCAATGGCTGGCACTCCGATAAAGCAGCCGAGCGGCATTGGCACAGTGCCAGCCCTCTTCTTTTTGCGTCTCTGATGTTCTTCCTTCTGATTGTTGCCCGTCGCGATGTGCCATTTGCGATTGTTTTCTTGTTGCTCGGAAATGGCGTGATGTATGCCTATTATCCGGCGTTCTGGACAATCCCGACGATTATGCTCAGCGAGGCGGCGGCGGCAGCTACCTTCGGACTAATCAATTCAATCGGGCAACTCGGCGGGCTGTTTGGAAATTACACGATTGGCTTTCTCAATGATCGAACGCACTCCCTCATGCCCAGCCTTGGGTTTATCGCATTCGCCTATCTAGTGGCGGGCAGCTTGATTGTTAGCCTCAAAACCCGACATTCAGTTCATGCGACCCAAAGTTAAGTTCGGCTACAGAAGATCACGATGAGCCGTGCAGGAGAATTATGCTTATGCCACCGCCGCCGTGAGATTGGGCTGACGGCAGTTCCGTTCTGCGTTCTCAATAGCGCTGCAGAGCTAGCATGGTCTCACTATTTTCTTGGACTTGCAAAGCGATGGTCAAAAAAGCTTCCACCCCAGCAGCCGCAAGTAGATGAATCCATTCGCCGACATTTTCAGATCTTGCTAGTTCACCGGGTATACCTTCGAACCACCCCTGTGTTGCAGCCGTCCGCTCATCCGTGGCAATTGTTCGACAGCGAACCTCAGAGTCTCAACAGTTTTCATACGAAAATAGGGATGGACTGCAAAAGGAGTCTTGGGATAGCGGCAAGGAACCTTGGAGGCGTTGTGTTCTGTTAGGACCACCGCTTTCAGCAGGTCGCTCTATCCGATAAGGGAATGCTATGAACACATTTGAGCAAAAACGGCGATCCTTCCTCTTCATGGTGGGAGGGTTCGGCATCAGTCTCTTGCCGCAAGGTTTCATCGAGGGTCAGACCGCTGCACGGCAGGGTTACGCGGTGGGTGCAAGCGAAGGCGAACATCTCATTCATTTTCGCGACCGTGGCAACATCTTCATTAAGATCGGCACCGCCACAGGCTCCAACAATCTCGCTATGGGGACTCAGCAAGTGATGGTTGGTACAGGTATTCCTATCCACCGACACTTCAAGATGGACGAAGCCTTCTATGTTCTGGAGGGCAGCGGAATTTTCATTCTGAACGATGCACGTCACTCTTTTGAGAAGGGCGGAACGATATTCATTCCCAAAAACTCTTGGCACGGCTTTGAGAATCCCGATCACGAACTCATACTACTCTGGGTAGTGTCTCCTGCTGGCTTAGACGGCTTTTTCCGTGACACCTGCAATCCACCCGGTATGCCCCCGAAACAACTCACCCGTGAGCAGATCAACGAGATTGCCCGGAAATATGATACGGAATTCAGATGACGGTGGCGCACTCCTGCCGCTCGTCCCCGCCGTCATCGAGGAACTCCGCTGCATCTCGATAAAAACAGGCATTCCGTTCGACTGAAAAATCTCGGCTTCGTGATTCGGTGCTACGCTGTGCCGATCCCGTCGCGGGGGTGCGGCGTGAGCGCCACGACTGCCCTTGCTCCAAGCACAATCGAAGCCACAACACTACTTAAGCTG
>Ga0126381_100008102_pt1 | contig 11731 bp, 10 predicted proteins | sample PanSoiMetPlot_28_FD_96465 | JGI IMG/M metagenome (GOLD analysis project Ga0126381, IMG submission 96465) | Tropical forest soil microbial communities from Panama - MetaG Plot_28 | ecosystem: Environmental > Terrestrial > Soil > Tropical forest > Bulk soil | place: Panama | collected 2016-02-17 | reverse complement strand
TTCGGCACGGTCGCTTCGGAGAACGCGAAGAGCAGCTTCGCGCCATGCACGATGATGCCGCCGTATTCCTGCTGTGTTCCGGGCAGGAAGCCGGGCACGTCCTCGAAGGTAATCAGCGGAATGTTGAAGCAGTCGCAGAAGCGAACGAAGCGCGCCCCTTTGATGCTGGCATTGATGTCGAGCACGCCGGCCAGAAATGCCGGCTGATTGGCGACGATGCCGACCGGCTTGCCGTTCAGCCGCGCGAAGCCGATTACGATGTTCTTGGCGTAATGCTCCTGCACCTCGAAAAAGTAGCTGTCGTCGACGACGGTGTTGATGACGTCCTTGATGTCGTAGGGCTGATTCGATTCGGCGGGGACGATGGCATCGAGTTTTTCGTCAGCGCGATCGATGGGATCGGTGCAGGGCCGGCGCGGCGGGTCCTCGAGATTATTGGACGGGATGAAGCTGAACAGCTCGCGGATCATGCTAAGACATTCGGCGTCGTCGTGAGCTGCGAAGTGCGCCACTCCGGACTTCTCGTTGTGCGTCATCGCGCCGCCGAGCTCGTCTTTGGTGACCTCCTCGTGCGTGACGGCCTTGATGACATCGGGACCGGTAATGAACATGTACGAGGTGTTCTGCACCATCAGGATGAAGTCGGTCATTGCGGGCGAGTAGACTGCCCCGCCGGCGCAAGGGCCCATGATGGCCGAAATCTGCGGCACCACACCCGATGCCAGGACGTTGCGGAGAAAGATGTCCGCATAGCCCGCGAGCGAGCGAACGCCCTCCTGAATGCGCGCGCCGCCGGAATCGTTCAGGCCGATGACGGGAGCGCCGACGCGCATCGCCGTGTCCATGATCTTGACGATCTTGGCGGCATTAGTCTCGGAGAGCGAGCCACCGAAGACGGTAAAGTCCTGCGCGAAGACGAAAACCAGGCGGCCTTCGATGCGGCCATAGCCGGTGAGGAAGCCGTCGCCGTAATACTTCTGGTCTTCCATGCCGAAGTCGGTGCAGCGGTGGGTGACGAGCTTGTCGGTCTCTTCGAAGGTACCCTCGTCGAGCAGGAATTCGATCCGTTCCCGCGCCGACATCTTGCCCTGCTTATGCTCACGCGCGCGGCGCTCTTCGCCGCCGCCGGACTCGGCCAGCGAGTCCCGACGCTTCAGTTCCGCCAGTTTCTCTTCCAGATTCATGGGAGGGATTATAACGATCGGCAGGCGTGGGATGGTTGGGAGATCGTCCGGTGACGCTCACTGCGATGCGTGACGATTGCCCTTGCGCCACTGACCGAGCGAATTCCGTACGTGTCGCGCTCTTGTCGGATCCGATAAGGTTCTACGGCTTCGCCGGGGCCGGGGGCGGTGCGGCAGGAGCGTTGCTGGCCGCGTTCGGTTGCGGCAGGTCGAGATCGATGAGCTGCGAGCCAGCGGGCTGTTGCAGGGCAAACTGATCGTCGCGCAGCGGTTCGTTGATGACGAGTTTCTCCACCGTCAGGCGGATGGAATATTCCTCCTGCGGCCGACTGATCTCGATGACGTTGGGAAAGTTAACGCCGTTGTAGTCCTGATACACCTGGTAGGTGGCCACGGTGGCGATGGCGCCGGTCTGGTCATAGATGACCTGCTGATGCGTCACCAGCGTGGTGCGGTCAAAGATGACCTTGCGCGACAGAAACCATTGGTCACCGGCATGATGAATGATGTCGATCACGTAGTCGGGCTGCTCCAGGTTCTTCTTGTTCTTCGGGTCGTAGATGATCTCGGTGCTGTCTTCGAGGACGGCGATATCGTTCTGGGGATCGATCTCGGGCAGCAGCAGGGCGTTGTAGATGACCTGCGGCCGCAGGTTCTCCAGCGGATTCGCGGCGGGATGGACCAGGTTGTTGTGACCGACGTAGAACTTGTTCCGGGCGGGGATCGACAGCTTGAACTGATCGCCCTGGCTGACCATGTCAAAGGCCTTGTTGCGGACGATGGGAAACAGCCCGATCATGCGCAGCATGTCGGGCTTGCGCACAAGAATGTAGCCGCGGATCTCCTCGTACTCGGTGACCTTGCCCTTGCGTTCGCCGCCGACCGAAGTGGCGATGTTCACGGTGGCATTGAGCGTCTTGATCTTGGCGCCTTCGGTGTTGATGCGATCGACCAATTCCTGCCGCGTGGCAGTCTGCAGCTTGGCCGTGCTGGTGCGAATCTCTGCCACCCGTGTGCGGAAGAGGCATCCGGTCTCGCCGGTCAGGAGAGCGAGCACAGCAATCGCGGCAACAGCTGAGGACTTGCGCATGATTACAGTTGATTGAATCCCGTAGTATACGGCAGATGCATAGCGACGACCCTCCGACTCAGGCGCTACTGCGAGGCTGCCACCGACCGGCGATAGGCAGCCACGTTGCGGGCATGTTCCTCCAGATCGCGCGCGAACCGGTGATGGCCATTGTTGTCGCTCACAAAGTACAGGAAATCGACTCGAGCGGGGTGCATGGCAGCTTGCAGCGAAGCCGCTCCGGGATTGGCGATCGGTCCCGGCGGTAAACCTGGGTAACGGTAGGTATTATACGGCGATTCGTATTGCAGGTCGGACTGATAGATAGTACCGCGATAGCGGCCGGCCAGCAGCGCGGCATAAATGACGCTGGGATCGGCTGCCAGCGCCATGTTCTTCTGCAACCGGTTGTAGTAAACGGCCGCGACCATGGGTCGCTCATTGGGATCGGCCGTCTCTTTCTCGACAATCGACGCCATGGTCACGATGCGGTGCACATCGGGCCGGCCCAGCAGGCCGATACCCTGGGCCTCGTGGCGGAAGCGATGGACCATCGCCGCGACAATGTCGTGAGCGGTATCGATGCGGGTGAACTGATAGGTATCCGGAAATAAGTAGCCTTCGAGCGATTTGGCCTGGGGATCGATGTCGCGCAGCAGGAAAGTGTCGCTCTTGGCCGCGGTCAGGAAGTCGGACGCCGAACCCAGTCCGGCCTGCTCGACTGCACTGGCGATGTCGTAGATATTGAAGCCTTCAGGTACGACGACGGTTCGGGCGTAGACGTCGCCCTGGACGAGGCGTTTCCACACGTCGAGTGCATTCGCCGGCTGATCGAACTTGTACTCGCCGGCCTTGAGGGTCCGCAGGCCCTTGGCGTATTGGATCATGAGAAACGCCGCCGAGCTGCGGATCACGCCCTGCCGCTGCAGATCGCGCGCGATATGCCGCGTGCTCCAGCCGGGACGCAGCAGGACGAACGTTGTCTGCGCCGGCCGGACGGGCCACAGTGCCGCCCATCCGAACCAGATAACAAAGGCCAGCACTACCGCGATGACAAGCTTGAGCAGACTTCTCATGAAGTTCCTAGTTTAGATGAGGAGGGAATGCTCGGCGCTGCTCACCGGATCGCAGGTCGCGACAGGGCCTGTATTGCTGCCGAGCAGGCAGCTCCCGCGATGAGGATGGCAAAGCCCAATGCGATCACCTTGCCCACACGTCGCGACTCGATCGCAGTGCCGGCCAGTGCTCCGGCGACCGTGTATTCCACGAATTGGCAGAGAGCCACTCCGGCGAGGAATCCCGGCCCCAGAGGTGTGAGAGAGAACAAGCCGAGGCCTCCAGCGATTCCGAGGACTGCGCCAAGAACGGCGCCGAAAGCTGTGCCGGCTGCTGTTCCGCGTATTTCGATTCGCAACAGCAGCCACAGTTCGAAACCGAGCGTCAGCAGAATCGAGGCATAGCCGAACGGAATGCGACGGACCAACTGTTGCGGCGGCAGCAATACCGCTCCGGGATGGACATAGAAATGCGCCAGCAAGCCGGCGTTAAAGAGAAAGTCGACGCCGAGCGCGGACAGGAACATGGCAAACAGAATCCCGGCGATCGACCGGCCATTGAGCGGCGATGTCGAGTTCCGTTGCATAAGCGCCAATCGAAGCGTGCTTGCTGGTATCGGATGGCTCAATCGCCTAGGGCGCTGCCTTTCGGAACTCCAGGAACGCCTGCAGAATCAACACCGCTGCCAGCTGATCGACCACCTCCGCCCGGCGGCGGATGCTCATTTCCGTTTCCCGCAGGACGCGGTTCGCCTCCACCGACGTCAGCCGCTCGTCGAACAGATGCACGGGCAGCTTGAAGCGGCGGCGCAGCTCGTCGGCAAAGTCGTGCACTCTCTCCGCCTGGATTCCCTCATCTCCGCTCATGCGCAGCGGCAGCCCCATCACGATCTCGACCACCGCATATTGCCGGACCAGTCGCCGTAGATGATCGAAGTCGTTCTTCTTGTTGCTGCGCCGGTAAGTCGGCAATCCCTGGGCGGTCAGCCCCAACTCATCGCTCACTGCCAGCCCGATGTTGCGCGAACCGAAGTCCAGCGCGAGGATGCGCGCGGCAGATGGAGGTTCGGGCGGGTGCGGTGCGTTTTCCATTGGGATACAGCACAAAGTATCATGTCGCGAATCCTACTGTTGCGAGTACCATAAGCAAGATGCCAGACCAGCTTCTGGACAATCCGAAGCCAGCGCGCAAGCCTCGCGATCCCGACACGGACGCCAATGCCGCGGGCGGACCGGCTCCCATTCCACAGGTCACGATCAATCGCTCGACTGTGGCGGAGCTGGAACGCCGACGAGTTCTGCATGCGCAGACTGCCGCACAAGTGATCCTGGCCATCGCGGCCGTTCTGACTTTGATCTACGTGGGCAAGCTGCTGCTGGTGGTCGTTCTGATTTCCATCCTGCTGTCGTTCGTTCTGGCTCCTCTGGTGGACCTGATGGTCCGTTTTCAGATTCCGCGCTCGGTCGGCGCCCTGGTTGCCGTGCTGTTGCTGGTGGGTACGCTGAGTGCGGCGTCGTATGTCTCGTATAGCCGGGCCCTGGAGTTCATGCATGAAGTCCCCAAATACAAGGCCAAAATTCAGGCTTTAGGGGCGAAGATCCGCGAGCAGGCGGAGCAGATTCAGCAAACCACTGAAACCGTGTTGAATGAGGACCAGGACCAGAAGGCGCTGACGGTAAAGCAATCCAGCAGCTGGACCGACCTGGTCAGCCGCAACGCCAGCTCGGTCTCCGAACTGATGCTGGCCCTCACGTTCATCCCGTTCCTCGTCTTCTTCATGTTGAGCTGGCAAGACCATGTGCGTTCGGCGACGGTCATGCTGTTCAGCATGGAAAACCGTAATTCGGCATACGTCATGCTGGGCCTGATCGCCCGCATGATCCGCTCGTTCATCGTCGGCAATTTCATCATCGGAGTGTTCATCAGCGCGTGCAGTATCGCGGTTTTCGGCTTCATCGGGCTGCCGTACTTCTACTTCCTGGGTGCGATCAGCGGCTTCCTCAGCCTGATCCCTTACCTCGGCGTGCTGTTGGCCCTTCTGCCACCGATGATCGCCGACCTCGGACACCTCACGACGGGAACCGCATCGCTCATCATTGCCACGGTCTTGGGGCTGCACCTGATCGCGATGAATGTGCTCTACCCCAAGATCCTCGGCAAGCGACTACGGCTGAACCCTTTGGCCGTGACCCTGTCGCTGCTGTTCTGGGGATGGCTGTGGGGCGCGATGGGGCTGATCCTGGCAGTGCCGATCACGGGAGCGGCGAAGGTGGTTTGTGACCACATCGAGCGGCTGCGGCCGTACGGGGCGTGGCTGGGGGAGTAGACGCTCTTGGCTCTTGGCTCTTGGCTCTTGGCTCTTGGCTCTTAGCTTTTCGCTTTTAGCTCTTAGCATTTATCGCGGTTGTCCCGGACCCCGCGCTCTTCCTTTTCGCGGCTTGCCGCTTCTAAGAATTGTCATCCTGAGCGGAGCGTCCGCAGTTCTTTCCGATCCGCCTCTTTGCGGATCGGGCGGACGCGTAGCCGAAGGATCTGCGGTTCTGTCGCTCTTAGAACCGACTCAGGGAAAGAGAACGGCCTCGACGCTGGCCTGAATGCCAGCTCTCCCCGAATTTTCGCGCGGTCGCCCCGCGTCGACATTTCCCGTTGAGTCAGCGTTCTGCCTGCTAAGAGCTAAAGGCTAAGAGCCAAGAGCCAAAAGCCAAGAGCCCCTTCGCGCATGGCGAAGAGCGGAATCCTCCGCTAGAATCGTCCTCATGGCACACATGGTGAAATGCGTAAGGCTGGGCCGCGAAGCCGAGGGGCTGGACGAGCCGCCCTTCGACAACGAACTCGGCCAGAAGATCTACAACAACGTCTCCAAGCTGGCCTGGGAGCAATGGCAGGAGCACATGAAGATGCTGCTCAACGAGTATCGTCTGCAGCCCTGGAAGAAGGACCACCAGGAATTCATCGTGCAGCAGTTGGAAGCCTACTTTTTCGGCGAGGGTTCAGAGAAGCCGAAGGAGTACGTCGCGCCGCAGTAGGCGAGTGGCGTCGGCTAAAGCCGACTCAGGATTTAGAGGAGACGGCGGACGCTGGCCTGAAGGCCAGCTCTACTCATTCAGAGCTCGCGGCCCACGGCTCAGAGCTCACGGCTGACAATCAGTCCGGCGGCACATACGGCGAGAATCCCAACGTTTTATCGCTCTTTTGCACCCAAATGCTTGCCTTGTGGGCGATGCGGTCGTTGACGGTGACAATCACCACGACTCCACTCGGAGTACCGAAGGTGGGAGCGCTGCCCCGGTGCGGGGGATAACCTGCCATGTAGATTTTGTGGCTCTTAATGATGCCCCACTCGCCGCCGGTTCCCCAATCCTTCTTGAAGTCATTGAAGGTGTAGCTCGAATAACGCTCCGGGTGCTGCTTCCAATCGGGGTCATTCATCCAGACGCCGTAGGCCTGCTCGAAGTTCTGCTGCTGGAGGGCGTCGAAAAAACGATCGACGACGCGTTCCTCTGGCCAGAACCGCATCTGCCACCAGACCAGGATGATCACCAGCACGGCGAAAGCGAGGGCGATGATGATGTTCCGCCGCTTGCGGCCTTGCTTTGGATCGTACGGCTTGGCTTCGAACAGGGTCATGGCCAATCAAGTGTACTCGCTGGAGTTGCGTGAGGCACATGTACCGCAGTCAATAATTAGCGAGCAGGCAGGGCCGTAGCGGGGGACGTCCCCGTCCCCGCTGCCTCCAGCCTCGATCGTTCCTTGCTGTCCCAACTAGCGTGGGCCGGGAGGCCCGCGCTACAGCCGAGCGGGAGCTCGGCGCTACAAATCTTGCAGCTGAACTGGCGGCCTACTGCTTAAGCGACTGCAGCTTCTGGGTAGCAATCTGCGCCACCATGCTGCCAGGCGATTCCTTCTGCATCTGCTCGTAGATATGCTTGGCCTCGTCCGGGCGCGCCATAGCTTCGTAGAGCGACGCCAGGGCGAGCTGTGCAGCACTCTTACCCACGGAAACCGTCGGATGATCGATCAGCTGCTTGTAGATATCGATGGCCTGCAGATTGCGGTTGGTGTCCTGGTAGACGGCAGCCAGCGCCATCTTCGCCAGGCTGGCAATCTCCGGGTAGCGGCTGTGCGAAACCTCGTTCAGGTCCGTTTCAGCGGTCGCGTAGTCGGCAAGATCGCGCGCGGTGATTCCGGCAAAATAGCGGGCAACCTGGGATGACTGGGTGAAGCGGTACTTGTCTGCGATGCGGGTGAACTCCGCATTCGTGACTTTGGCGCGTTCCTGCGAGGAGGCGTAGCTGGGAACGTCCGGACTCGCCGGCGTGCCCGGGGGACGAATGGGATTGTTGTACTTCTGAATAGCCAGGGCCAGGTCAGCGCTCGCCTGCTGGTCGCGATAAATTATGTACGCCCAACCTCCGGCAAGCAGGGCAAGGATCACTACCACGATGACCCCGGCGGCGATGAGCTTGGAGCGGTGTTCCACCGCCCAGGAGATAGTTTCGGCCGTCTGGGCCGCAAAGGCATCCTGTTTCAGCTGATGTCGAGTGTAACTGCGCAATGGTGATCCTTCTCTGGTCTGTGACTTTTCAGTCAGGTGGGAAAAAGTAAGTCTACCAGCCTGCGGATTTCAGGGTCAAACGCGTCGCGGGCGTGGACTGCCCGGGTAGTGCTGGCCTTCAGGCCAGCGTAAAGCCGCCCATCTCGCTACCGAGTCGGCTTAGCCGACGACACCTCCAGAAGCACCTCAGCGGCTAAAGCCGAGCGATATCGATTTGCCGCGAAGCGGACCTGAAGGTCCGCACTACCCGAATTCAGAACTGCACGACGAACTGGAAGGTCTGATGCTGAGGTCCGCACCAACAGCGACGGCTCACGCGAGAGCGTCGCTACGAGCGCATCCCACCAAATTGTGAGTCGCGACTTCCTGAAAGTGATCCTCAAACTCCACACGAAATGATGGGTGCGCGCGCATCAACGAAATTGATTTTTCTCGCTGCACCGCCATCGCAGCAATCGCAAAATATTTTTTTCGCGTTAACTTTCCGAGAATCAATTGCTCACGTCCAAGCATGAGAGAGCACGCGATAATTTCGCTGGCGCGAATTTTTTTTCGTGCTAGTATCCGTGGAGCCAAATTAGAGCTTCGTTGCACAAATGCGGTGCACACTCTCTGACACCGCTAAAAGCAGGTTTGCCCGATGTTTATTTCCGGTAGGTTTGTACCGCACTTTTTCGGCCCGTATTCGGTCCCGATTCCCACTAACTGATCATCTGCTTGAGAGGCTCCTCGCCTCAGGACTGCCATTTATGTCTTCATTCGATATTGCTTCCGCCAATCCGTGGGTGCAGGTGCTGGACGCACTGCAAAAGAAAGTCAACCGCACCTCGTACGAGACCTGGTTCAAGCCGACGCGCTTCGATCACGCGCAGGGACCGATCCTCTTCGTGCGCGTTCCCAACTCGCAGTTCTGCCACATCGGCGAGCGCTACGGCGACCTGATCAGCGAAGCCTTCGAAAAGCTCGGCCTGGAATACCGCGACGTGGAGTTCATCATCCCCGAGGAGCCGCGCGGCGACGGCAAGGCAATTGCCACTTCCTCCGGCACTCAGCCTGATGCCTCGCACAACAACGACCGTCCCATATCCGGCCCCGCGACACAGGCGCGTTTCGATTGGGACGGAGCGGCACAGCTCAATCCGAAATACACCTTTGATGACTTCGTCACCGGCTCCGGCAACCAGTTTGCCCACGCCGCGGCGCGCGCGGTCGCGGAGAAGCCTTCCAAGGCCTACAACCCGCTCTTCCTGTACGGCGGCGTCGGCATGGGCAAGACGCACCTGATGCAGGCCATCGGTCATGAGATCAAACTGCGTTCCCCGGAGAAGTCCATCTGCTACGTCTCCGGCGAGCGCTTCACCAACGACATGATCAACGCGCTTCGCTACAGCAAGATGGCCGGCTTCCGCGATAAGTATCGCAACATGGATGTCCTGCTGGTCGACGACATCCAGTTTCTGGTCAACAAGGAGCGCACACAGGAGGAGTTCTTCCACACCTTCAACGCGTTGCACGAATGCCTGCGGCAGATCGTGATCGCCAGCGACCGTCCGCCGAAGGAACTGGCCGAAATCGAAGACCGGCTCCGCAGCCGCTTCGAGTGGGGGCTGATCGCCGACATCCAGCCGCCGGACCTGGAGACCAAGGTCGCCATCCTGCAGAAGAAGGCGGAGTCGGAGCGCGTGATGCTTCCGACCGACGTCGCGCTGTTCATCGCCTCAAACATCCGCAGCAACGTCCGCGAACTGGAAGGCGCGCTCATTCGGCTGACTGCCTATTCATCCCTTACCGGCGGCGAGGTCAACCTGAGCACCGCCCAGGAGGTCCTGAAGAACCTGATCGACTCCCAAGTCCGCAAGATCACGATTGAGTCGATCCAAAAAGCGGTGTGCGAGCAATTTGGCCTGCGCCTGATCGAGATCAAGGCCAAGAACAACTCGCGCGTCATCGTGTTTCCCCGGCAGATCGCCATGTACCTGGCCAAGCACCTGACGGACGCGTCCCTACCGGAGATCGGGCGGCAATTTGGCGGCAAGCACCACACCACGGTGCTGCACTCGGTGGAGAAGATCGAGGATACGCGGAAGACCGACAAGGATTTAAACAGGGTGCTCACCAAGCTCACAGAAACCCTCGGCCTGTAAACCGCGCTCCGGCGCGGTTTTTCACTTTTGGAGTATGTTTTCTCCGGTACACCCTGTGGACGCGCTGTGGAATGGGTGGAAGGCATGGGCGAAACTCAGAAGGCTCCCAGGAATCGCACCGTGGTCCACGACACAGAAGGTCAGTTTTGTACAACTAACAGGTGATGTCCCGGCAGTGACGGTGCGGTTTGGCATCCGATTTCCACTTTTCCGCAATGCCTACTGTTACTACTGGTTTTATATGTTTTTGATTTGATATAAGGAGTAGCAGTACTTGAGGCCGGCAAAAGCGCCTTTGAGGTGGGATTTATGGCTGCCGAAGCGACGGGAACGGTTCAGGGGACGGCGATGGAAATCAGTGTCAGCAAATTTGAGTTGCTGCGGGAACTGACAGCGACCCAGGGCGTGGTCGAGCGCAAGACCACGATCCCCATACTCTCGAACTTCCTGTTCGAGGCCGCGGATGACCGGCTCACCATCACGGCCACCGACCTCGACCTCAGCTTGCGCACCTCGTGTGCTGCCAAAGTCAAGAAGGAAGGCGCCTGCACCATCCCCGCCCGCAAGCTCTACGACTACGTCAAGCTGCTGCCCGACGTTGACATCTCGATCAAGTTGCTGGAGAACCACTGGGTCAACATCCGTGCCGGCCGCTCCAACACCAAGATGGTCGGCATGGCCCGCGCCAACTTCCCCGGGCTGCCCACGTTTCCGGCGAGCGGGATGGTCAAGATTCCGGCGCAGACGCTGCGCAATATGATCGCGCGGACGATCTTCGCGATCTCGAGCGAAGAATCGCGCTACACGCTGAATGGCGGCCTGCTGGTGTTGAAGCCGGAGTCCATGATCATGGTGGCGACCGACGGCCACCGCCTGGCCCACATCGAGAAGCAGGGCGAGACGTTCGACGTCAGCGGCGAGAACAAGACGCTGGTCCCGAAGAAAGCCATGAGCGAGATTTACTCGCTGCTGCAGAACAGCGACGTGGAGTTTATCGAGTTTGCCAAAGACGAGTCGACGCTGTTCTTCCGCATCGGCGAACGATTGCTGACCTCACGGCAGCTTACCGGCCAGTTCCCCAACTACGAAGCGGTCCTGCCCCGCGACCCGGGCAAGGCCGTTATCGTCCACGGCGCCGACCTGAACACCGCGATCCAGCGCGTCGCCCAGTTTGCCGACGAGCGCTCGCGTGCCATCCGCATGAAGCTCGACAAGAACGAGCTGAAGATCTCTTCCTCGTCCACCGACGCCGGCGAGTCGGAGGACTCGATCGAGACCGCCTACGCCGCCGACCCCATCACCATCGGCTTCAACTCCGAGTACCTGCTGGACTTCCTGAAGGCCTCGAACGGCGGCGACGTGCGCCTGGAATTCAAAGACGCCCAATCCGCCGGCCAGATGCGACCCGAGGACGCCGGGGACGACGGCTTCAAGTACCGGTATGTCGTGATGCCGATGCGGATTTGAGGCGGCAGCAAGTGCTTCGGTAACGCCGCCCAACACAATTCTCAATAAGTGCTGCAACCATTACCGGCTACATTCCTCAACGACATAGCCAGCGCCCACGGTCGTTATGAGGACATGTATTTCCCACTCAGGCCAAATGCCTGAGCGGGGATTGTCTTGCCTCCCGGCGGCAGGACGGTGTCATTACTGGAACCACGAACCCTCGCCTATGACTGTCTAGTCCCCACCACTTCGCGTGGTACTGTTGTCGTTCCGA
>Ga0126381_100008101_pt1 | contig 11731 bp, 18 predicted proteins | sample PanSoiMetPlot_28_FD_96465 | JGI IMG/M metagenome (GOLD analysis project Ga0126381, IMG submission 96465) | Tropical forest soil microbial communities from Panama - MetaG Plot_28 | ecosystem: Environmental > Terrestrial > Soil > Tropical forest > Bulk soil | place: Panama | collected 2016-02-17 | reverse complement strand
GCCAACGAACGAAGCGATCGACGCGATATTCACGATTCGCCCGTAGCCGCGCTCGATCATGTGCCGGCCAAAAATTTGGCATGCGCGAAACGTTCCGCTGAGATTGGTCTCCAGAATTCCGTCCCACTCGTGCTTCAGAACGTCGAGCGACGGAGTCTTTTTTGTTCGCCCGGCGCTGTTCACCAGGATTTGCACGCCGCCAAGTTCCGCGCATGTCGCATCCAGCAGATTCTTCAGCGAAGATTCGTCGGTGACGTCGCAGGAGACCTCGACCGAGCGCCTTCCCGCTGCTCGAATCGCTTCCGCTGCAGCATGAACCAGATCCCTGCGGCGACCCGTAGCAACTACGTCGGCGCCGGCCACCGCCAGTCCTTTGGCGACTTCCAGACCAATACCGCTGGTGCCGCCAATGACCACCGCCGTCTTGCCTTCGAGATCCAGTTGAGGATGACCCAAGATTTTTTGCTCCCTTCAGGTACGCCAAATCAGCTCAGATTCTACAGCGAGGACACCCATTCGCAATGCGAATCACCGACGCCAAAGTGATTGTATGCAGTCCAGGACGGAATTTCGTCACGCTCAAGATCACCACCGAGGATGGCATCTACGGCCTGGGTGACGCCACGCTGAACGGCCGTGAACTGGCGGTTGCGAGCTACCTGACCGATCATGTCATTCCACTTCTAATCGGCCGCGACGCGCGGCGTATCGAGGACATTTGGCAATATTTGTACAAAGGCGCGTATTGGCGCCGAGGACCAGTCACCATGGCTGCTGTTTCCGCCGTGGATACGGCGCTGTGGGACATCAAGGGCAAGGCGCTGAATGTTCCGGTCTATCAGCTCTTGGGCGGCGCATCGCGCGACGCGGTACTGGTCTATGGACACGCTAACGGAGCGGACATCGAAGAAACCGTCGCCGCCGTCTCGGAATATCTGAAGCTCGGCTACAAAGCCATTCGTGCGCAGAGCGGCATTCCCGGCTTGCAGAGCACTTACGGAGTCGGCCGCGGCAAAATGCACTATGAGCCTGCGGAGGTCGACGCCCCGCCGGAAAATGTTTGGAGCACCGACCTGTACCTCAACTTTGTTCCGCAGTTATTCGCTCGCCTGCGGAGAGAATTCGGCGAAGACCTTCCGCTCCTCCACGACGTTCACCATCGGCTCACTCCGATCGAAGCCGCGCGCCTTGGAAAGAGCCTCGAGCCATATCATCTTTTCTGGCTGGAAGACGCCGTTCCCGCGGAGCTGCAGGAAGGATTTCGCTTGATCCGTCAGCACACCACTACGCCGCTCGCGGTCGGTGAAGTTTTCAACTCTATTTACGACTGCCAGCAACTGATTCAGGAACAGTTGATCGACTACATTCGCACTACGGTCGTTCACGCCGGAGGTATTTCGCACCTGCGAAAAATCGCCAGCTTCGCGGATCTTTATCACATTCGCACCGGAGCGCACGGCGCCACCGACATGAGCCCGGTGTGCATTGCCGCCGCGCTCCACTTTGATCTCAGTGTTCACAATTTCGGAATCCAGGAATATATGCGGCACGCCGACGAGACGGAGAAAGTCTTCCCGCACGCATACACATTTGCCGAGGGCATGGTGCATCCGGGCGAAAGGTCGGGCCTGGGTGTCGATATCGACGAGGCACTCGCTTCGCGCTACCCCTATCGGCGCGCCTATCTGCCGGTCAATCGTAAACTGGACGGCACCATGCATGACTGGTGACGCTTAACCCCATTGCGCACAGTCATCTCTAAATAAATGCCCGCCCTGCTTAGACAGGACGGGCGATAAGAGTTTCTGAAATGTCCGGATTTCAGCTTGCCGCGGCTTCGACCGGTTCTTCCTTCTTGGCTTTTTCTTTTTTCTCTTTTTTCTTGAACTCATAGCCCACGAGTTCGAGAATGGCCACTTTCGCTCCGTCACCTACACGGTTGCCCGCAGCGATGATTCGCGTGTAGCCGCCGGTGCGGTCGGCGTACTTTGGCGCGATTTCGCCGAAGAGTTTCTTGGTAGCGCCAGGGGTGAAAATGTAGGAAGCGGCTTGCCGTCGCGAAGCCAGCGTGTCGCGCTTGCCCAGGGTAATCAGCTTTTCCGCCACCGGCCGCGCCGCTTTCGCGCGCGTCAATGTGGTGGTGATCCGGCCGTGTTCGAACAGGTTGGTCACCAGGTTGCGCAACGTCGCGCGGCGGTGCCACGGATTGCGGCCAAGTTTCGAGCCTGATTTGAGGTGTCGCATGATTCGCTTGTTCCCCTAGTCCTTTACAGCCCAACCGTGTCTTCGGCCGACGGCGCGGCGGTCTGGCTCGGCAGCGGCGGCCAAATGATGCGGCCGTGTTCGTCAAACTTCATGCCCAGGGCCAGGCCCATCTTCACCAGTATATCTTTGATTTCGTTGAGCGATTTGCGGCCGAAATTCTTGGTCTTGAGCATTTCGTTTTCGCTCTTCTGCACCAGCTCGCGAATAGTCTGAATGTTGGCGTTCTTGAGGCAATTGTAGGAGCGCACGGAAAGCTCGAGTTCCTCGACCGAACGGTCCAAATGTTCCAGACGCGGATCGTTGGCCATCTCCACCGGAGCCTCGACCACATCGGTCGGCTCTTCGAAATTGATGAAGATGCTCATGTGGTCCTTGACGAGCTTGGCCGCCAGGCCAATCGCGTCGTTCGGAGTGATAGCGCCGTTGGTCCACACTTCGAGCATCAGCTTTTCGTAGTCGGTCATTTGGCCGAGACGGGCGGACTCGACCGAGTAGTTCACCTTGCGCACCGGCGAGTGAACGCTGTCCACCGGAATGTAGCCGATGGGTAGGTCTTCGTCGTAGTTGCGGTCGGCAGCCACGTAGCCGCGGCCGTTCTTGACCCGCATCTCGATCTGCAGCTTGCCGCCTTCGCTAACCGTCGCGATGTACACGCTCTTGTCCAGCACCGCGAAATCGGCGTCTTCTTCGATTTGCGCGGAGGTCACCGGACCTGGCTGCTCCACGTTCAGGTAGATGGTCTTAGGCAGATCGGTGTTCAGCTTGATCGGCACCTGCTTGAGGTTGAGAATAATGTCTGTGGCATCCTCGACCACCCCGGCGATTGACGAAAATTCGTGCAACACGCCTTCGATCTTGACCGCCGTGATGGCTGCGCCCTCGATCGAGCTAAGCAGCGCGCGACGCAACGTGTTTCCTACCGTGGTGCCCCACCCGCGTTCAAATGGCTGTGCGGAAAACCGCGCGTACTTCTCGGTTAGCGATTCCAGCTCCGGCGCCAGCCGCTTCGGTTTCTGAAAACCTTTCCACATATTATTCCTTCCTTCTGGAAGCCGGAGTTTCCGGCCTCCCAAACCGTTAAGACCTTTTTCAATTCAGGGTTTGCAAGCACAAACCCTAAAAACCCGATTACTTGGAATAAAGTTCGACGATCAGCTGTTCGTTAATCGGAGGCGTTTGCACGTCCTCTCGTCTCGGCAGGGCCACCACTTTGGCCTTGAACTGCTCGCGGTCCTGTTCGAGCCACGGCACGCCGCTCTGGCTTTGCGCCACGTTACGCGCTTCCATCACCATGGCGTTCTGGTGCATTTTCTCTTTGATGGCGATTTCCTCGCCAACGTTCACCTGGTAGGAAGGGATGTTGACCTTCTTTCCGGAGATTCGGACGTGGCCGTGCAACACCAGTTGCCGCGCCTGCGAACGCGAAGACGCCAGCCCTGCGCGCCATACCACGTTGTCCAGGCGCCGTTCTAGCATGATGATCAGGTTCTCGCCGGTCGGGCCCTTGACCCGCTCGGCCTTTTCGAAATAGTTGCGGAACTGGCGTTCCAGCAACCCATAGGTGCGCTTCACCTTTTGCTTTTCGCGCAATTGCAGGCCGTAGCCGGCAATCTTCGCTCGGCGCGACTGCCCGTGCTGCCCCGGAACGAAGTTGCGCTTTTCAATGGCGCACTTCTCGGTAAAGCACCGCAGTCCCTTTAAGAACAGCTTTTGCGCCTCGCGGCGGCAAAGCCGGCATACTGCTTCACGATGTCTTGCCAACTTCGATTCTCCCTTCTCAATTGCCTGTGAACTCTTGGAAGCGCAGGCCTTCTTGCCCGCGTCCTTTTTTCCCTCTTCAACGGGCTGCAGACGAAATCGATTGTCTGCGCTACAGAAACCTCAAACCCGTCGCCGCTTCGGCGGACGGCAGCCGTTGTGCGGAATCGGCGTGACGTCGCGAATCACCACGATGTGCAATCCGGCGGCGGCCAGGGCACGCACCGCGGATTCGCGTCCGGAGCCGGGACCCTGCACGCGCACCTCGCAGCTTTTCATGCCGTACTGATCGCGCGCATTGCCTGCGGCGTTCAGCGAAGCCTGCTGCGCGGCGTACGGTGTGCCCTTGCGCGAACCTTTGAATCCGATGGCGCCCGCCGAAGACCAGCACAGCGTGCGGCCGTCGGTGTCCGCAATAGTGATCTGCGTGTTGTTGAACGACGCTGCCACATGCACAACTCCATGCGGCACCACACGCTTCTCGCGCTTCTTCTTGAACTCTTTCTTGCGCTTGGCTGGAGCAGCCGCTTTCGCTCCCGCGGCCGGTTTTGCCGGCGCCGCTGCTCCCTCAGGCGCTGTCTTTTGCTCTTTTGCCACGTTTCACTCCGTTCCTTAATCGTGCCGAGTCTGAAAACCTGCAAAACGCGTGCCCGCCTACGGCGGACACGCTACAAGAAATTGCTAGCCCTTTTTGCCCTTGACCTGCTTCTTGGCAGCCACCGCTCCGCGCCGCGGACCCTTACGGGTACGGGCGTTGGTGTGGGTGCGCTGGCCGCGAACCGGCAGGTTGCGGCGATGCCGCACACCGCGATAGGCCTGAATTTCAATCAGGCGGCGGATGTTCATTTGGATCTCCTTGCGGAGGTCGCCTTCCACACGGCCTTCCTGCTCGATGGCCTGGCGAAGCTTGTTCACTTCGTCTTCGGTAAGGTCGCGGATCTTTTTTGTGAAATCCACGCCCGCTTTTTCCGCCAGCCTCTTCGCGCGCACCTGACCGATTCCGTAGATCGATGTCAATCCGACCCACAGCCGCTTCTGCACCGGAAGATCAACACCTGCGATACGTGCCATGACTTCTCCTGTTCCTCAAGAACTCGCCAAAATAAAAAACCGTAATTATCCCTGCCGCTGCTTGTGCTTTGGATTGGAGCAGATTACCCGCACTACGCCGCGGCGGTGGATCACCTTGCATTTGTCGCAAATCTTTTTCACCGATGCTCGTACTTTCATTCCGTGACTCCTTCTGTCCCACAAAAACCCATCCGCTACTTGTAGCGGTAAACGATGCGGCCACGCGTCAAGTCATAAGGCGAAAGCTCGACGGCTACTTTGTCTCCCGCCAGGATGCGGATGAAATTCTTGCGCATCTTGCCGGAAACGTGCGCCAGGACCTGGTGCTTGTTTTCCAGTTCGACGCGGAACATGGCGTTCGGAAGAGGCTCGATCACGGTTGCCATGACTTCAATGGCATCCTCTTTCGAGTTTCCCGAGTCGTTCTTTTTTTTGTCGTCTTCGTGCTTGGCCATAAGCTCCCGAAAAGAACCGTATTAAAGCCAACCCCAAGAAGGCCACCCGAAGGCGGCCGCTACGAAAAACAAGCTACCAGGACGGCCCGGTCGCGTCTTTCGGCCGTGTGAGAATCAGCGGACCGTTTGACGTAACCGCGATGGTGTGCTCGAAATGCGCTGACGGACTGCCGTCAGCGGTTTCCGCCACCCATTCATCCCGCATACGAACCTCGTGGCGTCCGGCATTTACCATCGGTTCGACAGCGATGACCATACCTTCCTGCAATCGCGCTCCGCGGCCCGGTTCACCGTAGTTCGGCAGGTTCGGCTCGTCGTGCATTTTGGTTCCGATGCCGTGCCCAACGAATTCGCGCACTACGGAAAATCCGTTTTCTTCCACCAGACTCTGCACCGCGTGCCCCACATCGCCGAGCCGGTTGCCCGCGCGCATCTTATCGATGGCTCGGTCCAGCGAATCACGCGTTACATCCAGCAGCTTCTGCAACTCCGACCGAATCTTGCCGACCGGAACGGTCAGGGCCGAATCTGCGAAATACCCATCCACTTCCATGCCGAAGTCGATGGAGACGATGTCGCCTTCCTTCAACTTCCGCTTCGGCGACGGTATCCCATGAACGATCTCGCTGTTCACCGAAGTACAAAGCACGCAAGGATACCCGCGATACCCTTTGAAAGCCGGATGCCCGGGTTTGCCGGCGATTTTGTCCTCGGCAAGATTCTCGAGGTCCATCGTCGTCATTCCCGGCCGCACGCTGGCCCGCAGCGTGTTCAGCACCTCATGCACGATCAGACCCGCACGGTGCATCTTTTCAATTTCGTCCGCGCTGCGCAGATGTATGGCCATCTCTGTTACGTGAGACCGTACCCGGCCTTTGTTACTTCGGCCCTTAGCGGGCCTCGTTCACAAAATCCAGAATGCTCGTGCCCACTTCGCCCACGCTCTTTGCCGCGTCGATGTCGCGAAGCCTGCCGAGCCGCCGGTAATACGCCGCCAGCGGCGCGGTTTGTTTCTGGTACGCCGCCAGCCGCGGACCGACAATTTCTTCGCGGTCGTCGGGGCGCTGCTCCAGTTCCCCGCCGTCATTGTCGCAACGGCCTTCGACCTTAGGCGGTCGCTCGAAAACGTTATAGATTTCTCCGCCTACCTTGCACGTCCGCCGCCCGGTGATTCTTCGCAAAACCAGCGCCGGATCAATCACCATGTGAACCACCAGCGGCGGCTTGAACCCGTGCTGCTTCAGCAATACTCCCAGCCACTGCGCCTGTGCTACAGTCCGCGGAAATCCGTCGAACACGAAGCCATGCGAACAATCTGGCTGCTCGATGCGATGCGCGACCATGCGCAGCACAATCGAATCCGGCACCAGGTCACCGCGCGCCATGATTGGCTGCGCGCGCTGCCCCAACGACGTGCCTTGCGCTATGTGCTCGCGAAGCATGTCGCCGGTCGAAAGATGCGGCGCGGAAAACCTGCGCGCCAGCTCTTTCGCCTGGGTACCCTTCCCGGCACCCGGGGGGCCGAGAAAAACCACTGCACGATCCAATGTTTCACTCGGGCGAACGTCCGGCCTCACTCGGTCGTCTCCCTATTTACCGACGGCCGCGCAACCGGCCCTTCCGTGCAAATCCTTCGTAATTGCGCATCACCAACTGCGCTTCCAATTGCTGAACGGTGTCCATCGCCACGCCCACCACAATCAGCAGTGAGGTCCCGCCAAAATAAAAATTCACACCCAGCCCGTTCAGAATCCATTGCGGCCAGCGATCGAACCAGTTTCCGCCAAGCCAAGCCGGCAGATGGTTCAAGTGAATCCCGGCAATCATCCACTCGGGCAGCATACAGACCAGCGCCAAATAAATAGCGCCAATCAATGTAAGACGCTTGAGAATTCGACTGACGTATTCGCTGGTGGTGCGTCCCGGCCGAATGCCCGGAATAAAACCGCCGTTCTTGCGCATGTTGTCGGCAAGCTCGGTCGGGTTGAACACGATACCCACATAGAAAAACGCAAACAGCACAATCATGGTCACGTATAGCAGGGTATACAGCGGTTCGCCCCACTTTACGGCGTTGGCAAACGTCTTGATGAACGCATACCTCGCGCCAAAGATCAGCGCGATGGTTGCCGGAAACGCCAGCAATGAACTGGCGAAAATCGGCGGAATGACTCCGCCCGAATTGACGCGCAGCGGCAGATAAGAAGACTGCCCGCCCATCACTCGCCGCCCAACCACTCGTTTCGCATACTGCACCGGAATGCGGCGCTGTCCGCCTTCCACCAGCACGATGAACGCGACGACGGCGATCATCAACGCCAGAAGCAAGATAATCGCCAGCGGCGTGAATACGCCCCAGGCACCGGTATGGAATTTCTCGTACAGGTCCAAAATCCCGCGCGGCAGGCCGGCCACAATGCCGACAAAAATGATCAGGGACATGCCGTTACCAATGCCGCGTTCGCTAATTTGTTCGCCAAGCCACATGATGAACGCTGACCCGGTGGTCAGAGTCAGTATGGTCATCAAAGTGAATCCGATTCCCGGGTGATAGACCAGTTGCTGGCCGCCTGAGCTCTGCGATTGCAAGAGTTGAGCGGTGGAAAAAGACTGCACCAGCGCGAGAATAATGGTCAGGTAGCGAGTGTACTGCGTGATTTTGCGCCGCCCCAGTTCGCCTTCTTTTTGCAGACGTTCCAAATACGGGAATACCACGGTCATCAACTGCAAAATGATCGACGACGTGATATAGGGCATGATGCCCAAGGCGAAAATCGTCAGACGACGGAACGTACCGCCACTGAACAGATCAAAGATGCCAAGCGCCGTTCCTGCTGCCTGGGAAAAAAGCTGATCCAGCACGGCGCTGTTGATTCCTGGCGTGGGAACGTGCGCACCAATGCGGTACACCGCCAGCAACGCTAGCGTGAACAAAACGCGCTTCCGCAATTCTTCAATGCGGAACAGATTCGCGAGTGCTTGTAAGAAGCGATTCATGCTCTCTTTTCCACCTCAGGGCTTGTAAAACAAACCCTGAAACCCGTATCTCGCAAAATCCTAAACCACAACCTCGAACGACCCGCCTGCCTTGGTGATCTTGTCCTTGGCGGAAGCACTGAAGGCATGCGCGTGGACCGCCAGTCTGTTTTGCAATTCGCCATCGCCCAGAATCTTCACTTGCTGTTGAGTACGAACAAAACCGTGCGCCCGCAACAGATCTGGTGTCACCGTCTCGCCGGCCGGAAAAGCATTCAAGTCCTGCAGATTAATCACCGCGAACGTTTTTCCAAATGGACTGCGAAATCCGCGCTTGGGAATGCGGCGATGCAACGGCATTTGTCCGCCTTCAAATCCCCGGCGGCGTGAATAACCGCGCCGCGACTTCTGCCCTTTATTGCCCTTGCCGGAAGTCCTGCCGAGCTTGGAGCCGATACCACGGCCAACGCGCACTTTGCGCTGACGCGAACCGCGCGCCGGAGCCAGGGTTTCCAGGTTGAACCGATTGCGCGTTTCTTTCCTGGCTTTGCCCGCGCTCGGATTAGATTTCTTTCTCACCATCTTTTTCGCCATAATCTTAGTCCACCACTTCCACAAGGTGCCGCACTTTGTGAATCATGCCGCGCGTTTCAGGCGTATTCTGCCGCTCCACTACCTGATGCAAACGCCGCAGCCCCAGCCCCCGGATGGTTTGCCGCATATCGTCGGTGCAGCTGATGAAACTGACCACCCACTTGATCTTTACCGTGCCCTTGGCGGCGTCCGCTTTTTTTGCCGTCATTGCGCTTCTCCTACGGCAGCCTTCTCCGCTTTCTTGTCGCGACCGGTAATCTCTTCCACGGTCTTGGTGCGGGTTTCCGCCACTTGCGCCGCGTCTTTCAAACCCAGCAGCGCCGAAAACGTGGCTTTCACCACATTGTGCGGATTCGATGTGCCCAGCGACTTGGTCAGCACATTATGAATTCCCGCAACTTGCATCACTTTGCGCACCGGGCCGCCGGCAATCACGCCAGTGCCTTCCGGAGCCGGCTTCAGCAACACTTGCGCGGAACCATATCGGCCCAACACCTGATGTGGAATCGTCGATCCGTGCAAGTTCAATTGAATCAGATTCTTTTTCGCCTGCTCGATGCCCTTCTTGATGGCCATCGGCACCTCGCGGGCCTTGCCCATTCCGAATCCAGCATGTCCGCGATGATCTCCAACCACCACCAGCGCCGAGAAGCTTAGGTTCTTGCCGCCCTTCACCACCTTGGTGACGCGGTTGATGGCAATGACATCATCCTTCAGATCCGAAGGGTTCACATCCAGCAGCCGGCGCACCGAAAGACTGTCCCTCAAAGTTTGCTTCGACATAGGCTTAGAACTGTAACCCCGCTTCCCGCGCCGCATCCGCAAGCGCCTTGACGCGGCCGTGGTACTTGTACCCGCCGCGGTCGAACACCACTTTCGCCAATCCAGCGGCCTTGGCACGTACGGCGATTTCCTTGCCAACCACCTTGGCTGCCGCCACGTTGCCGCCGCCCTTCAAACTCTTTTTCGTGCCCTTATCCGCGGAACTCGCGGCCACCAGCGTCTTGCCCGCGCGGTCGTCGATAATCTGCGCGTAAATATGGTCGAGCGAACGATATACGCACAAACGAGGCCGCTCTGGAGTTCCGGAAACCTTCATGCGCACGCGATCGTGAACGCGTTGCCGTTTAAGATCCCTCGATAATCTGCGAACCGGTACGGATGCCACTATTCTTCTCCTTCAAAACCTTCGAAACTCATATGCCACAAATCGGGAAATTCTATGCGCCGCCCGCTTTTGCTCCGGCCTTGCCCGCTTTCTTCTTCAAGCGTTCGCCGGTGATGCGAATTCCCTTCTGCTTGTAAGGGTCAGGAGGACGCAGCGAACGAATGTCTGCGGCCACCTGGCCGACTTGCCCCTTGTCCGCGCCGGAAATCACCAGATGGGTCTGCTTGTCCACGGAGATCTGAATTCCTTCAGGAACCGGAAACTCGATCGGGTGCGATTTGCCCAGCGCGAAATTGACGACCTTGCCTTTGAGTTCCGCGCGGTAGCCGACGCCGACAATGTCCATATCTTTCTTGAAGCCCTGCGTGACCCCGTGCACCGCATTGGCGACCAGCGCCCGCGCCAGACCGTGTACCGCGCGATGCTCCTCGTCGGCGCGCTTGACGCTCAGCACGCCGTCCTTTTGTTCAAAGGAGATACCCCGCGGCACAGCGACCGACATCTTGCCCTTGGGTCCCTGTACATCGATCTTGTCCGCGGCCACGGCGATTTTTACGCCAGTGGGCAGTGGAATTGGCTTGTTTCCGATGCGTGACATTGTTCTCGTTCAACCCTTCGTAATTTCTTCTGCTGCGTTTTCAACTTGCAAATACTCTTACCAGACCTCGCAAAGCAGTTCGCCGCCGACGTTGGCTTTGCGGGCAGCCCGTCCACTCATCAATCCTTGCGGCGTGGTGACAATGCTGATGCCCAGCCCGCCCACTACCGGCTTTACATCATGCGAACCCACATAGCGGCGCGCACCCGGGCGCGAAATGCGCTTGATGCCGGAAATCACGCTGCGGCGGTCCGGCGTGTACTTTAGGAACACGCGCAACGTCTTGTGGCTCTTGTTCTCGTCTACCATCTTGAAGGTCGAGATGTAGCCCTCTTCCTTGAGGATGCGGGCAATCTCGCTCTTCAAGCGCGACGCCGGCACATCCACCCGTTGGTGCTTGGCAGCCACGGCGTTGCGTATGCTGGTCAGAAAATCGGAAATCGGATCGGTCTGCATAATTCTCCTGACAATCTCCCTAAAAGAGCTACCAACTGGCTTTCACGACGCCGGGAATTTCTCCCTTGAGCGCCATGCCGCGAAAGCAGATACGGCACATCTCGAACTTGCGAATATAGGCGCGCGCGCGGCCACACACGCGGCAACGGTTGCGCTTGCGAACCTTGAATTTCGGTTTCTTCAATTCCTTGACGATTTTCGCGGTACGTGCCATTAGTTCGCTCCTCCGGGCCTGCGTAGAGGAAAGCCGAGCCCCAACAGCAACTCACGGCCTTCTTCGGGGGTGGTTGGGGGGGTGGTCAGGGTAATGTTCATGCCCTTGAGGTTTGCTTCTCGGGTATAGTCAATTGCCGGAAACACCAGCGGGTCCTTCAGGCCGAGGGTGTAGTT
>Ga0126381_100008100_pt1 | contig 11731 bp, 5 predicted proteins | sample PanSoiMetPlot_28_FD_96465 | JGI IMG/M metagenome (GOLD analysis project Ga0126381, IMG submission 96465) | Tropical forest soil microbial communities from Panama - MetaG Plot_28 | ecosystem: Environmental > Terrestrial > Soil > Tropical forest > Bulk soil | place: Panama | collected 2016-02-17 | reverse complement strand
GGGAATACGAAGGATTTGAGTTCATTTCGTTGTCTATGCCGTCGCTAGTATCGGTTGGCGAGGGGACTGAGGATGCTTGGCTTGCGCATGGCGATGCAGGTGGGGACGTTGTTGCGCTTCGAGAAGCCAAGGCTGGGAAGTTGCGGCCGAACACATTTTGGGGAGAGGTCAACGGGATTTTGCCGGTTGTTATGATCGGGCATTCAGGCGTGGTGTGCGTGCAGGAGACCACGGCGTTCATGGACGGAACTCTGTTGTCTGTGGCTGGGGACGCTCCGAACAGAATCGCAACCATGGGGACCACGAAGGTTCATCGTGTGGATGGAAGCGCCTGTTACGACATGAATTTGGGGCGCGAGGCTGCTAAGAGTTGTGGAGTGGAGTCAACACCGAACTTGCTGGTTGAACAGAAATCAGCGTTGCAGTTCGACTTTCTTGAGTCGGCGGAAAAGAAGTTAACATGGATCGACGGGGCAATGCTGGTTCGTTCTAGGATGCCCGCTATTCCAAACCATTTTTACGACGATAAATTCGTCTATGGCATTCGGACCGATGAGCCGACCTTCCCAAAACCATCTGCAACCTTCGAACAAGCTGAACGGATGATTGCGGAGATGCATGCTTTGACGGACGGCTGGCCTCAATTGGTGCATCTGTGGGGATGGCAGTTCAGGGGGAAAGATACGGGGTATCCGGCTGTCAACGTAGTAGACGAGCGCATTGGCGGGTATGACAGCATGATGCACCTTATGGAGAACGCGAAACGGTACAACACTACGGTAAGCCTCTCCGACAATTACGATGATGCTTACCGAAGCAGCCCGGCGTGGAACGAAGAGATGATCGCCCGGAAGCCGGATGGGGATCTTTGGAAGAGCCGCAACTGGACTGGCGAAGATTCATACATTCAGGGCCTGGCGAAGTACATGGAGGGCCCGGGCGTAGAGCGAGTGAAATACACGTGCGAGCGCTACAAACTGCCCGGCACGATCCATGTCGACGTGCTGTCGTACTTCGCAATTCGGAATGACTGGGACCCAAAAAAGCCTGCCAGCGGGATACGGAACCTCAATGCCGGCCGCTACAAGATACTGGACGAGTTCAAGAAGCATGGAGTCGACGTGACGTCGGAAGGATTGCGCTATCCCTACATTGGAAAGATGAGCATGTGCTGGTATGCGGGGGGTCCGTCGCCTTGTCCTTTTGGTGGCCAGCCTGTGCCCATGCTTCCGTTGATCTATCGCAAGAGCACAACATGGGGGCGCGCTTCAAATCGCGGTGATCTGCCACTACTCTTGATGATGTTCTATGGAGAGGCACAGCACAGCATCTTCAACGGTGATACAGCGATAGAACAACGACTGGATGCGTTCTATCTCGCAATGGTGCCATGGTTTCGTCAACATATGCTGAACATTGAAGACTTTCAACGCACTGGCGAGCGTACGCGGACGCTGCTGGAAGGGCAGGGAAACAGTATCGACATCGATTGGGATAAGAAGACCTACAGCGTGTTCTTTGACGGTGCCGAAGTTGCCCGCAACGGTGGAACGTTTTGCCCCCTCGGGAACGAAAGGATTGCGATGTACAACACTGTCGACGGCCCGCTGGTGGCAACACTGCCGAAGGACTGGTCAGCTAAAGAGGTAACAGCAGTTGCTCTGTTTGCTGACAGGAAAGAACCAGTTAAGTTCGATCTGAAGGACAGGCGTGCCTCAATCGAGATGAAGGCCCGTACGCCGGTAATGATTTATCGAAGCGGATCGCTGGCTCAAACATAAGACCAGGACGCAAAGAAGACGGAGGCGAGGTACGGCTTTGGTCTTATGGCAGACTGCGGAGTCGAAGCATACCTTCAGCCAGTCTTAAGGTGTGCCAGCTATCGTCGTGGAATGCTTGCTCTGCAGGGGCGTTTACCTCAAGAGACTTTCAGATTGGTAGCGTTTGTTCTCCTGGCGCCGATCGGCGCAATGGGTGATTTGGCAGCTGCGCAGAGTGCGTCCCAAACCCCGGCTGCGAACGCCACGGTTCCTGTATCGATTAGTTTGGATGAGGCGATTCATCGTGCCGAGCAGAACGAGCCCGTCTTTGCTGCTGTGGCCGCGGAACAGCGAGCCTTGGCCCTCGATCGAACTAACGCAACCGCGGCTCTGCTGCCTTCGGTCATCTATCACAACCAGGTGTTGTACACGCAGCCGAACGGTCTCAAGAACCAGGGCGGGCAAACGGGGAACCAGGCAGCTCCGATCTTTATCGCAAATAACGCGGTACGCGAGTATGCGAGTCAGGCTTCGATCACCGAGACGATAGGGCTGAAACAAGTGGCGGACTTAAAGGCGGCAACAGCGAATGCGGCACGCGCAGCTGCCGAACTCGAAGTTGCTCGCCGCGGGCTCGTTGCGGCAGTCGTCAATTTGTACTACAGCGTTACCAATACTCAGCAGAAGGTTAAGCTGCTTGTGGAGGCGCTCGATGAAGCGACAGCCTTTACCAACCTCACTCAAAAACGTGAGAGCGCGCGCGAGGTAGCTCATGCAGATGTAGTCAAGGCGCAGCTCCAACAAGAGCAGCGCCAGCGTGATCTGGAAGACGCCAGACTGGCGGCGGATAGAGCCCGACTGGAACTCGGCGTTCTGCTTTTTCCCGATCCGCGAACAAGCTACACGACCGAATCCCCAGATACACCAAAACCGCTTCCGACACGTCCGGAAGTAGAGAACGCGGCAGCAACAAACAATCCTGAACTCAGAAGCGCCCTGGCATCTCTTCAGCAGAGTGATGCCGAGGTGCTCGGGGCGCGGGCCGCCTACTTACCTGACCTCGTATTGAACTACACTTACGGTATTGACGCTCCGCAATTTGCTACGAAGGGGCCGGACGGCGCGCAGAATCTTGGCTACTCAGTCAGTGCAACGCTGGATATTCCGGTGTGGGACTGGCTGTCTACACAAAGACGCGTCAAGCAAAGCGAGATACGTCGGGATGCCGTCAGGACTGCCCTTACTGCGACCCAGCGACATCTGATCGCCAGCCTCGACGAGGCCTACGCGGAGACCGCAACCGCGCGCGCGCAGATCGATCAGCTTGATCAAAGCGAGCGAACCGCTGAAGAAAGTTTGCGGCTCACGAAACTACGCTATACGGCAGGCGAAGGAACTGTACTTGAGGTGGTCGATGCACAAAATGCCTTGATCACTGCTGAAACGCAGAGGACAGATGGCTATTTTCGATACCAAACTGCCCTGGCAAATCTACAGACACTAACTGGAACACTATGAGCGAAACGCTGGAATTCGGACGACGCAAACTACTTCCCGCTATCTCGCGTGCGACGGTTGTGCTCGCGCTGGTTAGCACTCTTGGCCTGCTGACTGCAAGCGGATGCAAGAAGGATTCTGGAGATGAAAATGCGACGGTGGCTGCGCAGGTCAATGTCCAGGCTGAAAAGCCTGAGCAGGGGCCTATCGCGGAGGTGATAAAGGCCGATGCTGTTTTGGCCCCCGTGGCGCAGGCGGCAGTTTCACCGAAGATCACTGCGCCTGTGCGGGAATTCTATGTTCAGCGTGGGTCTCATGTAAAAGCCGGACAATTGCTCGCGACTCTGGAAAACCGGGATCTGTCTGCTGCTGCGCTCGATAACAAAGGAGCTTATCAGGCTGCGGAGGCAGCATATGCAACGCAGACGAAGGCCCAGGTCCCCGAGGAGTATCAGAAGGCCGAACTTGATGTAGCTCAGGCCAAGGCGAATCTTGATCTGAGTCAAAGCATCGTCAATGCGCGCAAGCAGCTCTTCGCGGAAGGCGCAATTCCCGGGCGAGATTTGGACACCGCGGTTGCGCAGTTGGTGCAGTCACAAGCAGCATTTGATACCGCTACAAAACACCTGCAGTCTCTCCAGAATGTTAGCCATGATGCTGCGCTGAAGCAGGCCCAGGGGCAGTTGACCTCGGCGGAGGGCAAGTTCAAGGGCGCCGAGGCTATGGTGTCCTACTCACAAATCAGCAGCCCCATCAACGGTGTCGTTACCGATCGTCCTCTGTTCGCGGGCGAGACAGCGGCTAGTGGAACCACACTGATTACCGTGATGGACACGTCCGTTCTGATCGCGAAGATACACATCGCACAGATCGTCGCGCAACGAATGAAAGTTGGAGACGAAGCGAATATCACAGTGCCATCTGTGGCAGATCCAGTTCCAGCAAAAATCTCGCTGATTAGCCCTGCTCTCGATCCTGGCAGCACTACAGTGGAGGTCTGGTTGCGCATCGACAATCAGGCAGGAACATACAAGGTTGGCACGCCTGTCCAGGCATCCATCAAAGGCCGTTCTGTTGCGTCAGCAATGAAGATTCCAGTAGCAGCCGTTCTGACCGCTCAGGACGGCACAACCTCAGTGATGGTGATTGGTTCAGATGGAGCGGCGCATCGCAAGCCGGTGGCTCTGGGAATCGGTGACGGAACGGACGTCCAGGTTGTTCAAGGGCTCAGCTCGGCTGATCTTGTCATCTCTTCCGGAGCGTATGGACTGGAGGAGGGCACGAAGGTGAAGGTTGGAGCGGCGGAAGATGAGGAAAAGCCTGCGGCCGGCAAGGACGGGGAGTCGAAATGAGGTTGTTAGAGAGCACCAACGCAATCACGCGTGATGAAGAGCGCTTTTGGTTGGTGCGGCTCCGCGGTCCAATCTTCTTCTTCATTACTGTACTTTCGCTGGTTGGCATCTATGCCTCGACGAAGGTTCCGATCTCTGTATTTCCGGACACGAACTTTCCTCGTGTCGTCATCGGCGTCGACAACGGGGTAATGCCCGTCGAACAGATGCAGGTAACCATCACCAAGCCTATCGAAGATTCAGTGAATTCTGTCCCTGGGCTGATGACCGTCCGGTCGACGACAAGCAGGGGGTCGGCTGAAGTCAGTCTGTTCTTCGACTGGGGAGCGGACATGTTTCATACGCTGCAACTCGTCGACGCTGCGTTGAGCAAGGCGCAGCAGACGCTCCCAAGTACAGCAAGGATCACGACTAACCGCCTCACATTCGCAACGTTCCCGATACTTGGTTACAGTCTCACCTCCGACACGCTCTCGCAGACGCAGCTTTGGGAGCTAGCAACGTATGATCTCAAACCACCACTCAATCGCGTCGCCGGAGTGAGTACGGTAACTGTTCAAGGTGGCAAGGTGCCTGAGTTTCACCTGGTTCCTAACCTTGCGCGGATGCAAAACGCGGGTGTCACTATTCTGGACCTGGTGAATGCGGTACAGGCGTCAAACATCATTGATTCGCCTGGCCTATATGAGGCCAATCATCAACTGATTTTGGGGCTTGTTGGATCTCAGGTTCACGACGCGAACCAGTTGAGCCAACTTGTTGTGAAGACCACTCCTGCGGGCGCTCCAGTGCGCGTTGCAGATGTCGCCACGGTGCAAGATGGGACGATGCCCGTTTACACAACTGTGACAGCTAATGGGAAGTCCGCCGTTTTGTTGAATATTGCGCGGCAGCCGACCAGCAATACTGTTGCTGTAGCGGACGGTGTCAGTGGCGAGGTCGACCGTCTCCGGAAGACACTTCCCAAGGGAGTTCAACTCGAACCCTTTTACGACCAGTCCGAGTTGGTGCGCGACAGCATACGGAGTGTTCGCGACGCGATCATTATTGGCCTTGTCCTCGCCTGCGTTATTCTCTTTTTCTTTCTCGGGGACTGGACATCTTCGCTTGTTGCCGGGCTGGTTATACCGGTGACCGTTGCAGTCACGATTCTCTTTCTGTGGATCATTGGTGAGAGCTTCAATCTGATGACGCTGGGAGGGTTGGCGGCAGCTATTGGTTTGGTGATCGACGATGCGATCGTGGTAGTAGAAAACATCGTGATGCATCGCGATGCCGGCCAAGACCGAGTCCAGGCGGTTCGCCTCGCGTTGAAGGAGATTACGGTTCCTCTGATTGGTTCGACGATTACCCCTGTGGTGGTATTTCTACCTCTTATCTCGGTCACCGGTGTAACAGGAACATTCTTTCGTGCACTCGCTGTCACGATGACTGCGGCTCTTCTCACCTCACTTCTCCTGGCCCTGACGTGGACCCCGGCCCTCAGTCTGACGCTATTGCGGCATCGCAAATCTGCAGGGGCCGACGAGGAGAATCGGCACGAGCATGGAAAGCTGATGAGCAGAGTCCTGCGCTGGCACGCCACTGCGCTCGATTGGTCGCTACGAAAGCCTAAGATGCTGTTTGGCATCTGTCTGCTGTTGGTTGTCGGCACGTGGTTCGGGTACAAGGGGCTGGGATCCGACCTGCTGCCTGAGATGGATGAAGGCGGCTTCATTCTTGACTACATCATGCCGGCAGGAAGTTCGCTCTCCGAGACAAACCGGGTGTTGGAGCACGTCGACAAGATACTTCATGCGATACCCGAGGTTGATAGCACGTCACGTAGAACGGGGCTTCAGATGGGTCTCGCTGCCGTTACCGAGGCAAACACCGGCGATATAACGGTGCGGCTCAAGAGCAAGCGCGATCGAGGAATCGATGAGGTCATCGCGGATGCGCGCGCCGAGATCAAGAAGACTGAACCGGCCCTTGATATCGAATTCACACAGGTTCTGCAAGACATGATCGGCGACCTTTCCAACGCGCCAGAGCCTATCCAGATAAAGCTGTTTACTAACGATCCAAGACTTCTCGAAGAGATCGGCCCTCGCGTTGCAACGGCGATTGGCAAGATCGATGGTGTTGTGGACGTGCAGAACGGAATAGATAACACGATCAGCGGCCCGGCGACCAACTTTCAGGTCGATCCAAACGTTGCGTCACGAATGGGGTTTACGGCAACGGAGGTCGCCGAAGATGCGACTTCAATCCTTGATGGCGTGACGGCGACGGACCCGCTGATTGCTAATGGCCGGCCTTACACTATCCGCGTGCGTCTCGGCGATGAAACACGTCAGTCGTTCGATTCCATTCAGAATACGGTGTTCAATAGCGCGACGGGCAAGACAGCTACACTGGGCGCCCTCGCACACATTGAGCAATTACCTCCGCAGAACGAAATTCGCCGTGAGAACTTACAGAGGCTCGTTGTGGTGACGGGCCGCCTCGAAGGATCAGACCTCGGGACCGCCATGGCGAAGGTTCAGAGCGTTGTGAGCAGCATGCATATACCGGCTTCAGTGCGAATCGAGTATGGTGGAACCTACCAAGAGCAGCAGAAATCCTTCCATGATTTGCTGCGCGTATTGATTCTGTCTCTGGCGCTGGTTTTTGGTGTGCTGCTGCTGGAGTTTCGTAATTTTGCCGCGCCAACGGCGATTCTCGTCTCGTCGATACTTTCGATTGCCGGAGTGGTCTTTGCTCTGCTAATAACTAGAACGACTTTCAATGTCGCGTCCTTCATGGGGTTGATCATGGTCATTGGCATTGTTGCGAAGAACGGCATCCTGCTGCTGGATGCCGATGAGCGCTATCGAGCCGAAGGGGCTACGGCACGAGAGGCGATGGAGCACGCGGCTCGCCGCCGTCTACGTCCTATTGCGATGACGGCCACTGCAACGATCTGCGGTATGCTCCCACTCGCCTTTGCAATCGGTTCGGGGTCGCAGATGCTGCAGCCGTTGGCAATCGCGGTGATTGGTGGCCTGATGATCTCGATGGTGCTCAGTCTGATCGTCACGCCGGTGGTCTACTACCTGCTAGCGGACCACCGTGAGGCGCAGCTGGTTGTGCAAGGCGACGGTAAGGAAGCCGAACAGAAAGTTTAGGTCTCGGGATTTAATGCCCACGAGCCGCACTAGCCAAGCTCAACGTGCTTTCAGGCTGGCTTTTGGACAGCGTCAGCGCGATCGGCAGGCGAACCGTGACCAGCGTTCCTGAACCTTGTTGACTCGTTAGAGTGATGTTGCCGCCGGCCCCTTCGCAAAGTGCCTTGCAGATAGCTAATCCCAAGCCTGTACTTCCACTCCTGCGATCGCGGGATAAGTCGCCGCGATAAAAAGGCTCGAAGACATGCGGCAGAGCCTCCTGGGTGATCCCATCTCCATGGTCCTGAACACTCAGAAATGTCCATCCATCGCTAGAAGCAACGGTTACATTGACGACAGAATCGGGCAGACTGTGTATTAACGCGTTGTGCAGCAGGTTGGAGCAGAGGATGATGCAGTCGTTTGCATCGAGTGGAACGGTTGTTTCGCCCGGTCCGTCAAGAACGACTCTCACACGAGACAGCTCTGCAAGAGCGGCCAGCTGCTTTATGCTTGCGGTCGCGCAAGCGACGAGGTCTGAAGTCGGTTGCAAACCCTGCTGTGGATGTGAATTCGCATTCGTAGTTTCAGCACGCGCCAGGGCCAGCATTCGCTGGACCGTTTCCTCGAGGCGAAGACAATCCGCGAGACATACCTCCAGGCCTTGCTGGTACTCTTCCGGCGTGCGCGAGCGCATACTGAGCAACTGGAGCGAAGATTTTGCGACAGCGATATCGGTCTTGAGTTCATGAGCTGCATTGCTCGTGAAACGCCTCTGCCGCGAGAACGCCTCCTGAAGTCGTCCAAGGGCGCCTTCCAGGGCACTATTGAGCGGTGCCAGTTCCTGGGTTTGGCGAGCGCTCTCAGGAGGATGAAAACTCCATTGCTGAGCGGATATGCGGCCGGCCTCTTCAGCCAGCTCCTTAAGGGGCGCTAAACCGCGGCGTAGGAACCAGGCCATCGCTGCGCCTGTCACCGCCAGCAGTAAGACAGTCGCGATCGCGTAGAAGCGCACTGTCTTCATCACCTGTCGCCAGACCTCCTGCGTAGAGGCCCCATAAATCACGCGGATCGAATGGGCTACTCCGCCGCCCTTCTCCTTCGGGTCGACGACCCGAACACCGTGAGTGACAATGAAGCGGTAGCTCCTGCCGTCCACAGAGGTGCTGAAGATTCCACTTGGCTTTACCTTTGCAAGGCCCTTTACCACCTGTTGTTCGGGCCATTGCGAAGACCGTCCCAGCGAGTAGCCACCTTCGTCGACATCAAAGATATCTTCCTTGGGAAAAGTCACTCCGGTTATGTCGAAAATTACGCTATCGGCAGCATCATCGGCATCCTGTACTGCGCCAAAGAGGGTGTCGGCACGGCCTCTGAGCATCACGTCGAAGGCCTGCAGGTGTATATGGCTTTCATAGAGAGCCACTACCCCAATCAATACGAGCGCTGAGAAAAGCTCCAGTAGCAGGACAACGCTGATAAGCCTGCGAGTAATAGAGTGCATCTTCATCGCAAGGATTCCTGTTTGCTAAGACGATAGCCGCGATGACGCAGTGTCTCGATGAAGGCTATAGCACCGCTGGCATCGAGCTTGCGGCGAAGATTTGAAACATGAGCCTCGATGACATTGGAGTGGTGTTGCCAGTTGAAGTCATACAAATGCTCAAGCAGTTCCTGCTTGGACACGATGGCGCGAGGCCGGTGCATCATGTATTCCAAGATCCGGTACTCAGTAGGAGAAAGATCCAAAACTCGGCCGTTTCGGTGCACAGATTGTTCCAGTGTATTGAGTTCAATATCGGAGACATGCAAGACCGGAGCGGCTGTTCCTTTGCCACGGCGGATCAATGCCTTGACGCGGGCAATCAACTCACCGAGATCGAAGGGTTTGCTGAGATAGTCATCTGCTCCCTCGTTCAACAACTCGATGGTGGACTCCGGACCCTCCCGCGCCGTGAGTACAAGCACTGGGGTTGCATTCCTGCTGGCACGAAGACGCTTCAGGAGCGAAAGACCGCTCATGCCTGGAAGCATGAGGTCCAAGATGATAACGTCGTAGCAGCCCTGCCGCGAAAGTTGCTCTCCGTCGATTCCGTCCTGAGCGTGATCCACGGCAAAGCCGTTGCTCTCGCGCAGTGCTTGCGCCAGATTCTCGGCAAGCCTGACTTCATCTTCGACGACAAGAACACGCACGCTTCACTCCGTAATTTCTGCGGCCGCATTGGGTGGTCGCAGAGCGATTTCAGTATCTTCCCTATCACTTAAGCATTGCTGAATTCAAATGTGCTTGTTGGAGGTGACCCCTCCCCTACTTTATGTACAAAGTGTTCATTCTATGTGATTTAGGTCTGAACCTAGATTGTAAAGTGCTCTATTTATTATGGTTAGATGCAAAGTATTCTTTCTAAATAACTTATTGTGCAAGCGAGAGTTCCAGCTTATCGCCCGCCGCCTTTTTCATGGTGCATAGATTCTATTCTAGTGGATCAGATGGAACTGTTCTGCCACTCGGATGTGGTTTATTTTGTTTGGGTTGGGAGGGCTGGGGGCTTGACAAGGCTGCAACCTCCAACCGTCGAGCCGAAGTCGCGGATTCGCTACTTCAGTGCAATGGGTTGAACCCAAGCTCCATCCCCCGCCGAATCCCACACGGCGAATCTGACCCACTTCTTGCCTGTTGCATCGAAGGGAATCCTGAAGTCTTTCTTCCCGAATGGTGCTGTGTCGGTCAGGTTGATAATCTGACGATCGACCTTTACCCCATCACTCCAGACCAATTCTGCAAACTCCAAGGGAAAGGTGTACTCGATGCTTGCGGCAAAAGTGCGTTGGGAGCCCGAGCCTTCGACACTCCAGTTATGGAATAGGATTTCGCCTGTCGTGCCGAAGAAGTTGCCTTGGCGAATGCCCTCAGTGATTGGTTCCCAACTTTCGTTGTAGAGGGGAACTCGATCGAGTTTGAGGTAATTGACCGCGAGCAGAGGGTAGGTTTCGTCATCGGGCCACTTGGTGTAGGTATCGCCTTCAGCAATCATGTACTTCGGTTTGGGAGCCCAGTTGCTCATGTCGTCGCCGGTGCTGAAGCAGCGGATCTCGCATAGGCGCTGCTGCGAAAGATCTGCCGGCAGCGACTCCCACGATGCGCCTATGAATCTGTCGCTGAGGAAGAAGTCCTGGTCTTTATAGGCATCGGGATAGCCCTCGGAGTTTTTTGTGCGCGGATGGGCGGTCCAGATGATGCCGTTCTCGCGCTTGACCATCTCGAAGACATCCGCGGCAGAGCCGAGATGATAGACGTGACCGTAGGTAGAGTCCTGCTCTTCGAACGTCTGGCTCTTCGGGCGCGGCTCAGCATGGGAGAAAAAGACCGGCTTAGGCGTCATCAGATACCAGTGCCCACCCAGGTATGAGTTCACCTCTTCAGCGGGAATGACCAGGAAGTCCTTATCGGAGACGCGTTGCGATCCTTCGAAGTAGACCTTCTGCTCCATGAAGCGCTTCGGGCCAGGATCCTGCGGGTCGGAGTCGTCGTGGAAGTCGCCAAGATACACGATGTTGATTCCTAATCCGCGGAAGACCGGAACCCAGCTTGGCTGATAGTCAAGTGTGCCGCGTTCGCGCAACTGCTCGTTGAAGTCGAGATGAAAGTGGCCAGATAGGACCTTGAAGCCTGGTAACGGCTTGAAAACATCATCATGTGTATATGCGAGAACGGACTGTTGCGTTGCGTGTGCATCCTTGGGACTGATGTAGTAGTAGACCGCCATGCGCTGCAGCGATCCTGGAGGGGCGTTGTAGAGCGCGTAGTTTTCCCACTGTCGTTTCGAGGTGTCGGTGCGGATCTTCCAGATCTCTGCCGTAGCGCCCCATGGGACATAGCCTTCGCCGATCTCGGGCTGCATGATCCCGAGTGAGAAGGAACCGGCGTCGTCTTTCCGGTAGTAGACATAACCGAGGTTTACCTCGTTCTCGCGGGCGAAGAAGAATTTGTGCG
>Ga0126381_100008098_pt1 | contig 11732 bp, 10 predicted proteins | sample PanSoiMetPlot_28_FD_96465 | JGI IMG/M metagenome (GOLD analysis project Ga0126381, IMG submission 96465) | Tropical forest soil microbial communities from Panama - MetaG Plot_28 | ecosystem: Environmental > Terrestrial > Soil > Tropical forest > Bulk soil | place: Panama | collected 2016-02-17 | reverse complement strand
TGACTTTCGCTTCTACGCGCTGTACGACAAGGTGTACCGGGAGGACGTGTTGAGGTTCGCCTACGAATGCTGCAAAGCCAACGGTGGAGCCGCAGGAGTAGATGATCAAGCGTTCGAAGACATCGAGGCGTACGGAATAGAGCGGTGATTGGACGAACTGATGCAAGAGCTGAAGAGTCGAACGTATCGACCACTCCCCGTGAGACGGGTATTCATACCGAAGCCTGGGGGGCAACAGCGTCCGCTAGGAGTACCCGCTATCCGCGATCGCGCGGTCATGATGGCGGCGGTTTTGGTGCTCGACCCCATTTTCGAGGCCGATCTACAACCGGAACAGTACGCCTATCGGCGAGGCCGCAGCGCCTTGGACGCAGTAAGACGCGTCCATAAGCTGATTAACACTGGACATGTAGAGATCGTAGATGCAGATCTTGCCGGGTTCTTCGATTCTCTTCCGCATTCGGAGCTTCTAAGATCGGTAGCCCGCCGGGTTGTTGACGGCGCCATGCTCCATCTGATCAAGATGTGGCTGAAAGCACCGGTGGAGGAAACGAACGAGCGTGGAAAGAAGCATCGGAATACGCGCAATCGGGATGAAGGTCGGGGAACCCCTCAGGGCTCTCCGATCAGCCCGCTGCTCAGCAATCTTTACATGCGCCGGTTCGTGCTTGGATGGAAGAAGCTGGGGCACGAAAAGCATCTTGGAGCGTACATCGTCAACTACGCCGATGATCTCGTGATCTGTTGTCGGGGCGGAGCGGAAGAAGCTCTGGCCACAATGCGGGTCATGATGGAAAAGCTGAAGCTGACGGTGAATGAAACCAAGACGAGGGTCTCGAAACTGCCGGAAGAAAAGTTCGATTTCTTGGGATATACGTTTGGTCGTTGTTACTCGCCAAAGACTGGACGGGCCTATCTGGGCACGGCTCCGGCCAAGAAGCGAGTGATCCGCATCTGTCAGGCGATCAGCGACGAAACGGGACGAAATAGAACCCAACAGGACCATAAGACGGTGGTGACGAAGCTCAATCAAATGATGAACGGTTGGGCCAACTACTTCTGTCTTGGACCGGTCAGCAAAGCCTACCAGGCAGTGGATCAACACACCTGTAAGCGGCTGCGTCAGTGGTTGTGCGCCAAATACAAAGAGGCAAGACTGGCGACCCGGAAATACTCGGACGCTATCCTGCATAAGCGTTTTGGTTTGGTCCGGCTTACAGAGCGGACGCGCAACTTTTCGTGGGCGAAATCGTGACGTTTCCTCCGAGAGCCGGATGCGTTAAATGCGCCTGTCCGGTTCGACGAGCGGGATGTGGAAACGGAGCATGGCTAGGATAGTGAGGCACCGGCAAACGAAAGAGCCGGAAACAGACAGGCCCAGCCTAAACCACCGCGCCACATCTCGACTCTACAAGGGGCAGCGTTATCCAGTTGACGAGTGTCGCCAACCTGCTATGCGGGGATGAGCGCATGACATCAACGAAACCTTGCGAGGCTGGATAATGGGAGCCGAGTGAGGCGAGAGTCTCACGCTCGGTTCTGCGGAGAGGCTCAGGGTGAGATTCCCTGGGCCTACTCACCAACGGGAAGTTATGCCGGATTGTGGGACCAACTTCCGGTTAGCCGACAACTCAGTCCTTACACGACATCGCTCCGCCTGCGCAAAGCATTTGTGATCCCAATCACTGACTGAAAGTGCGACGAGGCGGACACTGGGCCAGCAAACGAATGAAGCGCCTACTTCAATTCGTGGTGGTTGTTCTTCTGACGTGTCAGGCTGCGCCTCCCTCAATTGCCGAGGGGCTCTGCATCATGCTGCGCAGCGCTCACCCCATGGACATGGGTGACTGCTGCGTCGGAATGCAGCACACCATGATGCGCGACATTCCATCCACATTCGTTCAGGCGCCCTCATGTGACGGTACATGCTGCTACGTCTCTCCGCAGAGTTCGCAGATTCGTACTACCCCACAGCTGTTGGCCGACTCAGCGCCATCCCCTGCATTGAACTCCGCAGCAATCCTGCCGATATCCAATGCCAACGACCATCACGAATCTGCGTCGCCCCCTTCTGCTCCAGCGCGATACGTCCTTCTCAAGACCTTCCGAATCTAGCCATCTCCTTGTAAGCGCCATCCTGCGTGTTCGGTAAACGGCCACGCGTGCGTGTCCATCGCATGATCAACCACTCAAAGGAGATTTCAATGAAGCACACAATCGCCGTTCTTGCTTTCTCATTTGCATTCACGCTGGCTGCTACGGCCCAACCCGCTACGCAGCCTTCAGGGCTGATCTCGAAGCAGCAGTTAGCATCGCAATCGTCAAAGGCGATCTCGAAGCAGCAGCTTGCATCGATGATCGAGAACGCTAAGACCCCAGCCGAGCACCAGCAGATTGCCGACTACTACCGTGCACAATCGGAAAGGCTTTTGGTCGAGTCGAATAAACATGCCCAGATGCGCGCCGACTACGCGAGGAATCCCTACAAGGGTGTTCACTACTTCGTTGACCATTGCACGTATCTGATGCAGGACCTCAAGGTGAAATCAGAGAAGGCGGCAGACTTGGCCTCTGAACACGAGCAGATGGCGAAAGAAGCAGCTCAGAAATAGAGTCAATCGATCTCCGCGCAGGGTCCGCACAGCCGATTTGCGGCTTGCGGACCCTGAACACAAGTTGGCTTAACAGGAAGGGTGATTCTTAGGTCCCGATTAAGCGGCAAACCGGGAAATACGAATTGTCTTTCACATTGCTGACGTTCTCGAATTTCGTAAGCTGTCGCCCCGAGTGTCTGAAAAGTTGGAGAAACGGTCGCTCTAGCCGTTCTGCGCTCGTCCCGGGACTTTGTTGGTCCGCCACTTGTTTTCCAACTCTGGAATGTTGGGCCTGTTGTGTCACGTCATCGTTGTGACCGTGGAACACCGCCTGCTCCCTCCGTTGTCACTCAGCAGAGGTCGTCAAGTTGTGAGCCAGTTCTGCTCTCAATTGCGCACTAACTGTCCGAGCGCCGAGGCGTGCCTGACGTAAATCGCCAGTCATCTCGGCACCACGACTTTACCGGAGGAAAACAGGAGATATGCTTAGACGTCTACGGAATTTCTGCATACCGTGTGTGACGACGGTTGTTCTGGCTTGCCTCAGCGATGCAGTCGCTCAAACGAGCTACAAAGTTACCGATTTGGGCATTCTGCCCAATGACAATATGAGTTGTGCAATGGCACTCAACAATCACGGCTGGACATTGGAACAGGATGCGGTCGTGGCCCCCCCGCTCACGGGTCAACCTGTAGCAAGCAGCGCGGTGGTAAACATGGACGGATTCAAGATCGACGTCGGCACGTTCGGAGGACTGAACAGCTGGATGAACTGGGGCGGGATCAACGACCGCGGGGAAGCGGTCGGTATAGCCGAAACATCGGTCCCAGACCCGGACGGCGAAGACGTTTGCAGCATCGGCACAAAACTTACGTGCCTTCCGTTTCTTTGGTACAACGGCCACAAGAGCGCTCTCCCGACGCTGGGCGGAAATAACGGGCAGGCCAGCGATATCAATAACAGCGGGCAAATCGCAGGAACTGCGGACACGACTGCCACTGAACCCGCTGAATCCGCATGCCCAAATCCCTCCGTGCACACTAGTTTGCCGGTGTTATGGGAACAAGGCAAAGTCCGGCAACTTCCTATGGTGGGTCCTGATCCAGACGGGTTCGCGTTCGCAATCAACGATCTAGGCCAAGTCGCAGGCTATACGGGAACCTGTGGCGGCAAGTATGCGAAACACGCCGTCTTGTGGGAAAACAACACTGCCTTCCTGCTTGATGACCTCAAAGGCGGCTCCCAGGCCATGGGCATTAACAACCTGGGTCAGATTGTTGGGATAGTCGGCATCCCTGGTAAATCACCCATCTATGCCGCTTTTTGGCAGAACCACGCACTCACAAACCTGGGCACTCTGCCGGGAGATTTTGCCGCCATAGCCACTGGCATCAACAACCGGGGCCAAGTAGTCGGAAGCACCTTCGACTCGAACTGGAACTGGGCCCATGCCTTCATCTGGCAGAACGGCGTGATGACCGACCTCAACACGCTGTTTCCCGCAGATTCCAACCTCTTCGCAACCATGGCTAACAAGATCAACGATCGCGGACAAATCTCGGGCATGGCGACGGTCCTCAGCGGGCCGGATGTGGGCAAGATCCACTCCTTTCTGGCAACTCCTGTAAACGCAAGCGTAGGCACGTCGGTTGCAGATGTCGCACCTACACGCCCGGGACCCGATTTGCCCGAGAATCTCGGCAAACAGTTTCTGGAGAGATTAGGACTCGGTCGCCAGCAATAAGGGATATCTTCGGAGGAGCTTTCGCACCACGCATTCCAAGCCATACGTTGCGCGAAGGCGCAAGGCCGGAGGTCGTGCGAGACAACCTGGGTCACGTAAATGTCTGCGTGACCCAGAATATTTACTACAAGAGAAGCGGTCCAGGTGGTACGTGCCTTTCGTGCCGCCCAGTCGACACTCAGATCGGTGGTCAGCGTCATATTCTCCAGGCATCATGTGCTTCTTGACGCGCACGAAACATTGGATTCTGGGGAGTAGATACAATAGGATTGCCGAATGAGGTATAGACGGGGATTCGCGGCTCTGTCGGCGCTGCTGTTGGTCATAGCGGCGTGGGGTTCGACTGCCTGCGACCTCGCTTGTTCTCTGCGAATACTCCGGCCTACATGCCATACGGCATCAGTCCCCACGAGTGCTCAGGGCGCTATGACGCACATGCATCACGCGCACTTTGGCCATATGCGAGACGGGACGGTACAGGCCACCTCCCCGGTTGACCTGATGTCTGCCTCCGGGTGTCATCACTCCGCATGTACTTTGGCAGGTGCGGAGAGTGTCCCAACGAAGACATTTCAGTTCGATCAATTGAACTGGATGTCGCTCGCAGGCACGGCTGTGTCGTGCGGAAACACCGTGTCGGTTGACTATTCATCCGAGAATGACCCACCCGGCTTATCCGATCGCCATCGACCCCTTACGTTAGCCCTCAGAATCTGATCCGGCGCAGCAATCGCCCTGGATGATGCCATTGGGCAGATTGTGTCGCTAGTTCTCCTCCGGACTCCGCCGCGATCTGTGCCGATGACGCTGGACATTGGCTGCCTTTCCATCACGCGGAAAGGCCCTTCCCCTTATTGAGGTCATCATGAGCAACCGCCGTTCTTTTCTCCAGAGCGCCTTTGGCCTGGGCGCAGCCTGGCTTGCGTCCGCGAAAACATTCGGGCAGTCCGAGGAGAACACCAAAATCTATAAGCGCATTCGACAAACTCATCCCGGGCCCGCCTTCAATATGCCTGTCGTTACGACCGACGTTGGTGATCTTGCGTTCACCATGGACGGAAACACCAAGGTGTTCCACCTGGTCGCCGAAGTCGTGAGGCAGAAGATTCATCCGACGAAGAGCATTGATCTGTGGGGATTCAACGGAACCTCTCCAGGTCCGACCATTCAGGTCAATGAGGGAGACCATGTTCGCGTGGTCTTCGACAACCATCTGCCCGAGCCGATCACGCTCCATTGGCATGGCTTTGAGGACACGATCCAGAACGATGGAATGCCGGTAATCAGCCAGCCACCGGTGAGGCCCGGCGGCCGGTTCGTATATGAATTCGACATCCACCAGGAAGGAACGTATTTCTACCACTCTCACATGGCCATGCAGGAGATGGCGGGAATGCTGGGCGCATTCATCATGCATCCCAAGCAGCCGTACCGTCCGCACTGCGACAAGGACTTCCTGATCCACCTGCAGCAGTATGCTGTTCTGCCAAGCAACACTGTGCCCAACACAATGAACATGGGGTTCAACTGGCTTCTGCTGAACGGCAAGGCAGGACCAGCTACCACTCCGTTGATCGTCCGCCTTGGAGACCGTGTTCGCATTCGTTTTGTGAACCTCGGCATGGACCACCACCCGATGCATCTCCACGGACATACGTTCTACGTGACAGGCACGGAGGGTGGCCGCATTCCTGAGCCCGCATGGTGGCCGGGAAACACGGTTCTGGTGGGGGTCGCGCAAGCCCGCTCAGTGGAGTTTCTGGCCAACAACGCTGGAGACTGGATGATTCACTGCCATCTCCCGCACCACATGATGAACCAGATGTCTTCGGTGGTTGGGAAGATGACGCGCGCAGCCGGTATGCCAGCCGCTGGTGACATGAACACCGGGATGGGGATGCTCCAGGGCCAGCCAGGAGCGCCGATGGGCGAGGATTACGGTCCGACGTTGGGCCGCGGACTTGGCGGGGTCGGAAACGCCATGGAAACCTCCACGACCAACGGCCCTCTTATGGCGGCGAAAGCAATGTCTGCGATGCCAGGGATGCAGCACGACATGGGAAACATGCAAATGGGAAGCATGCAGCCCGATGTCGCTCAGAATGCCAATGACGTACCGAACTTTCCCCAGGATGCCTTCATGGAAAGCTCGATGATGGCGATGGATGCGGCAGTCGAGCGACCTGAGAACTATGGCCTCAAGGCGGGCTGGAGTGGATTCATGCAAGGCATGATGACGTTCCTTCGCGTGCTTCCACCGGAACAATACGACGACATCGTCGCGCGTATGAGGAACGCAAACCGTCCCAACGATCCTTACGCGTCCATTTGGGAACGCGCCTGAGCCTGAGGAGAAAGACCATGAGATTGAGAATTCTCGCAGTATTGAATCTGATTGGCCTCTTCGGTCTGCAGGCGCCAGCGCAGGCAACCGGCGCACCAGGGAGCCAACAGCAGTCTGTACCGTGCATGGAAGGCATGAACATGCCCGGATGTACGCCTGCCGAAAAGCAGAAGCCGTCACCACAGCAGAAGCCGAACGAACAGCATCCGGGCATGACGAATATGCCCGGGATGCAGCACGAAGTGGGTACGCCACAACCCTCACAGAGTCCAAATACGCACTCCACCATGACGTTGCAGGAGCCAGAAAATCCGGAGAATAGGACGGGATCAAATCTACCCGCTCCTGAACTTCTCAAAGAGGTTTCATCGCGTCCGCCCATGAGCCTTGCCGATTTCATGCAACTGAGCGACGCGAACAATCCGACCTTGAAGCAGGCCAACGCGCTTGCCCGGCGTACTCAGCAACAGGCGCGGCAAGCAGGACTCTACCCGAATCCGTCCGCCGGCTATCAGGGAGAGCAAATTCGCGGTGGATCTTTCGGAGGCGGCGAACAAGGTGGGTTCGTTCAGCAGACGATTGTCCTTGGAGGCAAGCTAGGACTTCGACGCAATGTCTACGAACAGCAGGCAAGATCTGATCAGATTGGAATTGAAGAGCAGACCTACCGGGTTCATGGCGACATTCAGCAGGCGTTCTACGATGCATTGACGGCACAGGAGGCGGTCCATGTCCGTCAGCAGCTTCTCAGCGTCGCACTCGACGCGTCTGCAACGGTTCATCAATTGGCCAATGTCGGCCAGGCAGATGCTCCGGACATTTTGCAAACCGAGGTAGAGGCAGAGCAAGCGAAAATCGATTACGCAACAGCGCAACGGGAGTATATCCAGGCATTTCGCACTCTCACGGCGGTTGTAGGCAAGGCGGATTTGCCGGTATCCCCATTGCAGGGAGAACTTCAGAAGACACCAGATCTCAAAACTGAGCAGATCGTTGACTCAATCATTGCCAATAGTCCCACAATCAAGCGAGCGCAGCAGGACGTCGCGGTTGCCCAGGCACGCTTGAAGAGTGCGAAACGAGAGCCTGTTCCAGACCTTCAACTGCGAGCCGGCGCACAGTACAACGGCGAACAGGTTAGCAACAACCCGGTCAAGCCCGCCGGAGCGCAAAGCTTTGCTACCGCAGGTATCAATATCCCTCTTTGGAACCGCAATCAGGGCAATATCGAAGCCGCGAAGGTTGAGATCGAGCGTGCGAATCAGAATGTTACGCGTGAGCAGTTCTCACTCCGCCAGCAGGCGGCCCCGTTGGCACAATCCTATGAGAGCGCGAAGTTCGAGGCGGAGCGGTACCGAACGCAACTGATTCCACGGGCGAGCCGAGCGTACGAACTCTACCTAGAGAAGTATCAGGAGATGGCGCAAGCCTATCCGCAGGTTCTGGTATCGCAGCGGACCTATTTCCAACTTCAGATCAGTTATTTGGAGGCTCTGCACAATGTGTGGCGGTCGGCCATTGCGCTCCAGAATTACATGCTGAGCGGCGGGCTCGACACGCCCATGACGAGCAGCCCGGCTACGACCACGATCAACCTCCCGAACCCCGGCGGAGCGCAGGAGTGATCCGAATGACTCGCAAAGCGCTTGTTGTATCCACTGTGATCATCCTTGTTGCGGCTCTAGCTTGCGCCTGGTTTTTGGGTACGACGCGCCGCGGGTTCGGTACACGGGACAAGCCCGGCTCTGTTGAGGTAGTGCTCGCGACATCTATGCGAGATTTGGCGATCCCATCGCATTACAAGGACATGAGAAATCCGGTCACCACGAATGCAGATGTGATTCACGAAGGCATGGCCCATTGGGCCGATCACTGCGCAAGCTGCCATGCTAACAACGGAAGCGGTGACACCATGTACGGCAGGACAATGTATCCGCGTCCACCAGATATGCGAGCGAGAGATACCCAAGCGATGTCTGACGGTGAACTCTACTACACAATCAAGAACGGTGTACGCCTCAGCGGCATGCCGGCATTCGGCGAGCCGGGTGATAACGACCTAGACAGTTGGAAGCTGGTCACTTTCATTCGCCAGCTCCCAAGTCTGAGCCAGGACGAGGTATTCGAGATGGAAAAGCTAAATCCCAAATCTCCCGATGAAATGCGAGAAGAGCAGCAGGAAGAGGAGTTTCTGAATGGAAGCTCGTCTTCGCAGGAGGAACCACACAACCACCACAAAAAGGATCAATGAACATGAAGCGACACATTTTGATCACAGGTTTACTGCTTTCCTGCTTCACGCTTGCGGCGTGGGCGCATGAAGGAATGATTCATGTAATGGGAATCGTGACTAAGCTAAGCCATGATTCCGTTACAGTCCAGACCACAGACAAGAAGAGCGTCGATGTGGCCTTGGCCGACACTACAACGTACGAGAAGGACAAAAAGGCAAAAAGGCAGCGACTCGCACGGACCTTAAAGTCGGCGATCGTGTAGTGATCCACGCAATGAAGATGAACGGCGCTCTTCAGGCTCATATGGTGCAGTTCAGCGAAGCTGCTGCACATGTCCATTGACGGCCGCAACGGCGGACAGGGCGACACGAGTTGCCAGACCGTATCGTTCGCCCTGTCTTGTAGGTTCACCACGAACTAGAGTTCGATTGCCCGCAACCGGAGAGCATTCGCAATCACGGAGACAGAGCTGAAGCTCATCGCTGCCGCCGCAATCATGGGACTCAGCAGTAGTCCAAAGACCGGGAAGAGAACGCCCGCTGCAATCGGAACTCCGATCGCGTTGTACACAAACGCGAAGAAGAGGTTCTGCCGAATGTTCCGCATCGTTGCAATACTCAGATGGCGTGCTCGCACGATTCCGCGTAGATCCCCTTTGATCAGCGTGATTCCGCCTGCTTCCATTGCCACGTCTGTTCCCGTTCCCATGGCAATCCCCACATTGGCCTGTGCGAGAGCGGGCGCATCGTTAACGCCATCGCCGGCCATGGCGACTACCGCTCGATCTGCCTGATGTGCTTTCACCACCTCGGCCTTGCGCTCTGGGAGCACACCGGCCTCGAAGGAGATGTCCAACTTGTCGGCGACGGCTTTCGCCGTGGTCTCGTGATCTCCCGTGACCATGATGATCTTCATTCCCGCCCGCTTCAGGTCTCGGATTGCTTCGGGCGTTGTCTTCTTGATCGGATCCGAGACCGCGACCAGACCCACAGCTCTCTCGTCGACGGCAGCCAGCATGACGGTTTGTCCCTCAGCACGCAACTGCTCTGCCTTCGCCTTGAGCGGGGCGGAATCGATTCGGAGTTCGCGGAAGAGTTCCAGGTTGCCCACTGCGGCTTGCCTTCCCTCTACCGTACCCCGCACTCCTTTGCCGGTGATGGAACTGAAATTCTCGACCGGGGCGAGTGTGAGCTTTCTCGCCTCCGCTGCCTCGACGATTGATCGTGCCAGAGGGTGTTCACTGGCCCGCTCAAGGCTGGCGACAATCTGCAAGAGCTCCGCCTCGCTGTGATCGGAGACAGAGAACACCGAACTCAGTCGTGGCTTACCCTCCGTCAGAGTTCCGGTCTTGTCGATGATCAACGTGTCGACTTTGCCGAATACTTCTAGTGCCTCAGCGTTGCGAATCAGAATTCCGGCGTGGGCGCCGCGTCCCGTTCCTACCATTACAGCCATCGGGGTCGCCAGGCCAAGTGCACAGGGGCAGGCGACGATCAACACCGCAACGGCATTCACCAGGGCATGCGCGAAGCGCGGCTCGGGGCCCACCAGATACCAGACGGCAAACGTTGCGATCGCGGCCATGATAACTGCTGGAACAAAGTACGAAGAGACTATGTCGGCCAACCGCTGGATCGGCGCCCGCGATCGCTGGGCTTCGCTCACCGTCTTTACGATCTGTGCCAGCAAGGTGTCGGACCCCACGCGCTCGGCTCGCATTACGAACCCGCCAGTTCCATTCACCGTACCTGCGGTGACTCGAGTTCCTGTTTCCTTCTCGACCGGAATGGGCTCTCCGGTGATCATCGACTCATCTACCGAGCTGTGCCCCTCCAATACCGTTCCGTCTACCGGAACCTTCTCTCCCGGGCGCACGCGGAGCTTGTCTCCAACCTGGACCTGTTCTAAAGGAATGTCAGCTTCGGCGCCCTGTTGATCGATGCGTCGGGCCATCTTCGGCGCGAGCCCAAGTAGCGCCCGAATTGCACCGCTCGTCTGGCTGCGAGCACGTAGTTCCAGGACCTGCCCGAGAAGTACAAGTGCCACGATGACCGCAGCTGGTTCAAAGTAGAGCCCGATCTCGCCGCTTTCACTGCGGAAAGATGTGGGAAAGAGTTGCGGTGCGACCGTGGCCACCAGGCTGTAGAGGTAAGCGGCACCCGTTCCAAGCGCAATAAGCGTGAACATGTTCGGACTGCGATGAACAAGCGATTGCCAAGCCCGCTCAAAGAAGGGCCAGCCGCACCAAAGGACGACGGGAGATGAAAGCGCAAGTTCAATCCAAGCCCACCCTCTCCACGAAATCAAGTGCTGGAGCGGCATGCCAGGAAGAAGCTCCGATACCATCAGGGCCAGCATGGGCGCGGCCAGACCTATGCTGATCCAGAACCGCCTCGACATGTCAACGAGTTCGGGGTTCGACTCCTCCGCGGTGATTTCCCGCGGCTCCAAAGCCATTCCACAGATCGGGCAGTTCCCGGGTTCGGACCGGATAATCTCTGGATGCATCGGACATGTGTATTCCACCTTGTTCGCCGGCGGTGCGATCGAAGTTGGCTCCAACGCCATTCCGCACTTCGGGCAACTCCCTGGCTGTTCTTGCCTGACCTCGGGATGCATCGGACAGGTGTACTCAGCTGCCGAATGGCTGTGCTGCTTTTTGTCCTCGTTTCTCGATTCAGGATTCAGATACTTCGCCGGATTGGCGTTGAATTTGCTTGCGCAGCCCTGGCTGCAGAAGAAGTAGCTCTGCCCCTCGTGGACCGCGCTGGCCGCAGCTTTCGCCGGATCGACTTGCATCCCGCAAACCGGGTCC
>Ga0126381_100008097_pt1 | contig 11733 bp, 14 predicted proteins | sample PanSoiMetPlot_28_FD_96465 | JGI IMG/M metagenome (GOLD analysis project Ga0126381, IMG submission 96465) | Tropical forest soil microbial communities from Panama - MetaG Plot_28 | ecosystem: Environmental > Terrestrial > Soil > Tropical forest > Bulk soil | place: Panama | collected 2016-02-17 | reverse complement strand
CACCGTTTTGGGACTGCAAACATCATCTGGTCTGGGTGACCAAGTACCGGTACCCGGTTCTCGGAGGCGATGTCGGCGTCCGATGCCGAGAATTGCTGCGTGAGACCGCGCGCGCTCATGAGATCGTGATTCACGCCGGGTCGGTCAATTGCGATCACGTTCATATGCTGATGTCAATTCCGCCGAGCTTGTCGGTGTCGCGCGCCGTGCAATATCTGAAGGGACGCAGTTCACACAAATTGCTGAGCGAATTCGGTAATCTGAGTAGACGCTACTGGGGCCAACACCTATCTGCCAGGGGGTACTGGGTAGCAAGCAGCAGAGACGTCACTGACGAGGTATGGGTCGAGTACATCAAGAATCAGACGCCACCTGAACCTGACGACAACTTCACTGTGACCTGAGTCCGAAAGTGCGCCGCGCATTCTGAAGGCCAAGCCTTCGCGGGGTTACCTCAGGTCGAGGGCGCCGGCCTCAGGAAGCCTTCATCCGCTTGAGATCAGGCGGCACAGCTTCCTCCGCGAGCGCCGCAAGCGCCGCATCGAGGCTCATCATCTGCTGCTCTTCCTTGCCCAGACGGCGGATCGAGACCGAGCGCTCGGCCGCTTCCTTGCGGCCGACCACCAGCAGTACCGGCACCTTGGCGAGCGAATGCTCTCGCACCTTATAGTTGATCTTCTCGTTGCGCAGATCGGCCTCGACCCGCAGCCCCGACCGCCCCGCCGCGGCGACCGCCTCGCGCGCGTAGTTGTCGGCGTCCGCCGTGATGGTGGCGACCACTGCTTGCAGCGGGGAAAGCCACAGCGGCAGGTGGCCCGCATAGTGCTCGATGAGAATTCCGGTAAAGCGCTCGAGCGAACCGAACATCGCGCGATGCAGCATCACTGGCGTCACTTTGTTCGAATGCTCATCGATGTAGAACGCGCCGAGGCGGCCCGGCATGTTGAGATCAACTTGCACGGTGCCGCACTGCCAGTCGCGGCCGATGGCATCGCGCAGTACGTATTCGAGCTTGGGCCCATAAAAGGCGCCCTCGCCCTTGTTGAGGGTCCAGGGCCGCCTGGAAGCTTTGAGGGCCTGCATCAGGGCGGCTTCCGCCTTGTCCCAGAGGGCGTCATCGCCAATCCGCTTCTCGGGACGATCGGAGAACTTGATATGCACGTCGTCAAAGCCAAAGTCCTCATAGATCGAGAGGATCAGGTCGTTGATCTTGAGCGCCTCCTCGGCGATCTGGCTTTCGGTAACGAACACGTGGGCATCGTCCTGGGTGAAGGCGCGAACGCGCATCAATCCGTGCAGGGCGCCCGAGGGCTCGTAGCGATGCACCTTGCCGAACTCACCGAGCTTGAAGGGCAGGTCGCGATAGGACTTGAGCCCGTTCTTGAAGATCTGGATGTGGCCCGGGCAGTTCATCGGCTTGACCACGAAAACGCGCTCATCGTCCTCGCGCGGCTGGGTCAGGAACATGTTCTCGCGGAATGTCGCCATGTGGCCGGAGGCGACCCACAAGGATGAATCCATAAGCTGCGGCGCGTTGACCTCCTGAAAGCCGGCCTCGGCCTGGCGGCGGCGGATATAGGCCTCGAGCGCCTGGAACAGGGTCCAGCCCTTCGGATGCCAGAACACCGAGCCGGGCGCCTCCTCCTGGAAGTGGAACAGGTCCATCTCACGCCCGACGCGGCGATGGTCGCGCTTCTCGGCTTCCTCGATCTGCTTGAGGTAGGCGTCGAGCTCTTCCTGCTTGGCGAAGGCGGTGCCGTAGATGCGCGAGAGCATCTCGCGGTTCGAGTCGCCCCGCCAATAGGCGCCTGCGACCTTCATCAGCCTGAAGGCCGAGCCGATCTTGCCTGTCGATGTCATGTGCGGGCCGCGGCAGAGGTCGAACCAGTCGCCTTGCTTGTAGATCTTGATCTCCTGGTTTTCCGGGATCGCATCGACGAGCTCGACCTTGAAGCGCTCGCCCATCTTGTCAAAGACGCGCTTGGCTTCCTCGCGCGACAGCACCTCCTTGGTGAACGGTTTGTCGCGGGCGATGATCTCGCGCATCTTCTTCTCGATCGCGGCGAAGTCCTCAGGCGTGAACGGCTGGTTGCGGAAGAAGTCGTAGTAGAATCCGTTCTCGATGACCGGCCCGATGGTGACCTGCGTTCCGGGCCACAGTGCCTGCACGGCCTCGGCCAGCACGTGCGCGCAGTCGTGGCGGATGAGCTCGAGCGCGCGTGGATTGTCGCGGGCCAGGAACTCGATCTTGGCGTCCTTCTCGATCGGATCGGCGAGGTCGGCCACGGTGCCGTCGAGCGCCATCGCTACCGTGCGCTTGGCGAGCGAGGGCGAGATGCCCCTGGCGATCTCGAGGCCGGTTGTGCCTTGGGGATACTCCCGACGGGCGCCATCGGGAAAGGTCAGTGCGACCATCATTCACTCCTGTTGCTCACTCGCTGCCTACGAATGCAGGTAAGCGTGGCGCGGCGAAATACCGCGAGCGGCATATATCATCGAGAGGAAGCGGATCAAAGACCCGGATCGGTACCGCGCCAGCGCCCGTAGCGCCAAGGCGTGTACCAATGCGCTGTCTTCGGCAGACGATTCGGCACGACATCGAGGCCCGATGTGCCGAAGGGATGACAGCGCGAGAGTCGCGCCAAGGTCATCCAGCTGCCGACCCAGAGCCCGTAGCGGGCGAAAGCCTCGTCCGCATAGACCGAGCAGGTCGGCAAGTGCCGGCAATGCATGCCGATAAACGGCGACAGCGTGAGGCGATAGGCCTTGACCAGGCCACGCGCCGCCTGCCGTGGAATGCCAGCGAAGGCCGACATGACTTCGTTGATTGTGCCGGGCACGATCATCAGAAGGTCCGCTTGCAGCGGTTCTGGATGAACCGCATCACGTAGCCGACGCGGGTCTTCTCCCAGTCGGCGGCGGATGAAGTGTAGCTCGTCGCCGGGCAGTGTCCGACATGGGTCTTGAGGCGGCCGGCGAAAGCGATGACGGTTTCCAACGTGATGCAGGTGATCGGCCGGTCGGCCGGGGAGGCCACCTCGAGCCGCGGCAGCTCCGATTCCTCCTTCAGGAGGCCGGCTTCCTCGGCCTTGCAATCAACGGCGGGTGCAGCCGCGGCACCGCCGGCAAGGGTGCAGGTGAGAGCAAGGAGCGTCAATCCGGCACGCATACCAGACCCCGGCGCAACCCTCAAAACTATTCCGCCGCCACACGCGCGCGGCGCGTGGTCTCGATCTTGTCGATGGCGTCGACAACTGCGTCGAATGTCAGCAAGGTCGAGGCGTGGCGCGCCTTATAGTCGCGCACCGGCTCGAGCACCGCGATGTCGCTCCATTTGCCTGTGGGCGGTGCGCCGTTCTCCTTGAGCATGCGGCGCACCGTCTCGCGCAGCTCGCGCAGCTCCTGCGCCTGCGCTCCGATCACGTTGCGCGCCATGATCGAGGACGAGGCCTGGCCGAGTGCGCAGGCTTTTACGTCATGGGCAAAGTCGGTGACGGCGTCGCCGTCCATCTTGAGATCGACCGTCACGGTCGACCCGCACAGCTTGGAATGGGCGGTGGCACTCGCATCCGCATCCGCAAGCCGGCCCAGCCGGGGAATGTTGCCCGCAAGCTCCAGGATTCGGCGGTTGTAGACGTCGTTCAGCATGGCTCGAGATCAGGTCCGTCCGCGCACCGGCCGCATTGCCACGCGCGTCAGAGCGAATATATAGGGAGAGGCCTGCTCTTGCGAGGAGGCCCCAGGGCTCCGCATTCGCGGGGCCTTTCAAGTGGTTCCTAGGCGCTAGCCCGGCGAGCCATGTAAAGAAGATAATGTGGCGTCCGGGCCATGCGCATGGGACAAGCCCCAGCGTCCATGACCGATGCGGCCGCCCCGGTGACACCCCCGGCCCGGTGGGCCGGTCGAACGGAGAGACCGCGATGGATGCTGTCGTCAAACCCTGGCCCAAGGCCACGTTGTCCGATCATGTCCGGGCGGTCCCGCAGCCGCCGGCGGAGCGCCCCTCGCGCGCGGAGGCCGAGGCCGCCGTGCGCACCCTGATCGCGTTCGCCGGCGACCGGCCGGAGCGTGAAGGCCTCATCGACACACCGCGGCGCGTGGCCGACGCCTATGAGGAACTCTATCGCGGCTATCGCGAATGCCCCGCCGAGGTTCTCGATCGTACTTTTACCGAGATCGGCAAGTATGACGACTTCGTGCTGGTGCGCGACATCGCCTTCAACTCTCATTGCGAGCATCACATGATGCCGTTCATGGGCAAGGCGCACATCGCCTACAAGCCGGTCGAGCGCGTGGTCGGGCTCTCCAAGCTCGCGCGCCTGGTCGACGTCTATGCGCGGCGGCTGCAGACGCAAGAGCACCTGACCTCGCAGATCGCGACCGCTATCGAGGAGATTCTCGCCCCGCGCGGCGTTGCCGTGATGCTCGAGGCGGAGCACATGTGCATGTCGCTGCGCGGAGTCGAGAAGGCCGGCTCCTCGACCATCACCACCCAGTTCGCCGGATCATTCCGCGACAATCCCGACCAGCAGGTCCGCTTCATCGCCATGGTGCGCGGAGCCGACCGCTGATCCTTGCTCCGGGGCGCGTGCCTTGGCCGATCAACTTCCCTCCGCGCAGCGCCCCTCGACGCACAACGTCGAGGAGGGGCTCGCGCTCGCGCCCAAGTTTGATGCCGATGGGCTGGTAACCTGCGTCGCGACCGATGCGCGCTCGGGCGAGGTCTTGATGGTCGCGCACATGAACGCGGAGGCGCTCGCGCGCACCGTCACGAGCGGCGAGGCCTGGTATTTCAGCCGCTCCCGAAAGAGCCTGTGGCGCAAGGGCGAAACCTCGGGCCACCTCCAACGCGTCGTCGAAATGCGCGTGGATTGCGATCAGGACGCGGTCTGGATCAAGGTGGACCAGGTGGGAGGCGGGGCCTGCCACACGGGCCGGCGCTCGTGCTTCTACCGTGCCGTGCCGCTCGGCCAGAGCGGAGGCGCCAAGCTCGAGTTCCGCGACGCCGAGCAGGTGTTTGATCCGCAGACGGCTTATGGCCGCGGCACCAAAAACAAGTCTTGACTGGCGTTGAGTCGCGCGCGGTTTGGGTGCCTGCGGATCGGTACTGATCGCTCTCTACCTCCACCCTTGGTGTCATGCCCCGCGAAAGCGGGGCACCCAGTAGTCGAGAGCTTCGGCTTTGTGCTGAAACATCCCGGAGTACTGGGTCGTCCGCGTTCGCGCGGACGACGACAGCGGAGAATTATTGATCATTCCGCCAGGGCGCGCGCGATCAGCTGTTGTGCGCGCGCGAGGTGAGGGCGGTCGTACATGACGCCCTCGATCCCGACGACACCGGCACCGGGGCTCGCCGCGAAGGCGGCGACGATGGCGCGCGCGTTGGCGAGCGCGGCGGCCGACGGAGTGAATACCTCGTTGATGATTGGCACTTGCAGTGGATGGATGGCGAGCCGCCCCGTAAAGCCGTCGCGCCGTGCTGTCTCGCTGTCACGCTTGAGCCCCTCGGTGTCGCGGTAGTCCATGTAGATGGTCTCGATCGGCTGCACCTCGGCGGTGGCTGCTGCTGCAAGGCAGAGCGTACGCGCCAGGACATAAGGCGCCGTATAGCGGCCGTCGGCTTCGCGGTTGGTCTCGGCGCCGAGCTCGGCCGCGAGATCCTCGGCGCCCCAAGATACCCCGATGAGCCGCGCGCTTTTTTGCCGGAAAGTGCCGGCAAGAAAAAGCCCGGCCGCGGTCTCGATTGCCATGACTATGATCTTGATGTGCCCGTGGGTCAGGCCGGCGATTGCTTCGCGCGCCGAGAGCTTGGCATCCGCGTGCAGGAGCGCCGCTCCGCCCTCGGCCTTCGGCAGCATGATGGCGTCGGGTCCCGCCTGCACCACGGCATCGAGATCGGCATCGATGAGGCCGGTTGCGAGCCCGTTGATGCGCACGCAGAGGAACGGGCGTTTGGCTTCGCCCGCGGCCGCCTTGAGGAAAGCCGCCGCGCTTGCGCGCGCCTGCCCCTTGCGGTTCGACGCAATCGAGTCCTCGAGGTCGACGATCACGGCGTCGGCGCCGCAGGTGAGCGCCTTGTCGAGCTTCTTGCCACCGTCGGCCGGCGTGAACAGAAGCGAGCGCATCAGCGCGGCCGCATACGCATTAGGGCCTGTCGCCGGCATTCGGCCACGAGCTCGTCGTTCTGATTGTAGGCGCGGTGGTCGAACTCGACGATGCCAGTGCCGGGGCGCGATTTCGACTCGCGCTTGCTCATCACCGTAGTGCTGCAATGGACCGTGTCGCCCTCGAACAGGGGATGCGGAAAATTCACCTGCGTCATGCCGAGATTGGCGACGGTGGTGCCGACCGTGAGGTCACTGACCGAAATGCCGATCATCAGGCCGAGCGTGAACAGCGAGTTCATTAGCGGTTGCCCCCATTCGGTCTCCTGCGCGCAAAAATGCCGGTCGATGTGTAGCGGCTGCGGGTTCAGCGTCATGTTGGAGAACAACATGTTGTCCATCTGCGTCACCGTGCGCGTGAGGCGATGGCGGTAGAGCGCGCCGATGACGAAATCCTCGAAATAGAGGCCGCCGCGCGGGTGCCGCGTTCCTGGCTCGCCGGGCGTGTTGTTCCGCGTATCTTGGAGCTTCTGGGGCATGGGCCCCTCCTCGAGGTGGACGTTAAGGGTCCGTTTACCATAGTTGCCGAGAGTCCGAGGGATTCGTGAAGCCCGCATCGCGTGGGTGCAAGGCATTTTCCATGGCTGTCGACGCCGGCGCGCCACTCGGTTCGCCACGGGCTGCAACCGCGGCGCCGCGCCGCGTGCAGGCGATGGGCACGAGCTTCAACTATCTGCTCGCCACCGCCAAGATCGAATCCGATCTCGACCCGAGCCTGACGATCCTCGTGCCATTTCCTGGGGGCGGGCGGTGCCGCAAGCTCTTCGATCTCGTCGCAGCAACCCGCAGCTGAGCGCGGCTTCGGTCTTTCCGGCGGCGGCTGCGGCCAACCGGCCGATCTTCTACGACCGCGCCGGCAATGCCCGCAGCGTTTCCGGGGTCTATTCCGATCTCGTGCGCCGTTTCGGGGACGCCAGCGACGGCTGGGCACGATGGTCGCGCGCGCGGCTGCGTCAGCCCCGGCAAGGGCAGCTCCGCGCGTGACCGACGTTGCGGCGGCGACTCAGGCTTGTGCGGTTGCGGCAGCCGCGCGGATGGCGGCGCCCGCGGTTCCGGCGCTGCTGGCGAGGCAACCCGCAGCGCCGGCCCTGCCGACTTCAACTCGCTGTTCAGCGATCAGGACCGGAGCACTGCCGTCGATCCGGGGGTTGCGCGGCGCCTCGCCATGGGCAAAACGGTGGCGCAGCTCCGCGCCCACGCTGATGTCGCCCGGATGCACGGTTCGCGCGACCTTGTTGCAGCTAGCATGGAGATGATGGCTGGCCGATTGACTCCTGCCGCCTATCTGCGGTCATGGCGCAAGCCGTTGGTATTAGCCGCGTTCGCCAAGGACGATCCAGTGCCGGGGCTCGTCGACCTGCCGCTTGCGGCGGCGCGGGTTCTTGAGCGCTACTGGGCGCGGGCCTCCGCACGGCCGGCACACGGCGCCCACAGATCACGGCTGCGGACGAGCCACTAGGCCTCCAATTCCCAATTTTGTAGGATCGATTGAGCTCGTGTGAACCCATCAATGGTCGCTGAGTCTTGTCCCGGGCTTGAGCCGGGACCTTTCCCAACTCCGGAGATTGGAACGGTCCTGGCTCAGGGCCGGGACAAGATTGAACGGCGCCCCATCCTGCGGTGCAGGGAGACCTTGCTTGCTCATAGATTGGCACACCCATATTCACAGCCCGGAAAATCAGGCCAAGCCCTATTGGCGCGGGCGCTGCCCGATGACGCTCGACAACGTGCTCGCCGCGCACAAGCTTGCCGGCCTCGACAAGAGCGTCATCAGCAATGCGGGGCACTTCCTGCGCTTCTGCGAGAGCTTGGCGGAGACCGTGGCGGGGCTCGAGGACTGCAACCGCTACCTCGTCAAATGCCGCGATCTCCACCCCGACAAGCTCGTTGCTATGGCGACCGGTGTGCCGGGTGGCGGTGATGAGTGCCTGCGTGAGGTGGAGCGGGCGGTAAAGCAAGACGATTGCCGCGCCGTCATCATCAGCGCCAGCCATCACGGCAGCTATCCCGACGCCGATGCGGCGCGGCCGTTCTTCAAGCTCGTGACCGACCTCGACGTCCCCGTCTTCGTCCATCCCGGCGATTCGACCACGCCGGCCACGGCCGACTACCGGCTCGCGTCGAGCGTAAGCCGCCCCGCCGACAACTGCTTGGCGCTGGCGCGGCTGATCGTGCGCGGCGTCTTCGAGGAATTCCCCACCCTCAAGCTCGTCGGCAGCCATCTCGGCGGCGGCATCTGCGAGGTCATCGGCCGCATGGACTACGCCTACAACCTCCCGGATTTCGCGTTCTTCCTCGGCCCCTACGAGCCCGTGCTGATCAAGCATCCGCCGAGCTACTATCTGCGTAAGATGTATTTCGATTCGGCGAGCTACGCGCCGCTTGCCGCACAGATGTGCCTCAGGACGGTCGGCGCGGACCATTTCCTGTTCGGCACCGATGCGCCGCCGATGATCCCGCTCAAGCGGGAAGGCCTCGAGATGATGGATCATATCGGCATGACACCGCAGGAGCGGGAGAAGGTCATGGGCGGCAATGCGGCGCGGCTGCTGAAGCTTGGATCATGATTGTGTCGCTAAGGTGTGATATTCGCCCCGCTATAGCTGGTTCCGCTGAGCTCGTTTCGAAGGCCTTGAAAGCGCGCGGCGAGCGACCGTAGAATTCCACATCAAACAAGGGAGGAGCCTATGAAATATGCCTTGTCGATAGCGGCCGTGTTGCTTGCCGCCGGTGGACCGGCATTCGCGCAGTCAAGCCCCGGCGATCTCGTCAAGCAGGCCGTTGCCGCAGAGGGCGGGGCGGACACCTTGCGCAACCTCAAGAGCCTCTCCGTCAAGGGAGACGCCAAGTTCTGGGAGCCTGGGCAGTCGTTTGCCCCGGGCGGCGAGCCGCGCTTCCTTGGCGATGCGACCTTCACGATCGCCTGGGACGTCGCCAGGGGCGTGGCGCGCACTGATTGGGACCGCGACCAGAAGTATCCCGATCCCCCGATCAAGCTGAAATACACCGAGCTGTTGTCCCCGGCTTTCGGCGTCGTGTCCGACGAGAAGGGCAGCCAGCCGATGTCGCGCATCCGCATCGCCGCGCTGTTGCGCGAGCTCAAGCGCTCCTCGCCTCGGCTCCTGCTCGACGCCATGGATGATCCGAGCAATGTCACGGCCGTCGAGCCGCAGAAGCTCGGCCAGCAGTCGCTGCCGGCGGTGTCGTTTAATGACACCGGAACGAGGTTCACCATCCTGTTCGACGGTGCAACGCATCTGCCTGCCGCCATCCGCAGCCGCGACGACGATAACATCAACGGCGATTCAAACTACGACCTCGTACTCGGCGACTGGAAGGCGGTCGGCGGCGTGCAGGTTGCGCACGCGCTGTCCTACCAGATCAACGGCGTCGAGGTGGCGAAGCTCAACTACCGTGACCTCAGTGCCAATCCGGCGATCCCGGCCGATGCGTTCGCGATCTCCGATGCAGTGAAGAACGCGGCCGCGGCCTTTCCGCCGGCGACCGGTAACGTGCCCTATCAATGGGTGCTGCGCCGGCTGTTCCTGACGCGGCTGCTGGACAGCGACAACGTCATCTATCCCAATGGTGGCGGCCTCAAGCTCGTCGAGCTCGCCCCCAATGTGCAGCATGTCGAGGGCGGTACCGCCAACAACCTGATCGTCGCCATGAAGGACTATCTGGTGATCTTCGACGCGCCCTACGGGGAGCTACAGTCGCGTTGGACCATCGACGCTGCCAAGGCCAAGTATCCGGGCAAACCGATCAAGTATCTCGTGCTGACGCACCACCACATGGACCATACCGGTGGCATGCGGACCTTCGTGGCGGAGGGCGCCAATATCATCGTTCCGGCACCGGACAAGGCCTATTTCGAGAAGGACGTCGCCGCGCCGCGCACGCTCGTTCCCGACGACCTGACAAAAAAGCCGGCCCCCGCGGCGATCGCGGAGGTCAAGGACAATGACCAGATGTCGATCAAGGACGATACGGACGAGGTCCGCCTCTACAACATCTCCAATCCGCACGTCCAAGGCATGATCATCGCCCACGTAGTCAAGGGCAACGTGGTCTACGTCACCGACCTGATCTCGCCGCGCGGCAAGATCGAGCGTTCGCCGGCAACCGTCTCGGTTGGCGCCGTGCTGCAGAAGAACGGCATCACCGGCTCCGTCATTGCCGGCGGTCACGGCACCACCGCCAAGCAGGCCGACATCACCGAGGCTTTGAACTGATAATCCCACCACCGTAGGGGCGGCCATTGCGGCCGCCCTGTTCCTATGGGAGCAGCCCATTTTATCTGGGTTTCTGAAAATGCCCTGAATTTTCACCATAGGCAGACCCGTCAAAGCCGGTCACTGGCGATCGCCATATGATCGCGGTACGTTCCCCAATGCTGCTCACCTTGCGCCGCGCCCAAGGTCACCGCCTCGGTCATTGGGGGCCCGACGACTACGACGTGCTCGACGGCGACCGCGATGTGGGGCGCATCTATCGCATCAACACGGCGCACGAGCAGTGGTGGTGGGGCGTGTCGTTCATGCTCACCGGCCGCATGTCCTACGGCACCGCACCTACGCGCGAGGACGCGATGGCCGCATTCCGTGCCGAGTACGAGCGCTGGCTTGAGGAGAGCCGATGAACGCCTAGGTGGAATGGACCGACGACGGCTGGAAATTCGGCAAGCGCGTCGCCGAGGCCTGAATGCCTCGGTCCAAGGTGGCCGGACCAAGACACCCACGAGAACGGAGCTAAGGTGCCGGCTGGGGCAGCCCTCCGCTCTGCGTGCCTCAGGGCGATCTAATTGTGCAACCTCGCTGCAATCTCTCTATGTCTGCGATTTGCCTCTTCATGTAGTCGGCCGACATTGTCGCGCTCTCGTTCGCCAGCATGATCCACATGTCGCGGAACAGCCTGAAAGTTTCCTTTCTGTCCGGATCGTAGGCGGCGTCCATCAGAAGCTCGCACTCAGCAGCCCGATCGAATAGTTTGGCTCGCCCGGTCATGATTATCCCCCCTGTCATCCAGCGTGTAGGCGAATCAGTGCACATCACCTCATCGCGCTTGTCGGCACGATGGCCGACCCCGGAGTCTCCAATTAATCCCGCCGCCGCGCCATCAGTCGAGCCGCGCTCCTGTGGCGTTGTGCCGTGTACGGCACGCAGCGGTCCAGCACCTGCTAGTCACCCTCAAAATTGGAACAACGGCAAGTGATCGGATTTGATCGGCCATAAGCCCGGCTTGGTGCGTTGGGTGTTCGGCCGCCTCTCCATGTCTACCCATTCCGGGGAAAGTCGCTGGGCCCCGACGAATCCCCTAACTCCTCGTCGGGGCTCTCCCCTTTGCCTGCGCCGCGTATCAATCCCGCCGCTGTGCCACCAGCCGATCGATCAAGGACGCGATTGAGGCCCACGCACTGACAGATCAAGCGCACCTTGGCGCAGCTTCTCAGGGTCACGTTCCCCCTCCGACGCCAACTCAATAATCCGCTTGGCGATGGCCTCTTGAGCAGAAGTCGGCTGGCCATCGATTGCCCTCTCATAAGCAGCACTCAGCACGGCGATGGTTT
>Ga0126381_100008096_pt1 | contig 11733 bp, 10 predicted proteins | sample PanSoiMetPlot_28_FD_96465 | JGI IMG/M metagenome (GOLD analysis project Ga0126381, IMG submission 96465) | Tropical forest soil microbial communities from Panama - MetaG Plot_28 | ecosystem: Environmental > Terrestrial > Soil > Tropical forest > Bulk soil | place: Panama | collected 2016-02-17 | reverse complement strand
TAACCCTGGCGGACGATCGACGCTCCGGCGATCCCGGACGGGCCGAGCCTCGGCCTGACCTGGAACCAGGCGCCGCCGGCCCGGACCTGGCTATCACCGGCCGGCTGCACCGCGGTGGTCAGCTCACCCCAGACCGAGCCGCCGACGAACTGCGTCGACTGCATCCGGTCGTCGCCGGAGTCCAGCGTGCTGCTGACTTGCCTCTGCGGAGCCGGCGGCGGGTCGGCGTAGGCCTCGGAATTGATGACGGTACTGGTCAGCGTGGGGAAACCGCCCTTGCCGACCTGACCCCGATTGGTCATGGCCCACACGCTGATCCGGTTGTCTCCCTGACCGTTGGGGTCCAGCGCGCCGAGGAGGTACTCGGCGTTCGGCTTGCCCGTAGACAGGGCGGGCTGCGGCGCCACCGTATGCTCCTGCTCGCCGCCGGGTGTCAGGCCGTCGAAGCGCACGAAATGCGTCAGCGGCTTGCCGGCGACGAGGTCCGCCTTGTCGAGCGCGTACAGCTGTGAGCCGAAGAACTGCGGTCCTTGGATCGAGAAATTGTCGACCGTGATGTACAGGTTGGTCTGGTCGATGCCGATCCTCGGCTGGTCACCGAAGCACGGGCAGCCGTTCCCCCGGCTCGCGTCGGTCGTGTCGATCGAGTACTCGTTCCACAGCCCGAGCGGGTCTGGGGCGTGCCGCACGGCGATCAGCTCAGAACTCGCGGTGAACGTGTCGTTCAGGAACACGATCGTCGCGAACCAGGTCTGGGTGCTGCGATCGAACCAGCAGCGCGGGTCGCTGGTGAACTCCTTGCCGCCGACGTTGAACAGGTCGTTGACGTTAAACGGCCCGCGTATCGACGTCCCGTTGGTCCGGAAGATGCGGTACGCGGAGTTGACCGGCTCGAGCACGAACCCGTTGCCTTCGCACAGGCCCTGGTCCGGCGGCTCGAACTTGGCGTTGAAGTTGGTGACCTGGCTGTCCCGGCTGCCGACACCGTCGAAATTGACCACCGGAGACCAAGCAGGCTTGGCGGCAGCCGCCCCGGTTGCCGCCGGGCTGCGGGGCACCGCTTCCCCGGCTGAGAACCGGTCCGACGCCAGCCTGCGGGCACCCTTCGGGAACGCCCGGACCGGCGCCGGATTTGCGGGCCGCGAGGTCCTGGGCAGCAGCCTGGCCATCCCTCGGGTGGCGGTGTAGTGGGTGACCGCGGGGCCCGCGTGACCTCGTGCCGGCGACGCCTGCGCGACTGTTGGTATCACGCCTCCGGCTGTGACCAGCGCCAACGTCGCCGCCACAGCCCCACCGGAGATTAACCGTCTGGTCTTCATCCGCTCCCCTTCGTTTGGATTAGAACCTGTGCCCTAGCAGCCCTGTCCGCGAACATATCGCGCCCTGGTAACAATGAACATCACTGGTACGCAGCCGTAACCCGCGTCGAGGACACGCCGCAGGGATGTGCAGGTCTGCGACGCGCCTGCCCACCCCGATCCTGGAAATCGGCGGCCCCGACGCCCTGGAAGGATCCGGGGACATCACTCGCCTGACGTCTCCCGAACCTGTCCTCGCACCGTCTCGGCGAGCCGGGCGGCCCAGTCCGCCGTCCTGCTTTGCTGGTCGGCCACGTCTTCCCCGACATGGGTGTGCGTGGCCAGGTGCCGGGCCAGCGCCGCGGTCTCCTCCAGCGTGGCCACCGCGCCCCACAGCTTGGCCTCGGCCGATTCGGCCTGCGCGGCCGCCAGCGACTGCGGCCCGAACTGATGCCCCACGTGGCAGCGGTAGTAGGTGATCTGGGGCAGCACGGCCTCGGCTAGGGCGCCGCCGCACTCCGGACAGGCCAGCCGGGTCAGCCGGGTCTCCCCGGGAGACAGGAACTGCAGGTCGCTGCTCTCCTCCATGCTCGCCTCCGCGGCTTCCCATGGTCGCTGGCGCGGCCAGGCCGCCAGCCCGGATTCGCCCACCATCCCGCTGACCACGGCGCCCAGCTTCCCGGTCGGCACCGCGATGGCACCCGGCGACGCCTCCAGCGTTGCACGGGGCATGGACGGCTGGTCCGCCTCATTTGGTTCCTGCACCACCACCAGGCCGCCGGCCTGCGCGACCAGCGCGGACCCAACCGCGCCGTCGTCCAGCAGGCCGGACAGCACCACCGCCACCACCCGGTCGCCGAACCAGCGGGCCGCGCTGGCGAACATGACATCGATAGCCGGCCGGGTGCGGTTGACCCGGGGGCCGTTGCTCAGCTCGACCACCCCATCGGGCACGAGCAGGTGGCAGCCGGGCGGGGCCACGTAGATCCGGCCGGGCCGCAGCGGCTCGTCCGTCCTGGCGTGCACGGCGGGCAGCGGACCCGAGCGCGACAGCAGCCACGGGAGCTTGCTGCGCGCGCGTTCCGGCACATGCACGGTCACCAGGACCGAGCCGGGCAGGTCGGGTGGCAGCGCCGCTGCCATCTCGCGCAGCGGCCCGAGACTGCCGGCCGACCCGCCGACCACCATCACATCACGCGGCTCCACCCCGCTTCCGCTACCCGGCCGGAGGCTCGGCATTCCTACTGGCTTAGCCGCGGGCATGTTCAGCCGGGATAGCAACCAAGCGATTCGGGCTCGCGCAAGCACGTCACAGGCCCTAGCGGACAGTCCCTGCCGTTCAGATTGTTCCGGTGGCGCGCTCACCGTCATTGATCATGGGTGCCGCGCTCGTACCGGTGAGCGCGACGAAAGTCACGGCCTGGCCGATGGTCGCCCCGAGGGTGTGGCCCGCCAGGTGAGCCTGGTAGGCCCGGTACCGTGACATCTCCCAGACCTGCCCGCGGGGCGCCAGCCGGGCGAGCGCGGGCTCCGGGACGTGCTTCCATCTCCAGCCGGTGATGCGCCGGTTGTCGGCGCGCGGGCCGCCGGTCTCGATGACCGCACCCAGCCAGCCGTCCCGGCCGGTCCAGTTCCGGACAAAGCGCAGGCCGGCCAGAGTCTGCTCGATCAGCAGCCGCTCCGCATGGGGCCGGGAGGTCAGCACCGCGTCATAGACCCGCGGGTGATGGCGCACCAGCGTGGCGTCGACCATGGTGATCCACCACACCGCCTCCTCGATCGCCGCGACCGCCCGCGTCCGCTCCCACACCGTCACCCCGGCCAGCCGCGCGGTGGCCTCGCTCATCGCGGTCACCGACCACGTCAGCGCGCTCGCCTCGACCGCGGGATCGCCCAGATGCTCGCGGTTCCAGGCGGCCCGGCAGCCAGCGCTGCAGAACCGGGCGTGCTCGCGCTGCGGCCTGAACAACGCGCCGCACCGCTCGCAGTGGCGGCGGTCAGCCGGCGGGCTGAGCTCCCCGGCCTGGGCCGGCAGGGTGCCCGGCCCGGCCGCGGCGGCAGGCGTCCGGGCCAGGGCCTGTTCCAGGCTGGCGAACCGGGGGATCACGCGGTCCAGCCCGATCAGGGTGAAGACGCGGAGAACCGTGTCATCAGCCGGGATGACCAGCCGCAACCCGCCGCCGTCCGCCAGTGCCCGCCGATGCGCTCGCACCAGCTCGGCCAGCGCGGCCGAATCGCAGAACTGCGTGCCAGTCATGTCCACCACCACCGTGGCGTGCCCGAGGTTGCGCCAGTCGGACAGAACCGTCTGCAGCTGGTCGGCAGTGGTGATATCGATCTCGGCGGGCGCGGCGATCACCGGCACGCCGTCAGCCATCTGCGTGGGGTACCCGGCACCAGGCATCGTGCTCACCTCCCGCTCGGGAACCAACGTGTCCGCGAGTCAGGAGACCGCACGCGGTGACGAGGGCGCAGACAGCCCAGACTCCGGACCGGCTGGCTCATCAACCGTGCGGCAATATTACTGCCCGCACAGGGCAAAGGTCTAACCTGTGAAGCACCTGTCAGCGGATGCTGCGGTCGGACACGGGCGGATCGGCCCGTCCGGTCTTCGCGTCCGGATTCCCGGTCATGATCCTGCGGTTCGCCCTGCTTAAGCGGCCGACGCGAAGATCGGGATGAACGTGGCCGAGAACGCCGGCAGGTCGGCGGGCTTGCGGCTCGTGACCAGGATGTTCGACCCGCTGGAGCACTGCACCACCTCCTGGTCCACCCAGATTCCGCCCGCGTTCTGGATGTCGGTGCGCAGGCTGGGCCAGGAGGTGAGGGTGCGGCCATCGATTACGTCCGCCTCGATCAGGGTCCACGGCGCGTGGCAGATCGCGGCCACGGGCTTGCCCGCCTCGAAGAAGTCCCGCACGAACGCCACGGCCTGCGGGATCGTCCGCAGCTGGTCGGGATTGGCCACCCCGCCGGGCAGGACGAGACCTGCGTAGTCCTGAACGCTCGCCTGGCTGATGTGCACGTCGACCTGCTGGGTTTCGCCGTGATCGAGATGTTCGAACAGCTGAACCTTGTCCCTCGCGGGGGAAACGAGCACGGGCCGGCCGCCCTCCTCGATGACGGCCTGCCAGGGCTGCTGGAGCTCCGATTGCTCGGCCCCCTCGCCTGCGACCAGAAAGGCCACCGACGCGGACTTAAGCGCACTCCCCATGGCTTCTCCTTCTCTGATTGCGTGCCTGGGTGCCTGGTGGTGGTGCCTGCACGCCGGACCAGGCGCCGCTGGTTCCGCTACCCGGGCTGCCCTGGCCAAACGTCCGGCACCCGGGCCGAAGGCCGGCTGCCGGCCGGTAGAGTCACCCTGTGGCAGATGACGACTGGCGGGTGACGGTCACATTTGACGATGAGGCCCACGTCAGGCACGCGGTTCAGTCCATGCGCGATCATCAGGTGGAACGCGACGTGCGCCGTCGGCTCGGCCAGCGCGTCGCGGTATCCGCGGACGGTCCCACCGTCTTCCTCTACGCCGGCACCGAGGACGCGGCCCGGGAGGCGGAGCGGGTGGTCCGCGAGATCCTGGCTCAGCGGCAGCTGAGCGCCGCGTTCAAGCTCGACCGCTGGCATCCGATCGAGCAGGAGTGGGAGGACGCGGGCGAACCCCTACCGCAGACCGCCGAGCAGCGCGAAGAAGAGGACGAGCGCCGGGTCGCCGAGGAGACCGAGGAGTCCGAAGAGACCGGACAGACCGGATATGAGGTCCTCATCGAGGTCTCGTCGCGTCACGAGGCGGTGGAGCTGGCCCAGCGGCTGCAGTCGGAGGGGCACCCGGTGATCCGCCGCTGGCGTTACGTGGTGCTCGGGGCCGAGAACGAGGACGAAGCCAGCGACCTGGCCCAGGCGGTGCAGAAGGAGGTTCCGGCCACCGCGTCCGTGCAGTCCGCGCCGGTCCCGTTCGCCCACTTCGACCGGGCCGCCGGCTGGAGGCGGATGTGACGGGCTGATGTCCGGCCGGCGGCTCCGGCCGCATCTGGCCTGCCGCCGCGGCGTACCGGTGGTGGCGGCCGTGACGCTGGCGGCCGTGACGGCGCTCGCGGTCGGCTGCAGCTCGGCCAGGCCGCCGGCCGCGCCCGCCGGGCATTCGCCGTCGGCGGCCGGCGCCACGCCGGCGCCCGCCGAGCGGGAAGCGCTCGCCGACCGGTACCTGGCCATCGCGCTGCCCGCGAACCACCGCCTGGACGACGAGGTGGACGGGTTCGCCGATCACCAGCGCAGCGATCTGGCCGCGGCCGAGGCGGCCCTGCGCGCGGAAGCGGCCACCGAGCGCGGGTTCGACCAGGAACTGGCCGCGATCGCGTTCCCGTCCGGGCTCGCCGCCATGGCTCGCGCGCTGATCCAGGCCAACCAGAGCCGGGCCGCGCTGACCGGCCGGCAGGCGCGGTCGGCCTCGCTCGCCCGCCTGCACTCGTTCGCCGCCGGGCACCGGGCCGCCGACGCCACCGTCGAGTTCGGCGTCCGTCTCGTCCGCCGGGCCCTGGGCCTCCCCCCGCCCTCCGAGAGCTAGCTGGCCGGACGGTCAGGGGATGAGCAGGACGCGGCCGAACGCCTGCCTGCTCTCGATGTAGGCGTGCGCCTCGGCGGCCTGGTCCAGCGGGAACCGGCGGTCGATGACGACCCGGAGCCGACCGGCCGCGACCTCGTTGAGCAGCCGGGCGATGACCTCGTGCGCCCGCCGGGCGACGAGCAGCTCCGCGCCCAGGAAGTATCCGGTCAGTGTCTGGTTGCTGGGGCGCATGCCGGAGATGTCCAGCCCGGCGGTGGTCTGCCTGCCGGCGTCTCCGAACGTCAGGCAGCGGCCCCGGTAAGCCAGGCACTGCAGGCTTTTCTGCAGGTTGGAACCGCCGATCGAGTCCACGATGACGTCGGCGCCGTGGCCGCCGGTCAGGTGGCGCACGGCCTCGGCGAAGTCGGTCGACGCGTAGTTGATGCCCTCGTCGAGGCCGTACTCGCGCAGGCGCTCCAGCCGGTCGTCGCTGGAGGCGGTGGCGAGCACCCGGGCTCCGGCCCGGCTGGCCAGCTGGATCGCGGCCAGGCCGACGCCGCTGGCCCCGGCGTGGATGAGCGCGATCTCGCGCGCCTGGAGCCGGCCGAACTCGAATAGGCAGTCATCGGCTGTACCGAACGCCACCGGGACGCAGGCCGCCTCCTCGGTGGACAGCCGGTCGGGGATGAGCCAGCACAGGGACTCGCGGGTCGCCCGCAACTCGGCATGCGACCCGTCTGCCCCGACGGTGACGGCCCGGTCCCCTTGGGTGAAGCCGGCCACGTTGATGCCCACGTCCAGCACGGTGCCGGCGCACTGGTAGCCGACGACGTGCGGCGCGGCTGCCAGCTCTCCGCGCAGCCGGTGCAGGGTGTCCCCGCCTTCGACGCTTATCGCCTCAACCCGGATGAGCACATCGTCCGGTCCGATGACCGGGTCGGGTACCTCTTCGACGCGGAATACCTCGGGCCCCCCGGTCTCGTAGTACACGGCTGCTTTCACGGCCGGTCTCCCTTCGCCTTCCGCATCGCCGCCCCGCCGCTGCCTCCCGGGGCCCCTGCTGACCTGACGGGCCTCGCGACCCGCCAGGCTTATGCCGACCCGCCGGGCTCGTGGTGACCCGCCGGGCCCGCGCTAGCCTTCCCCCGGAGTGAGGACGATCTTGCCGAACTTCCCGCCTGCCCTGAAAAGGTCGTACGCCGCGGTCGCGTCGTCAAGTCCGAACGTGGCCGCGACCGGTACCTGGATCCGGCCGGCCGTCACCATGGGCAGGACCCGCTTCTCGAGCTGGCGGGCGAGTATCGCCTTCTCCTCCAGCGGGCGGGAGCGCAGCATCGAGGCGCTGATCCGGCCGCGCTTGACCATCAGCGCGCGCAGGTCGAGCTCGCCGGAGGCGCCGGCGCCCACGCCGATGATCACGATGCGGCCGCCGGTGGACAGGGAGCGGACGTTCTCGCCGAGGTTGCCCGCGCCGACCAGCTCGATGATCACGTCGAACGGCCCGTGCTCCGCGAAGCCCTCGCAGGCGATGACCACGTCGGCACCCAGCGCGGCGACCGCATCGCGCTTGCCGGGGTTGCGGACCGTCGCGACCACCCGGGCCCCGGCGGCCGCGCCGAGCTGCACCGCCGCCGTGCCGACGCCTCCGGCGGCCCCGTGCACCAGGAGCGTCTCGCCGGCTTGCAGGCCTCCCTGGCTGAAGATCGCGTCGTAGGCGGTCGTGAACACCTCGGGGAAGCCGCCGGCGCCCGGCCAGCTGAGCCCGTCGGGTACCGGCATGACCTGGCGCTGGTGTACCACGGCCAGCTCCGCCTGCCCGCCGCCGGCCACGACGGCCATGACCGGGTCGCCGGGGCTGAAGCGGGTGGCGTTGGGCCCCACCTCGGCGACCTCTCCGGCCAGCTCCAGGCCGGGAATGTCCTCGGGCACGCCGAGGCCGGGCGGTGGCGGGTAGTACCCCTGTACCTGCATCTGGTCGGCGCTGTTCAGCCCCGCCGCGCGCACGCGGACCAGGACCTCGCCGTGGCCCGGTGACGGGTCAGGATGCTCGGCGATGACGATCTGCCGGTCGCGGATGGTGGCAGCACGCACGGTCCCACTCCGATCTCAAGGCCCTCGGCGCCGCCCGCCGGCCCGGCAGGCAGATGGCCGCCGCTCCGGCCCGGACGTACCGGACTATGCAATCTATCCCGCGGACGGCGGGCGCACGCAGACACAGCACAATCCCGGCCCGGGCCGCAGATCGGCGCGCACGGTCTCGTTGCCCAGCCCGCGCAGCATGCCGTCGACGAACGCGGCGTTCAGGGCGCAGACGAGCTCCGGCTGACGCTGGACCAGGGCATGGAACGGGCAGTTGCGCAGCACGAGCCCGCCCTGGTCGTCGCGGGCGGGCTCGTAACCGAGCTGGTCGAGCAGGTTCTCGGCCGCGGCCACGGTGCGCTCCGGGCCGGGGCGTCCCAGGTTCCGCTGCTCCCGCAGGCCGGCGCCGATGTCCCGTCCCCGGTCCCAGGCCACGCGCCGGGACACGTCGGCCGGCGGTACGCCACCCTGCTCCGTGCCGCCCTGCTCCGCACCCACCCGGGCCAGGCTGTCCACCAGGATCTCGCCCGCGAGCTCGTAACGCCGTTCGGGCAGCGACACCGAGAACTCACGGTCCGACACCGAGTAGCGCTTGGGCGCCCGGCCGACCCGGCGGCGCACGCCCTGCGGTACCTCCTGGTCGGCCAGCAGCAGCCCGCGGTCAACCAGCTTGTCGAGGTGGAAGGCGGCCAGCTTGACCGAGATCCGCACGGCCTCGGCGGCCTCCTCGCGGGTCACCGGCCGGTTCTCGCGGCGCACGTAACGGTACAGCGCCGAGCGCACCTCGTCGCCGAGCGCGGCGAGGGCTTGCAGCTGCCCTTCCTGCTTCACCATCACGATATCGCTAACGCAAGCCTCTCATACGGTACAGATTACCCAAGTTATCTGCGAAGCTCTAGATAAGACCCCTTATCGTTAGTTATATTATCCAAGCTGACCGGCGACGCGCGCGGCCGCGAGGAAGGTGCCTCTCATGACCACACTTACCCCCGATCGGCTGTATTCCTCACCGAGCCTGCCCCCGGCCGGGGAATCGGACGGGGAGCCCGGCGGTGCGGTGGACCTGGTGCGGGCAGAACGAGCGGTGGCCGACCTACTCGGCGCGTTCGGCGTCGATCTGGGCGACGAGTCGCTGGCCGGGACGCCCGCGCGGGTGGCCAGGGCCTACGCCGAGCTGCTGTCGCCGCAGCCGTTCGACCTCACCACCTTCCCCAACGACGAGGCCTACGACGAGCTGATCGTGATCAGGGACATCCCGTTCCACTCCCTGTGCGAGCATCATCTGCTGCCCTTCGTGGGGGTCGCGCACATCGGCTACCTGCCCGGCTCGCGCATCCTCGGGCTGTCCAAGTTCGCCCGCGTAGTCGAGCACTTTTCCCGGCGGCTGCAGGTCCAGGAGCGGCTGACATCGCAGATCGCGCACTGGCTGGACGAGAACCTCGGCCCGCGGGGCGTGGGCGTGGTGCTCGAAGCCGAGCACCTGTGCATGTCGCTGCGGGGCGTGCGCGCCGGGGGAGCCCGTACGGTCACCTCGGCCTTGCACGGCACGGTGCGCCACGACGAGCGCACCCGGTCGGAGTTCCTGGCCCTGGTCGGCGCCCGCGGCTGAGGCAGGCCAGGGCCCCTCGTGCACCTAGACAGGCCGCGTCAAACGAGAGGAGATCGTCATGACCGACGACCGCGGTTTCGTCATCATCGGGGCCAGCCTGGCCGGAGCCAAGGCGGCTGAGACCCTGCGGGAAGAGGGCTTCGACGGGAGGGTCGCGCTCATCGGCGAGGAACCGGTGCGCCCCTACGAGCGCCCTCCGCTGTCCAAGGAATACCTCCAGGGCAAGGCTGAGGCCGACGTGGCGTTCGTGCACGACCCGGCCTACTACGACGAGCACGACATTGACCTGCGCCTGTCCACCTCGGTGCGCGGTCTGGTGACAGCAGACCGCGAGGTCGTGCTCGCGTCGGGGGAGCGGCTCGGCTACGACGCCGTTCTGCTCGCCACCGGAGCCGCGCCCCGGCACCTGGCGGTCCCAGGGGCCGACCTCGCGGGCGTGCACTACCTACGGACCATGGCCGACGCGGAGCGGCTGCGAGCCGCGATCACCGAAGCCGGCCGGGTGGCAGTGATCGGGGCGGGGTGGATCGGCTGCGAGGTGGCCGCCTCGGCCCGCCAACTCGGCACGGACGTGGACCTGGTCGAGCTGGGCCGGCTGCCCCTGGAACGGGTGCTCGGACCCGAACTCGGCGCGTTCTACCGCGACGTGCATGCTGATCAAGGCGTGCAGCTGCACTTCGGCGCGGGAATCGAGGCGCTGCGGGGCGCTGGCCGGGTGGAGGAGGTCCGGCTGACCGACGGCACCGTTCTGGCCGCCGACGTGGTGGTGGCGGGCGTGGGCGTCATCCCGCGGGTCGAGCTGGCCGAGGTGGCCGGGCTGGCCCTGGACAACGGGGTGATCACCGACGAGTACCTGGCCGCGAGCGCGGCCGGCGTGTTCGCCGCTGGTGACGTGGCCAGCGCGTGGCATCCGGTGTTCGGCCGCCGCATCCGGCTGGAGCACTGGTCCTCGGCGCTCAACCAAGGCCCGGCGGCGGCCATGAACATGCTCGGCCGCCGCACCCCCTACGAGCAGATCCCGTACTTCTACTCCGACCAGTACGACGTCGGCATGGAGTACTCCGGGCACGCGCCCGGCTGGGACCAGGTCGTCTTCCGCGGCGATCCGGCCAGCCGGGAGTTCATCGCCTTCTGGCTCGCCGGCGGACGGGTGGTGGCCGGGATGAACGTCAACGTGTGGGACGTGGCCGACTCGATCGCGGCCCTGGTCGCCGCCGGGGGCCGTGTCGACCTTTCCCGCCTGCTCGACCCGGACGTGGAGCTGGCCACGCTGGCCGGGTGACCGCTCGCCGCGCGGCCGCGGCGGGCTAGGGCTCGATCGCGTGACGGCCGACGGCGTCCTCGTCCCAGGCCAGGCCGTTGCCGGGCACGTCGGGCGGGTGCAGGTGGCCGGCGCGGATCTCGAACGGCCGGGCCAGGATCGGGTGCGCCCAGTCCTGCCACTCCAGCCACTGCCCGGTCGGCGTGACCGGCAGCAGCTGGCTGGACACCTCCGGATACAGGTGGGAGGACATCGGGATCCCGGTGGCCTCGGCGATGGCGGCGGCCCGCAGCCACCCGGTTACGCCGCCGATGCGCATCAGGTCCGGCATGACCAGGTCGCACGCCTGGGCCCGGATCGCGTCGAGCATGGCTCGGGGGCCGTAGAAGTTCTCCCCCAGCATGATCGGGGTCGCGACCTCGCGGGCGAGCCTGGCGTGCCCGTCCAGATCGTCGTAGCGCAGCGGCTCCTCGATCCATTCGATGCCCTCGGCCTCCAGCGCGCGGCACCGGATGAGCGCCTCGCCCAGCGCGAGTCCCTGGTTGTAGTCCGCGACCAGGGTGACCTCATCGCCGACCGCCGCCCGGACGTTGCGCACAGCCGCCAGGTCGTCGGCGGCACGGGCGCGGCCGACCCTGACCTTGAGCGCGGTGAACCCGCCCTCGGCGATCAGGGCGAGCGCCTCGTCACCTACGGCATCGGGCGGGATGAGCCCGAGCCCGTTGCTGTTGTACGCGGGCACCGGACCGGGCGCCCCGCCCAGCAGGCGGGCCAGCGGCAGCCCCGCCGCCTGGGCCAGCGCGTCCCACAGCGCCATGTCCAGCCCGGCCACGGCCGACACGGCCAGTCCCTGGTAGCCCGCCACGCCGAACCAGCCGCGGCGGGCCTCGAACGCGGTGACCGGCGTCACCGGCTGACCGCGCAGCCCGGCGCCGAGGTCGCGCAG
>Ga0126381_100008095_pt1 | contig 11733 bp, 11 predicted proteins | sample PanSoiMetPlot_28_FD_96465 | JGI IMG/M metagenome (GOLD analysis project Ga0126381, IMG submission 96465) | Tropical forest soil microbial communities from Panama - MetaG Plot_28 | ecosystem: Environmental > Terrestrial > Soil > Tropical forest > Bulk soil | place: Panama | collected 2016-02-17 | reverse complement strand
TGGCCGCAGCGGCGGATCGCGCAATCTCCTTTAACACTGCGCGCGAGGAGCGCGAGGCCGCGGTGGGTCCGGCAGTCCGCCGTGAGCTTTTTCTTGTATTGAAAGAAACCTTGAACAATGCGCTGCGACATTCGGGGTTCAGCACGTGTGACGTTTCGCTTGACATCCATGGCGGTTCGATCAGGCTTCACGTCCGGGATAACGGAAAGGGCTTCGACCCAAAGGCGTGCGCGGCCGGGAATGGCCTGGAGAGCATGCGCCGGCGGGCGATGCGGCTCGGGGGCACACTCACTATCGTGTCCACACCGGCGAGCGGTACGGCTGTGGAGCTTCGTGTGCCAGCGGCCCGTCACACCCACATATTCAGGTGGCGTTGAAAAGTCTCGTTTCCAGTACGCTGAAGATGCGTGATCACAGTCGCGATTGTTGAAGATTCCTCGGACATTCGCGAGGGACTCGCCCAGCTGCTTGATTGCACAGATGGCTTTTCCTGCAAGTCGGCCTACCGAAACATGGAGGACTCGATCCAGGGAATCCGCGTCAGCGTTCCAGATATCGTTCTGGTGGACATCGGCCTCCCCGGCATGTCCGGAATCGATGGCATCCGCATTCTCAAAGCCGAGTTTCCGCTGCTGCCATCTATTATGCTGACCGTCTACGGCGATGACGATCGCATCTTCAATGCGCTTTGCGCCGGCGCGTGCGGCTATCTACTTAAGAAGACGCCAGCAGGCCAATTACTGGTGGCGATTCGCGAGGCGGTCGAGGGCGGCTCGCCCATGTCTCCCCAAGTGGCGCGCCGCGTCGTGGAATTATTCCGGCAGTTCCGCTCGCCCGTCCGCCCCGAACACGAGCTGACACCGCATGAACTGCGGCTGCTCCGGCTGTTGATTGACGGGCACAGTTACAAATCGGCCGCCGCGGAATTGCGCGTGACCGTCAACACGATCGGATTCCACATTCGCCACATCTATGACAAGCTCCAGGTGCATTCGAAGAGCGAAGCCGTGGCGAAAGCGCTGCGGCTGCGATTGTCTTCGTAGCGCAATCGAGACTACCTGAATATGTGGCGACTTATTGATTTCCCAGAGCTACGCTCTTAAACCGGGAAAGAGGGCACCCATGCATCGTAAACGTATCGTCAGCCTGGCGTTTTGGGCTTGCTTCGCGGGGGGCATGTTCGGCCAGGCGCCGGGGAAAATCGATTTCGGCCGGGACGTCTTGCCGATCTTGCGGCAAAACTGCTTCGGCTGCCATGGCCCGTCTCTGCAGATGAACGGGTTTCGGCTTGACCGGAGAAGCTCCGTTTTTAAGAACGGCATACGGCGCGTAGTGCCGGGCAGCAGCGAAAACAGCTTTCTGTATCACCGGTTGATCGGAACGGCATACGGACTCCAAATGCCGCCGACCGGTCCGCTGCGCCGAGAGCAGATCGCAACCATAAAGGCGTGGATCGACCAAGGGGCCGAATGGCCCGATGCCCTGGCCAATGAAGCCGATGTTCTTCCGCCGAATCCGAAAGCCCTCGTGATGATCGACGCCTTGCGGCGGGCCGACCGGGCATCATTCCTCAAGAGCGTTGCAGAAGATCCGAAACTTCTAAATTGCCGGGGTCCGGAAGGCTCGACGCCCTTCATGTACGCCGTGCTTTATGGCGATGCGGCGCTGCTGGAACAATTGTTGAGAAAGGGCGCAAATCCGAACCTCCGGAATGACACCGGGGCAACCGCCCTTATGTGGGGGGCCACAAATCTGGAAAAGACGCGCGTGCTGCTGGCGCACAATGCCGAAGTCAACGTGCTTTCAGACGATAAGCGAACGCCGCTGATGATTGCGGCGGGCCGGCCAGGCGGGGCTGCGATCGTCAAGCTGCTGCTTGATCACGGCGCAACTGTTAATCCGACCAAGAATCCTGCCACTGAGTCCTCGCCGCTCATCCAGGCGGTGCTGGCCGGAGATGCGGACCTCATGCGGATGCTGATGGATCGGGACGCCGATGTTAAAAGCGCCGGAGCGGCTGCTCTGGTCGTGGCCGTCACGATGAATTGCGGCAAATGCGTTGACCTTCTGGTCAAGCAAGGTCTCGATAAGAATGCTTACACGTCCACTCTGCTGCAAACAGCAATGTTTGCGGATGCGAGCACGATCAGCTTAATGCTCGATCACGGGGCCGATGTCAACGCGATGGATCCGTTGGGCCACACGGCGCTGATGTATGCCGCGGTTTCCGACCTTCTCCCAGTGGAAACTGTGAAGATGCTGGTCGAACACCGCGCCGACGTGAACGCCAAGAGCCAGCACAAACAATCCGGCGACACGGGTTTACCCATACTTGATATCGCCAATTTTCATGGCAACACGCCGGTGACCGGCATCCTGATCAAAGCAGGAGCGGCTGGGGCGAGCCAACCTGTCACTTTGCCTAAGCAGCAGCGCGCAGACTCGATCCAAGCCGCGATTCAGCGGGGGCTTCCTTTGATTCAGCGGACGGACGCCCAGTTCACTGCGAAATCGGGCTGCATTTCCTGTCACAACAATAGTCTCGCTGCAATGGCGGTGGGGTCGGCCCGTAAAAGCGGATTCCGCGTAGACGAGCCGGTTTCAACCCGTCAGGTGAGCACCAACGTAACCTATCTTGAGCAGCACCGCCAGCCGTTGTACCAGGCTTTCTTTGCGGGGCAGGCGGGCGACGGGGCGGCTCTCGCGGACACTTTCGGCCCGGGAGTCGTGGCCTATGTGCTTGTGGGACTCGAGGCGGAAGGCTATAAATCGGATCTGAACACGGATGCAGTCGCCATGTACCTTAAGACGCGGCAGATGCCCGACGGCCATTGGGAGGGGACCGCGGCCACGAGCCGGCCCCCGCTGTGCTCCGACACTATCGCGCAGACTGTGCTCGTAATGCGCGCGCTCCAACTGTACGCGCCAAACGTGGACAAGCCGGAATACGAAAAGTCTATCCGGACGGCTGCTTCGTGGATCGAGCAGGTTGAGCCGAAGACAAACGAAGATCGGATTTGGCGGCTGCTCGGCTTGGCGTGGACGGCAAAAAACAAAAATGTGACCAGGAAAGCGATGCAGAACGTTCTGGTTCAGCAGCGATCTGACGGGGGGTGGTCCGATCTTCCGTCTATGGAAAGCAACGCCTATGTAAGCGGCAGAGCGTTAGTTGCGTTGCAGGTGGCGGGCCTCGATACATCCAATCCTGCGTTCCAGAGAGGCACACAGTTCCTTCTGAATACACAAATGCCGGACGGCTCGTGGTACGTCAAGACGCGGGCACTGGCATTTCAGCCATACTTCGAGGGCGGCTTCCCATACGGAGCCGATCAATTTATTTCCGCAGCGGGAACGAGTTGGGCGGTCATGGCTCTCACACGGGCCTCCCAATCTGTAACGAGCGGCACCGAATCACTAGCGCGGAACGAGACAAGATGAACTCGTGTGCTCGGCGCGTGAGCCGAGGGGAAAGCCGTTCGCACTTTCTTCTGGCAGCGCGCTTTGCGGACACGCAGAACTGTCCCACCCACTCAATGTAGCTAGGATTAAGAGGGAAATAATTACTGATGTTTCCGGGCCAATCCTTTAAAGAGCGCCGTTTTCGGAAACTTGAGATGAATGACTGAACCGGCAATCAGGCCGCGTACCGGCTGGCAGACAATCGGACGCCTGATACGGCGTGCCTTTGCAGCCACCGTGCTGACAGTAGCGATTGTGTACGCCGTCGATTATGCGGTCTTGCGGTATCGGGTCGCAACCAACCGCGGGGCATTCTCTACGGTCACTGTGCGGCCGTACTACGCAGTGCCCCAGAAGAATCACAAAACGGAATTTCTGCTTGGCGATGCGCAGAATGAAACCTGTGTTCATTCCCTATTTCCTCAACTCGGCGATGCCCCATGCTGGTATCTCGCCAAACATCGCGAGAAGCGCATCGACCTGTAGGATGGGATAAGTGGCGACGGTACCAGCGAGCTACATCAGTCCGGAAGAATACCTGGAGCGCGAACGCAAGGCCGAGACCAGGAGCGAGTACATACGCGGAGAGATCTTCGCAATGGCGGGCGCGAGCATACGGCATGGGCGCATTGTGAGGAATTTGGTGGCCACCCTGGATGCTGCGCTTGCCGGTGGCCCCTGCGAGGTCTTCGCTACCGACCTGCGCCTCGCGGTGAACTCCGCGGGGATGTACACCTATCCCGCTGTGATGGTTGTGTGCAGCGATCCGATCGTAATCGATAAGCACAACGATACGATTACGAATCCGATCGTGATTCTAGAAGTTCTCTCAGATTCGACGAACTACGATCGAGGCCAGAAATTCCAGTACTACCGGACGCTGCAGTCTTTGCAGGAGTACTTTACTATCTCTCAAGACGAAATGCACGTCGAGCGCTACACCCGCCAGCAGAACGGCCAGTGGCTGTTAACTTAATTCGATCAGAGTTCAGAACCCATCCAGTTGCAATCGCTAACCGTGACGCTGGACGTAGCTGATATCTATCGAAGAGTCGATTTCACAAGCCAATAGGTGGACGCTTTAGGCGCCCACGGCTGCTTCTTCTGGAACCCCGGCTTCTTTGCGCTTCTTGAGAAACGTCATCATTGATCGAAGTTCGGCGCCCACTCGCTCGATCGGCTGATCCTTCGCTGCTTCACGCAGGGCCAGGAACTTCTTCCGGCCATCGCGGTTCTCGGCAAGCCACGTTCGCGCGAACTCGCCCGATTGGATCTCTCCGAGGATTTTCTTCATCTCGGCGCGGGTCTGATCCGTGACGATGCGCGGACCGCGAGTATAGTCGCCATACTCAGCCGTGTCGGAGATTGAGTACCGCATGTAGCCCAGGCCACCTTCATAGATCAGGTCGACAATCAGCTTCAGTTCATGAAGGCATTCAAAATAAGCAATCTCGGGAGCATATCCTGCCGCAGTTAAGGTTTCAAAGCCGGCTCGGATTAACTCGCTCACCCCGCCGCATAGTACGGCTTGCTCGCCGAAGAGATCGCTCTCCGTTTCCTCTTTGAAGGTGGTTTCGATCACGCCGGCTTTGAGGCACCCGAGCGCGAAGGCATAGGAAAGAGCGTTTTCCAGCGCATGCCCGGATGCATCCTGAGCAATCGCGACAAGAGCTGGAACGCCGACTCCCTCGACGAACAGTTCGCGCACTCGGTGTCCTGGCGCTTTTGGGGCAATCATGGAAACGTCTACATCGGCCGGCGGCTTGATTTCATTGAAGTGAATGTTGAAGCCGTGCGCGAACATCAGGGTCTTGCCTTTTTTCATGTGCGGCGCGATGTCGTTTCGATAAACGTCACCCTGCACGTGGTCCGGCAACAGGATCATAATGACGTCGGCGGACTTTGCGGCGTCCGCGACGCTGAGAACGGGCAGCCCCGCGGCTTTGGCTTTGTCAGCGCTCTTGCTTCCCGGATAGAGTCCGACCACGACGTTCAGGCCGGAATCGCGCAAATTCAGCGCATGGGCGTGACCCTGGCTTCCATATCCAATGATTGCCACGGTCTTCTGCAGGAGCGGAGCAAGGCTTCCGTCCTTCTCATAAAATCTCTTTGGCATTTCTCGTCCTTTGTTTGAATGATCTCAGGCGGCTCAATCGGCGCCCTGCAGTTCGGGCACTTCTTCGGGGGCCGCGCCTCTGGGCACAGGTGGTGAGAGCCGCAATTTTTTATTGTCGAGGGACATAGACACGATGCCGGACCTAGTCACCTCGATCTCTCCGTAGCTGCTCATCACGTCGATGAACTCATCAAGCTTCTCCGGGTCGCCGGTCGCCTCAAGGGCAAAGCCCTCGAGCGTGGAATCCACGACACGCGCCTGAAAGATCTCCGCTTCTTTCAAGACCGCCGTGCGGCTCTGCTGGCTGGTGCGTACGCGAACCAGGACAAGCTCCCTGTTTACCGCCGGTCCATCGGTGACATCGGTGGCCTGGAGCACATTGATCAGCTTGTTCATCTGTTTGATGACTTGGGCGCGGATGTTCGGTTCCACATCCACTGTGATTGTCATGCGCGACAGCGTCGGATCGACCGTCCGCGCCACCGTCAGGCTCTCAATGTTGTAGCCGCGCTGGCTTAAGAGACCGGTCACGCGCATAAGCGCCCCGGGCTTATTTTCCATTAGTAGCGAAATAACCTGCTGCATGGACTCCCCGCTCTATACTTCTACTGGCTGCGGTGGACGCAAAACCATTTCGTTGATTGCTCCTCCGGCCGGGACCATTGGGAACACATTTTCAAAGGCTGACACTTTGACGTTCAGCAGAAAGGGTCCCGGCTCAGCCACCGCTTCTTCGATGGCCCGCGGCAGTTCGTTCACGGACTCGACCACGCGTCCCTTGAATCCGTACGCTCCCGCAAGCTTTTCGACATCCGGAAAACAGGTCAGCTCCGCCTGGCTCAGCCGGTTGTTGTAAAAAAGCTCCTGCCATTGCCGGATCATGCCGAGATACCCATTGTTCATAACGACAATCTTGACTGGCAGTGAATGGTTCATGATGGTGGCTAGTTCTGGAATCGACATCTGAAACCCACCATCGCCGACAACAGCAAAAACGAGTTTGTCAGGCCGCGCAAACTGCGCGCCGATCGCTGCCGGCAGTCCAAAGCCCATTGATCCGAGACCACCTGAATTGATCCAGAGGCGCGGTTCATTAAAGCGAATCAATTGCGCTGCCCACATCTGATGTTGCCCCACGTCGCTGGCGACAATGGCGCGTCCGCCTGACAGGCGATCGATTTCCGCCATCAGGTGCTGCGGTTTGATCTCTTTGTCGGATACTTCCGCCCGGAGTGGATGTTCTTCCTTCCATTCCCGGATCTGCTCCCACCACGCGTGACGCGCCCCGGCGTTCTTTGCCTTCATCGCGGGGGCGAGTTCCTTCAATTCGGCAGTCAGCTTTGGAAGGACACGCTTGACGTCTCCGACAATCGGCAAGTCGGCGTAGCGGTTCTTGCCGATTTCAGCCGGATCGACATCGATGTGAATCACTTTGGCATGCGGGGCGAAAGCCGCCAGCCTGCCGGTGACGCGATCGTCGAACCGGACGCCGAGGGCAATGATCAGGTCCGTATTCGACATTCCCATGTTGGCCGCATAACTGCCGTGCATGCCGGGCATGCTGATGAAATTGCGGTGTTCGGCGGGTAGACCGCCCAAACCCATCAGCGTGCAAACCGTCGGGCCGTCAATCAGCTCAACCAGCGCACGTAGTTCCGAACTCGCATTGGCTGCGACAATCCCGCCGCCAGCGTAAACAAACGGCCGCTCCGCTTCCCAAATCATCTGGGCGGCTCGCCGGATTTGACCGGTATGGCCCTCGCTGTAGACTTTGTAGCCGGGTAAGTGAATTTCCGTCACCGGTGCATAGTGAGCTTGCCCCTGGAAAACATCCTTTGTGATGTCAACCAGCACCGGGCCTGGCCGTCCCGACGCCGCAATATAGAACGCTTCGTGAATGACTTGCGGAAGTTCGTTAATATTCTTGACCAGAAAGTTGTGCTTTGTCGCGGGGCGCGTAATGCCAAATGTGTCCGCTTCCTGGAAGGCGTCGCTGCCCATTAATTTGGTCGATACCTGGCCGGTCAGCGCGACGATCGGAATGGAATCCATCATCGCGTCTACTAAACCCGTAACGAGATTCGTGGCGCCCGGACCCGACGTTGCGCAGCAAACGCCAACTTTACCCGTTGCTCGCGCGTACCCTTGCGCGGCAAAGGCGGCATTCTGTTCGTGGCGAACGAGGACGTGCTTGATCGGGTAGTCGTAGAGGGCGTCGTACAGCGGGAGGGTCACTCCGCCCGGATAACCGAAAATGCACTCTACGTTTTCGCGAGTCAGGCAGTTCAACAGGATCTTAGCGCCCGATAGAAGATTCGACATAAACTCTCTGTGCAAAACCTCAGTTCAAAATGAAAAGGGCCACTCGGCCGGTTTGATATCCCGCCGGTGGCCCCGAATTCACCTCGTGAGGCTCGCCTAGGCGGTACTTACGACCACCACGACAAGCGGAATAACGTTTAGGAGCGGATTCATCTCACGTTTTGGCAGTCAGCTTACCCGGTCAGGCTTGGCTCTTGCCTATGAATCCAAGGGTAGCCTAGAAGTAATTTTTATGCAATGGAATAAAAATATAAAAAATGTAAATGCGAGAGACCCGGCGAGGCTGGTTAACAGTCGGCTCCGGTAAACCGTCTTCCCCTCAGAAATCACATTGATTTCCAAGGAGTAATGGAATGCAGATGAAAGTCAGACTCTTGGCGCTGGCAGCGGCGGCCGCCGGCGGGGCTTCCCTCTTTGCGGGGACATTCACTCTCGATATAGGGCGACCGTCGGCGAATCCCGAGGCCCAAGCAAAACATGCGGTACTGGTCGTGCGCGTCTCCTCGTGTTCGCACCCCGAAAAGACCAATATCACCGCTACGGCGGAAGGCGTATTGAGTGGGAAGCGGCAGACTATTCCCCTCACACTGGTTCCCTTGTCGGGCACAAGCACGTACGCGGTCACCCGGCAGTGGCCTAGCGAAGGAAAGTGGGTTGTGACGGTGGTCGCTGCTAATTCGGATTATCAATGGCGGCCCAGCGCAATTGTGGGCCTCAACGGCGAAACAGCCGATCTTACGCAGGTGAAGCGTGCTAACCGAGCGCCGACGGGAGCGGAAGTCGAAGCGGCGTTAAACTCGATGGCGTTGGCAGCGAGAATGCCATAGGAGTTTGTTGAGAAACGCCAAGAACCGCTTGCTTGCGCGCGCGACTCAGAAACCGAGCGAGACGGAGCAAAACGTCTAGATAAGGGCCGTGCTGATCTCAGAATCGATTGAGTTGAAGGATGATTTGGCCGCGTTGGTCCATGCCGCGCAGAACGGCGACCGCGCGGCTTTCGGCATGCTGTACGACCGCTACGCAAGCACAATTCATGGAATACTTCTCGCGCATGCTTCCTTCTCTGACGCGGAAGATCTTGTGCAAGAAGTTTTCGTGCGCGCCATGCAGCAGTTGAAGTCGCTGCATAAGGCTGCGGCATTTGGAGCCTGGCTCTCCGCTATTGCAAGACGGGCCGCGATCGATCTGCATCGAAGACAAAAGCCTTCGCAAGGAACAGCGGATAGGGAGGGCGGGATACGTCCCGGCCAGGACGGCGCGTTTGTGCTGGCCGAATTGCAAAAGCTACCCAAGGCGTATCGGGAAACACTGGTGCTCCGGCTGGTGGAAGGCATGACTGGTCCGGAAATCGCAATGCGAACCGGACTTTCGCCGGAGTCCGTGCGCGTGAACCTTTGCCGTGGCATGAAATTGTTGCGGGAAGCCCTAGGAGGAGCAGACCGAAAATGAATGACCGGTACCTATGGGACGGCAGTGGAGAAGCCGATCCTGACATTCAGCAACTCGAAAAATCCTTATCGGGGTTTCGATATCGCCCGCGCACGCCGCAGGAGCATCCCGGCGCCCTTGCTGAAAGAGTGAGAAAGGGGAACCGCCTGTGGATCGCCATTGCAGCAGCGGCAGCACTGTTAATCGCAGGCATCACTGGCCTTCGACTCCGGGAAGCATTCACGTTCACCGAGTCCGGCTGGAAGATCTCCTGGAACGGATCACCGGCCCAGTCGCTTCGCGCGGGGCAAACGATCGACACGGGCCATTCCACGGCCGAACTCAACTCCGATTTCGTCGGCGAGGTTCGTCTCGAGGCAGGTTCTCGGATGAAGGTATTTCGAGCTACGGGGGAAACGCAGCGCCTGGCGCTGAAGCAAGGAACCATCCATGCCTTCATTTGGGCCCCTCCAGGACAGTTTGTGGTTGATACTCCGTCGGCAAGAACTATCGATCTGGGCTGCCGGTACACGCTGCATGTTGCGCCCGATGGCAATGGTCTGTTGCGTGTCGAAACAGGCTGGGTGGCGTTCCAGTGGGAGAAATTAGAATCATTCATTCCCGAGGGCGCACAGTGTAGGACGCGAGCGTCGAGCGGTCCCGGTACGCCGTATTATGACGATGCACCAGCCACCCTCACACGCGCGTTGTCCCAATTTGACGAAGCGCATTCCCAAATCGCCTTACACGCAGTGCTGGCGTCGGCGAGACCCCGCGATGCCCTGACCGTCTGGCACCTCCTTGAGCGTACGCAAGGCGCAGAGCGGGATGACGTCTTTACGCGGCTTGGCGAGCTGGTCAGACTGCCGGAGACCATCACCCGGCAAGGCATTCTGCGCGGAGATCCGGGTGCTATCGATGCATCCTGGAACGCCCTGGGACTGGGGAATACTGACTGGTGGCGCGAGTGGAAACGCCGCTGGTAAACAGTGACAATCCAGTCAGAAATTGAGCGTCAGACCTGAACACCCTTAGCCTCTCTGGCAACGTTAGTGATCGTGCCTTCCGGACTATCTGCTTCGTCTTATTTTCCGTCCTTAATAAACCCTGCCGGCGAGATTCTGTCCGAATTTCCCGATAAAGTAGTTCTATCGGCCGGAAATTTTGGCGGAGACTGGGCACCATGGAGCAAAAAGCGGCGCTTCTGATTGGTCCGACACCGCAAGTGCGCACGGCCCTTTCGGTTGTCCTCAAGCCTCCGGAGTGGCGTATTGAAGAGGTGGCGGATAACGCGGCTGCGCTCGAATTAATCAAATCGGCCCGGTTCGATCTGATCCTGACGGGTGAAACCAGTACGGGCCGGGATGATATCGAATTGCTGCGGGCGATACGGCGGCTCCACTCACACGCCCGTATGATTATTACCACCGACGAGAGCACACCCGCCGAGGTGATCGATGCAATACGGGAAGGGGCTTTCAGCTATTTTTCAGAGCCCATTTCACTGGCCGCGTTGACGGAAATGGTGAGGAACGCAACTGAAGGGCCATGCTGGGATGACGGCATTCAAGTACTGTCGGGTTCACCCGCGTGGTTGCGCCTAGCCGCCCGATGCGATGTGAAGACAGCAGACCGGCTGGTCCAATTTGTTCAAGTCATGATCGATTTACCTAACGGCGAGAAGGAAATCGTAGCTCTTGCACTCCGTGAGTTGCTGATGAATGCCATTGAATATGGCGGCAAACTGGATCCTACGAAGTATGTCGAGATGTCCTACCTTCGCACCAAGAGGGCTGTCGCTTGCCGGGTTAAGGATCCCGGAGAAGGGTTCTCGTTCGAAGAGATCTCTCACTCCGCAGTCCTCAATCCATCAGGCGATCCACTTCGCCACCTCCACTATCGTGAAGCACAGAACCTGCGTCCGGGCGGTTTCGGTGTTCTGCTTGCCCGGAACAGCGTAGATGAGCTGATTTACAACGAGAAAGGCAACGAGGTCCTGCTGGTCAAGTACGTGCAGAGTTAAGTCTGGCCGATTGCGACAGTGAATTTTTTAGACGATGCGTAACAATCTACACATGCGACATTTCTTGACCGGTTTGATTTTCGCCTGTGCGCTCCCGGCGTTTTCACAGAACAACGGAAGCGCCTTCGTGGGGCGATGGGATTTCGACCTGACCACGCCGTCCGGCGTCGGGGCCAATTGGTTGGGGGTCAAAGAAAACGGCGGCAATCTGGAGATCTGGTTTCAGCCTACGGGCGGACACGTTTACCAGATCAAGGATTTTCACGTGGAGGGCTCGCATCTGAGCTTTACGGCCTCTCCGGCGTCGCGACATCACCCGGCTATGACCTGGGATCTTGAAGCTGCTGGCGGCAAGCTGACGGGCGTTCAGAAAGAGGGTGACCAC
>Ga0126381_100008094_pt1 | contig 11733 bp, 13 predicted proteins | sample PanSoiMetPlot_28_FD_96465 | JGI IMG/M metagenome (GOLD analysis project Ga0126381, IMG submission 96465) | Tropical forest soil microbial communities from Panama - MetaG Plot_28 | ecosystem: Environmental > Terrestrial > Soil > Tropical forest > Bulk soil | place: Panama | collected 2016-02-17 | reverse complement strand
GTTGAGCTCAAGTGGTACTGAACCGCCAGAGCGCCGATAAGGCCAGCGAGCAATGCTGCGCAGAACGGTTGCAAGAAGATGTTTGCGCTAAACCGTGCCAAGATACGGCGCAAAATTGCGCCGGCCGCGGCGCTCACAAATATGAGGGCCACCGCCGGTAGATGGCGGACGCCGAAGAGTACTGCTAATGCCACAGCGCCCGCGGCGGCCGCGAGCGCGAACAGCCATGTCGGATTCGGCGGTGCCTTTGCGATCTCATTGATCCTCTCCATCGCGGCAGCCGGCTCGAGTCGACCATCTATTATGCGCATTGTGGAAGCCACTCGATCCATGTCCACACCGGTAGGATTTGCCTCGACTACGCGGACGAGTTTGCTGTCATGGTCTTCGGCCTCAATTCCCAGCTCTCCCCAGCGTGGTATGATCTTAGCGCGCAGTCCCAGAGTGTCGCCGAACCGCTCGGCCGCGGCCACGGTCTCGTCCGTGGATTGACCGTTAACATACAGAACTCGAGCAAAGGCAAGGACAACGTTGGAACGCTCCTCGAGAGTCATATCCCCGCTCCTCACAATCCATGTTCTCAGAAGTTGCAGTCACGTCCTGACCCAGAAGCCAGCCACACCCGCAAGATGAAGCCCGCTTGAATCCGCTCAAGCCGGCTCCAGCCATGGAAGTGTCGACGACTTACGAGGGCCATGACCTAGGCGTCGGCAGTCGCCACATAAGGTCTAACCATTTTCTTTGGATCGACAACCCGATCGAATTCGGCCTCCGTCACAAAGCCAAGCTTCAGCGCGGCAGCCTTGAGCGTGAGGTCGTTGTCCATTGCGTAGTGCGCGATTTTCGAAGCCTTGTCGTACCCGATAACTGGCGCGAGCGCCGTTACAAGCATCAGCGAACGCTCGACGTATTCGTTGATCTTCTTCAAGTTGGGCTGCGTCCCTTCAACAAGAAACTTGCGGAAGTTCGTGCAGCCGTCCGTCATGATGGTTATGGAGTGGGTGATGTTGAATATGATCAGCGGCTTGTAGACGTTCATCTCGAGGTACCCACCGGCGCCACCGAAGCCAACCGCTACGTCATTTGCCATCACTTGGACGGCAATCATCGTTAGGGCCTCGGCTTGGGTCGGGTTTACTTTGCCGGGCATAATCGAGGAGCCTGGTTCGTTTTCCGGAATGTTTAATTCGGCGAAGCCGGCTCGCGGGCCGCATGACATAAGCCGTATGTCATTGGCGATCTTATAGAGGGACACCGCCAGGGTGCGTAGTGTGCCGGACAGCTGTACCAAAGCGTCGTGAGCGCCCTGCACCGTGAATTTGTTCGGTGCGGTGGCGAACGGCAGGTTCGTGATCTTGGCGATCTCGGCTGCTGCGGCCTCGGCGAACCCAGGCGCTGAATTGATGCCGGTGCCCACCGCTGTGCCGCCGAGCGCGAGACGATAGACATCCTTCAATGCATCTTCGATCCGGTCGAGCTCGTCAGTGAGTACTCCCTCATAGCCTGACCACTCTTGCCCGAGAGTGAGTGGTGTAGCGTCTTGCATGTGCGTGCGCCCAATCTTGACGATGGCGTCCCACTCCTTGACCTTCGCAGCGATCGCATCGCGCAGCTGCTTGACCGCCGGGATGAGCCGCTCCTTCACGTTGACCGCGGCGGCGATATACATGGCCGCCGGAAACGAGTCGTTCGAGGACTGGGACATGTTAACGTGATCGTTCGGGTGAACAGGCTTCTTGCTTCCGAGCGGCGTGCCAGCAATCTGGCTGCAGCGGTTGGAGATCACCTCGTTCACGTTCATGTTGAACTGCGTGCCACTGCCCGTCATCCAGACGTGCAACGGGAACATGTCATGATGCTGACCGGCGAGGATCTCGTCGCAGACTTGAACGATTAAATTGTGGCGCTCCTCGTCGAGGCGCTTACCGGCATAGTTGGCATTGGCGGCGCCTTTCTTCAAAATGGCGTACGCCGTGATCATTTCGCGGGGCATCAAATCCTTCCCTATGCTGAAGTGCTGAAGTGAACGCTGTGTCTGGGCGCCCCAGAGCTTGTCAGCAGCGACATCTACTTCGCCGAGACTATCTGTTTCTTTTCGTATGTCGGGCATATGTGACCTTTCATTGGTTAACTTGACCATTACACATCGGGCAGGCTCCTATTGTACGTTCGGGCAAAAAAAACGAAAAGGGCCGCGTCGCTAAACCCAAGTCCAGCAGTCTTGCTTGCCAAGCTCTACTGTCCTGATTCTGTTTTGGGTTCAGTTCTTTTGGATTCTGTTCGGCCATAGTTGGCCTTCGGCAGAGCCGATCCAGCGATCGGCCCGGACGTCAAGATCCACTGACGCTGCATCTCCGACGCAGCCGCCGAAAGTATTTTGGGCCGTTGCTACTTGGCGCGTATCGCGACGGCACGACGACAATCCGAATGGACCTATCCTAAAATGAATATTGTAGCACTGACTGCAGCTGGGTGCGACTTTCCTCTATGCCAGCGTCGCATAGAAAAACGCGGCTTTGGAAAGCGCCGGAGCCGACGGTTAACAGTTCATGACTGTTCGGAACTCGAGCGCGCAGAAGTAGCCGTCGTTGGAAGGTTGCAATTGCCGGATTCAGCTCGCAATGAAGGGAAAATGCCGGGCCTTAGGATAGCGGGGGCATCGTGCAACGGGCTCTAATCTGGTAAAACGTGAGCACGACTCTCGTGTTTTTGAGAATCACTGATGCTGGTTCTCAATTCCTAAAACAGCAGCTCGGAATCGAGTTGGATAGTCGTCGGAAGGAGCCGAGATCACGGCTTAGACCAGTTTTCGGCCAACTCCCCTTTTCCCTAGGCGATTCAATCTGCTGCCAAATTGTTGCCAAAAAATTCCCCGAAAAGTCATTTCGGAGGGGCGTTGTTTTTCTCTGGTTTTTGTAATCGAGCGCGTTATTCTGTCGACAGCTTTTCAGAAGTTAGGTCGGCGTGACGTTCGCCAACGCTTCAACCGGACCGAGCGTCACTTTGGGGGCGTAAATCGACGTCCTGTTCTGCGGTCGCAGGATTTTGGAGCCTAGTTTCTGCAAAGGGGTAACATCGTGATGTTTTCCTGGTCCAAGGGCGACCCCACTCGGTAGCGCGCTATTCGGTCGCTCTGATCTTAGCCAATAATTCCCGCCTCTGATGGCCGGAGGTTTGGGCGATTCTTCCACGCGCTTGATCCAAAGCCATTTAAGCCGGTGAGGCGGGATAAAAACACAAATTTATGTCTCGTTATCAACTATTGTCAGTGGCCCAGGCGGCCGTGCAATTAGAGCGCAAACGCTGGTTTGTCTACAAGCTTCTGGATCAACGCAAGCTTGCGTTTTATGTGGTCGGCGGCCGGCGAATGATCAGCCAACGCGATCTGGACGATTACGTGGCGCGCACACGCGTCGCCGCGCTGGGCGAATGGAAACCAAACAAGTACCCTGCCTGGGAGGTGACGGCGCAATGAGCTGGAAAAAAAGAGGCGCCGAGTTTGGCCGCTCGACGCCAAAAAAAATAACGATTCGATAGAACGAATCACCTTTTGGTCGGCAAAAGGCAAGGTCAAATTTGGTCCTTTTACCAACGTTGACGCCGAACACATAAGGCTCGCCGGCTGGGGCTGTCGGCGATGCCGCAAGCCGGTGCGCAAGCTTGCGGTCGCCGTTCCCTACCTGGCGCCGCGCTTGCACTTCCACGCTTGCAAATGCGCGACGCTCGTCACGTGGGAGGACGAGCGACAACCGACCCAAGAGCTTTGGAGCGGCAGCGTTGAGTTGGCGCGCCAGGCCGGCGCCGAGCTGGTGATTTTCAACGGCAACCGGCCGACGCCGGTTGGCTTTCAAGGAATCAACTAGCGCGCGGCGCCGCACCCAATGGTCCCAACTAACAACGCTCTGAATGAAATGTTTTCCCTTTACTTCAAACCCCAACAATCCCGCTTTGTATTTATTCCTTTGATGAATAAGCGGTGTGGAAACCGAAAAAACGAGACACATATTACATTGCTAAAATCGGCTAGGCCGCTCGGGGAGGTTTGCTCGTTTAAACCCTTTTCCACCCTCGGGCGGCCTAACCGATTTTCTTTTGCTCTATGAGCGATGTAACTATGCCACATCCATTTGGCGACCTCGGGCCCAATCCTTTCAGTGACTTGCGCCTAGCCGGCGAGGTTGACGGCCCTGATTGGGCCAAAGTATTCGAGCTCGCGGTGCTGCACGGTGAGAAGCTTTGTTCTGTCCAGCTTCCGCCTCGGGCTATCATTATACCGGATTGGTTCAACGAGGGCGACTGCGGTTTCATTCTTTGCACCGCGCGGGTTGGGTAAAACCTGGATGAATCTCGGCCTGGCGATCGCCGTTTTCGACTGGCGGCGTCTTTGGTCCTTACAGCTCCCAGGTTGCCTGGCCGGTGCTTTATATCGACGGCGAAATGCCGTACGAAATTATGAAGGCGCGCATCATTGCGCTGCACGGCTCGGTACCGGAAAAATTTTATTTTCTCAGTCACGAGATGCCCTTCCAGCAAAACGAAGCGAGTATCAATCTGGCCGACATGGCTCCTCAGGAGGCGCTCACCAAGTTCTGTCTGGCAAAGGGCATCCGACTCGTGATTCTGGACAACTTGAGCTGTCTATTTGGCGGCATTAAAGAGAACGAGGCCGACGCCTGGGAACCGGTCAACCTCTGGCTCTTGACTCTGCGCCGGCACCGGATCGCCGCAATCGTCGTGCATCACAGCGGCCGCAACCCCAATAACATGCGCGGCACGAGCCGGCGCGAAGATAACGTGTTCTGGATTATACGGCTTGAAGAAGTTGCCGATGCCAAAGTGACGATCGCGCATGGTGCGCGGTTCATCACACGATTCACTAAGAATCGCGGGGCTCCCACCGATCCGCTCTCCTACGATTGGAAAGTTGAACCGGAGGGTAGCGACAAGGTGCGGGTAAGCTTCGTGGAGGCCAATAGCGACGACATTATTGTTGGTTGGGTACGCGACGGAATAACCAGGGCAACCGACATCGCTAAGGAAAATGGGCGTTAGTCCAGGAACCATCTCCAAGCGCGCTACGCGATTGACCGAAGCCGGCCGCCTGGAAAAAAACGGGCGGGATTATGCACTTGGGCCGGTGGAGCAATCAGACTGGCATGGCCGAAGAAACTGGACGGACTAGCCGGAACGAAGAAACGGAAAAATGCACTCTCGTTTCCTGACTGACGAAGAAATGCTCGTTTCCATCTTTTCCTAGGAAAACCTGTCTTCGTTTCCGCCCGTTTCCGTGTTCGTTTCCCGTTCGTTTCCCGTTTCCTGCATATATGTGCGAAACGGGAAACGAAACATGGGAGTCACCTCATTTTGTACTTATTAGGTGAATGCAAAAGTTCACCTCGCCGCCTCTGAAACTTGGCCACTTGGCCGCCGCGCTTTCTGTCGCGCCCTCCTTCATCATCAAACTTCGAAACGCCGGTATGCCGGTCGATAGCGTCCATAACGTTAGCCTGGCGCTTGGCCAATCAACGCCGGCCGGGATCCCGATCGAAAGATCCCGATCGAAACGCTGAGCTCGCGAGCGTACTTCCACGAGAATGAACTCTCTCACCGTTAAGGTTCCCGGCTGGTACGACCAATCTGATTGGGGGCCGATCGCCAGTGCCGGTTGGCTCAAACTCAAAATCGCAAACGACGACCGGATGAGCTTGATCGATGGAGCGCCGTTGCATATTCATTGATGAACGCGAGTCCGGCCGGTCAGAACGTGTTGAAGACGTCCCGATTCCAAACTGGTCATCCTAGCGGACTCTGGTCACTTTGCATATGAGGACCAGCCCAAGATGTGGAAGATGATGTCGCCGGACGCCTTGCGTTGGATTCTTTGTCGCCAGTAAACGTCCGTGTTGCGAGGGTCGGAAAGAAAGCCTTTGCTAAGGCCTCTGAGCGCTTCACAAACCAAGGTCTATCGCTCTAAAGTTTCAATGACGGTTTTCGAAAATTCGGGAACCTCGGTCTTGCGAAACCATCGCCATAAACTATTTTGTCTGGCATAAAACGCGCCGCTAGCGCTTATGAGTGGAAATTAAATGTTCCCATCCGTATACTTTCCGTAAGGAGGATACGAAATGAATAGATTCACGGCAATCCTTGGCCTATCCGTCATCGCCCTCTTTATCCCAATGACGGCGCAAGCGCAAGTGAGCTACTTTTCACTTTCCGACTTTAAGATCGACAAGTTAAGCACCCGTCAAACTGAGAGGGAGATTTGGGTTGACGGTGAAATCACCAATAACGCTAAGAAAGAAGCGCAGGTGGTGAGCCTCAGCGTCAGGTGGTTCGACAAAAACGGCAATGTTGTCGATAACGTCTACACAAACGTTTCTAACCTTGCACCGGGAGAGACTCGCCCGTTTCGCGCCTGGACCAGCAAAAACCCAGAAATCGCTCGGTCCAATATTAGCATAAGTATAATCGACTCTAAAGGATGGCTCAGATGGGGGAAAAGCTAACCTTTTTCGGGAAGCTTTGCGCCACGCTTGGCCCGAAGCTGGTACTCCCACGTTCCGCAAAAGAAGCCGTTAAGATGCTGATGTTTCTTTTGCATAGCGTCGGACGCCTCAGTTAGCGATCGGTCGAACGCGAGCTGGGCGTCACGCTTTAGAGGCTGTCCGAGCGATAGCGGAATTCCTCCTCGCTATCACCCCGTTCCTTATTTGTCTCTCAGCTACGCACAAACTTACAAAAATGCCGAGAACGGTTACAAATGAGCCCACCAGAGGAAATGCCCTGGTTGGATCGACAGTGCGCTTGCACTTGGCCAATCGGTTCAACGTCCGCGCTGGGATCCTCAAGACCGATGGCCTTGGTTGAAATGGGGCAGGGGACACCCCGCCTCCCCCCACGGTCGCCAGCGCACGCGCAGTGCTCACGACTTTCGAGAATTTGCCGGCGAGTGCACGCCACCAAATTTATCGGCGACACAAGGGCATAATTTTGGAACTGCGGGAAACTTTAAGGGGGACTTAATCCTTTCGTGCCTGACGCCAGGTCGAAGTCGTCAGGTAACGACGCATGCGACGGACATGCGAGCCGTAACAATCCGTCATGTCGTAATTCATGGTAAAAAAGCAAAGGGCGCGGCTCGGCTTTTCTTTTTTCTCCGGGCCGCGTCCGATGCGCCGGCCGCGCCAACGCTTTCAAAAAGTTTTGCGCAGAAAAAGGAATCTATTTTTTTGCCTCAAAAAGAGAACGGGTCCGGCGACCTCTTGAAATCGGCGCGCGCTCAATGAGACAAATCCGATGAGACACGACATAATCGAGCGCTTGAAAGCCGAGCAAAGTCTCAGCCGACCGCAAGTTTATCGTTGTCTCAAAGCGGGAATGCCGATCGAATTGGCGGCCGCCAAGGAATGGCGCGCGCGCTCAGTGCGCGCTCGAGCAAAAGCCGAGGAGAGCGCCGACGAGGCGCCGGTCGATTTCAGTGGCGAGGGATTAGAGGGAACCGTTGAGCGCTTACGCGAGATGGAACGCGCGCTTGCCGAGGCCGGCGCGCGTGCATTCAAAGAGGGTAAAGTTGCCGAGGCCACAATTTTACGGCGTGAACACGTGGCCGTGATCAAAGCGATTTACGACGCCGAAAGTAAACTAATAAAAATCGATGAGGCGCGCGGCCGGCTAATCAGCGTTGACCGCGCGCTTTCGATGATAAACGAGGCGCTGCAATCGGCCATTTTTGGTTTTGCGTCGGTTGCCGGAAATGGGGCGGACGCCAGAGGAACGGGCGCGGCTAGAGGCGTTTATGAACGGGGTGCTCGCGGAGATCAAAGCCGGCGCGGCCGCTGGGCTAAAATATGCGGATCGATCCTTGGTGTTGCGTAACGTGCTAAGCGGCAACGGCTTGGGATGCAAACGGGCGGAAAGTCATGACAAAAGTCATAACACATAGAAATCCGGTGCATTTCGCTATCTTGCTCGCAATTCAATGAGTTATCATGTGATAACTAACAACCACGGCTTCGCAAGGTTGGCGCGAACGCCGAACTTGCCCCCTTCGGCTCAACGGACGAGGGAAGCCGAGCCGTATAACGGGGATGTGGTCAAGGCGAGGTGTGTGCATGCAAGCCCCGGGGCGTCGCGTTGGGGCGGCCCCGGGCTTGATCTGGACATCGCTCGACGGATAGAACATTGAACGTGAAGTACGCCCACTAGGGGGTCACCAGAGTGCCGGTGAAGTTAAAGACCCCGAAGACAAATCCACCTCCGTCAAGAGGATCCGCCGTGAAACCCCGGAAATCCGTTACCGTGATCGTGCCTGTCACCTGTGTACGGTTCGATGCGAACGTAGCAGTATAATCCAGGCGATCTATAATCACGTTTGTGAAGTCAAAGAAGATTGTCCGTGCGACCAGACCTCCTTTCTTGCCGAATTTCCATGAGCCCAATTGGCTCGAAAAAAAGACTGGCCCTCCTTGCCCCGAAAGGATCGCGGACACGGTGTGGTCGGCATGAAACGTAAGCACCCCACGAGCCACAAACGCCGGCGGCTGGGTGTCTGGAATTGTGATAGTGATTAGGTAGGAGAGCCCGTTGTTCGAAAACAGGTCGTCTCCTTGATTATCGTCTCCTTGATTATTCTGAGCATACGCCAGTGATGGGAGAATCAAGGTGGCTGCTACTAAACTGCACACCTTGCAAAACACGAAGATCGTTAACCTCCACAGACTACTTTGTCTTTTTGCGTACAACTCGTGTTTAATTGAAGCAGCGGTTACCCTACCGCTTACATCCCTTGTGTTTGCCACGCGAGCGGTGGCACGATTGAGCACTGAATAGTGCATAGTGGCGTCCTCCTAATTCCCCGGACCAAGCATCTGGGTAGGAATGCCAACAGCCACCCTCAAGCCGACTAGCTTGGCGAGAGACAGTTTTCCACCTTGCTTGTTTGGGCCGTCAAACAAGACGCGTCCTTCACCGCGCACTACTATTATTGAGAGGCACGGGTGAGAAAATGGCCAACCCTGAAAACATCCCTCGGCGTCATCACTCAGTCTTGAGCAACGCTATGTCCCGAGTCGATTCCGCTTGCTTAAAGGATCTGCGCGCGTTTGCCGGCACGCTCGTAAATTATAGATATGACGATACAAGAAGCTGAACAAATCGCTTACGCTGATCTGGACGCGCTGCGATTGCGCGTGAACGAGCTAACCATGGAGTTTGGGCAAGCCGACAATGCGCGATGGATCGGGACGGCTAGCCGCAAGCAATTGCTAGCGGAACTTCTCCGGTTGTACGCCAACAACCATACGGAAAGGCAAAGTTCAGCGGATGGAAGACCACACAAAAAAACGCTCTCGCTTACCGAGCGTTTTTCCATTTAGGCCGCGGACGAAATCGAGACAATCTTGCCGGGGCGCCGCGGTGCCGGCGAAAGCTTCCAGAATTCTTGCGCGACATGATCGGGGATCGCGCGCCTGTAGTGGCTCTTGATGATGGGCAGACTGTTGCCCATCAATTCGGCCAGGTGCGCGCGGTCTTTGTGCACAGCAAGCCAATACGAACCGTAGCAGTGCCGCAGAACGTCTTTGGGCCACGGCCTGGCCTTATCCTTGCCGACCGTAAAGCCGGCTTGCCGCCTGATTGCGGCAAGCGTTGTTTTGAAAAAGCTTCCGATAATCGAGCCGTGTGTTTTGCGGTAAGGCAAGAGCCACTCCAGAAGCGTCTCTTCCATGTGCACAAAGCGCGTCTCGCGCGTTTTGCTTGTTTCACCCACAACTTCGATTTGCCTGGTGTCAAAGTGGATTCGCTCCCAGCCAAGGCGTAAAGCCTCGTAAGGACGCAAGCCGCCGAAGAGTTGCACCAGCAAATACGGGGCGATGGCCTCGGCGTTTTCGGCGATCAATAGCACCCGAAGTAATTGCCGGATTTGCTCAACGCTCAGGATTTTGACCTCGCCTTTTTTAACTCGGATTTGGACATCCGCGGCCGGGTTGGCGGTGATCCATTTACCCTCGCGCCGGCAGTAGTTGAGAAGCTGCGAAAGTTTCGTCCGGATTGCGGCTTTGTAGCCTGAGCTATGCGGGAGCTTGCGCAAGAACGCTGTGACTGCGGCCTGGTCAATGTCGGCAACTTTGAGCTTTCCAAGCTCGGCCTCGACGATACGCATTTTGCTTTCGAGGTCGTAAAGGGTGAGCCGCGTGATTTCGCCGTTTGCCTGGTCAAGCGTCTTAGCTTTCAGAAACGTTTTAATTGCTTCCGAGACGTTGGGAATGTGCGCGAGCGTTGCTTGCCGCGATCGTTCGGCCATGAAAAGCCTGGCGGCATCCAGAAGCGAGCCGGCACCATCAAGATGCGCGAGTGCCTCGGCCGCGTCTCGCCGCTCGGCTGGGGACAGCTCGACAAACCCGGCGGCACCCTCATTATCCTTGGTTCGGGCGATTTGCTCGGCGCATGCCAGTGCCTCAGCCTGTGAATGCCAGAATTGACGGCCGCCGGCAGCAAAGCCGCTCTTGCGGCTATCGACGCAGAGCACCAGCCGCCCATCTTTGGGGGTCCAGTAAACACGGGGCCATTTAGAGCGGATGACTTTTCTCTTGGCAGGCACGCGGTCCTTCCAAATTTGGCACGGCGTGCCAAAAAAATCAACAAAACAGCTACTTTTAACCACAAGACGCAACAAGTGTGCCGAGGCTCGATTTCGGCCATAAATGGCTTAAATACTTGATCTTAAGACGGATTAGAGCAGAAAACTAGATCAGTTTTCGGCCAACTAATCTTTCCAGAGCTCGCAACGGTGATCGGTCTTTGTCCCGAAGCTGCTCAACCTCAACAAGGAACGTTTGTTCCAGTTGATATTGTCCCCGAATGGCGGCATGCGATACTTGATCGGCAAAGACCAGCCAGGTACTTCCGGCCGGAAAATCGAGTTCAATCTTTTCGACCTCCGCCTGATAACGCTCGTCAGCCTTCATCGCGTCGTGAAGCCGGAGCATATAATAGTCATAGGGCGTTTGCCGGCTCTTGGTGATGCCGAAGAGCTGGAGCAAGGCGCCAGAAAATGGGAGAGGGGGTTTAATAGAGGATAGAAATCTTTTAGCAACCTGTTCGAATGGTTCACCGATTCGCCAAATCCGGCTTCGACCGTCTGGATTTATGTTGCAGAATAGTCTCAGGATCCGTTTGCCTTGGGAAGGGGACGAGGGGAACGCATCAACGTGCAGCCGGGTGTCATCTTTGCGCCAGGAAGTTAGCCGGCCCTCGATTTCAACTGGCCGGAAACTGGCACGGCCTTGAATTAATCCGTTCCGATAATCCGGCAATAACCGCGTGACGAGTTCCTGAGCGAAATCCGCGAAGCGTTTCATCATGTCCTGGAGCAACGCCGTGGTTTCTTCCGAGGTGGTGATCCCGCCGAGTTTCCTGGTCGCCGGGTTGTAACTGACGTTCTTAGCGTCTTTGTTAAGTACAGCGGGAGAAAAGAGCGGTTTATCCGAACCGGTTACCGGGAATCCGTAGGAGGGCAGGAACACAACATGTCCTGCTTCCAGGGCTTCGATTGCCCGGTCACAAACATCATGGGACAGATTGTCCGTCCCATACACGAGATCGATACCTTCCGTGGTCTTCATTAGCTTTGGGATACAGGCAGCCCCGTGCTGAATTCTTATCAGACCAAAAAATACCTTGCCAAACTAAATTTTGGACCGCGAACGGACGCGATGAAATTCAAAGATTTCG
>Ga0126381_100008093_pt1 | contig 11735 bp, 9 predicted proteins | sample PanSoiMetPlot_28_FD_96465 | JGI IMG/M metagenome (GOLD analysis project Ga0126381, IMG submission 96465) | Tropical forest soil microbial communities from Panama - MetaG Plot_28 | ecosystem: Environmental > Terrestrial > Soil > Tropical forest > Bulk soil | place: Panama | collected 2016-02-17 | reverse complement strand
TTCCCAGCGATCCAAATATCCCTGCGCTTCCTCCAAGCTCTCGAAGCGCATCCCTCTGAGCGGCGTTCTCTTGGTGTGGCCGATCCCCGATTCCACTTTCCCTTTGCGATCGGGGTCTTGGATTCGGCAAGGCAGCGCCACCACGCCATAGTGGGCGAGCACGTCTCGGAACAACGGGTTGACGGTGGGATCGTAGATGTCGGGAACTGCAACGCCTTCCCTCAAGTTGTCCAACACGACGACTCTTGGCGAACCACCTAATCGACGAAGCGCTCTCTCATGCAGCTCGGCCCAGGTGCGCGCACTCGATCGCCACGCCAACAAGCGTACGGACTTGCGGCTGTAACCGAGCGTCAGAACAAACAGCCGTGTCCGGCGATACTTGCCGGTCTGCGGATCGCGCACCATAGGACCACTGCCGTAATCGACTTGCGCCTCTTCTCCTGGTGCGGTGAGGATGATGCCTGCTGCTTCCGGACGTTGCGGTCCGTGAAGCTTCCGGACAAAGCGCTTCACCGCCTGATAGCCGCCGGCAAAGCCGTGGTCCGACACCAGGTCTTGCCAGATGGCTTTGCCATTGCGTCCTCGGGCCAGACCCTGTTCGATCAGTTCGCGGTACTGCTCACAGACACTTGCCGAGGGAGGGGGAGGGTTACTCGAAGGGCCCGATTTTGGTGAAAAAGGCGCAATAAAGTCGGGGGTCACTATGGCCGGTTTTGCCCCAGAGTCGGGGGTCACCTGTATGGCCGGTTTTGCCGGCACGCGGCGTCCCCCACCCTGGCAGGCACACCACCACGCCGGCTGTTTTTAGATAGGCGCTCGCTGTTTCCCTACGGACACCGGTGACTTCCTCGATGCGCCGTAAGGACCATCCGAGCTTCCCTAGTGCAATAACTTGCTGTTTCTTTTCGTCAAGACATTGCTCATGCAGAAGGAGCCTATATTTAGTTGAACGTTGGGACGAATGACAGCTTTTTCCACTGGGTGCAGGCAAGCACCGTCGACGTGCCAAAAGAACGGCTTCTCATTCGTGCCGTCTTGCCAGCAGATGGCGAGGAAGACTAGGAGTGTCCTCAAGCCAGACGAAGGAGTAGTTCCGTTCCAACAGCCATCGTGACACCTCTCTTGACGAATCTTCGTCATGCACCTCGCAAATCAGCAGAGGCCTTTTTGTTGCGAAGATTCGTTCACTGCCGCGGAGAACAGCAGCCTCGGCGCCTTCGACATCGATCTTGATTAAATCCGGCGGAGCGTGGCTACGCGCAAAATCGTCGATCGTGATCGCCTCGACGTCAAGCAGGCCCACTGTACTCTCTGGTTGTTCCGTCGCAACAGTGCCTTGGTTGAGGCTCGACTGTGCGGATGCACGCTCGAAGCGCAACCGCCCTCCAAAAGACCAGACGGCACAAGACTGGATGTGAATTTGCTCGAAACCGTTCCGCCGGACGTGTTCCTCCATGCGCAGAGCATTGGCGGGGTCCGCTTCGAAGGCGAAAACGGTTCCATGCGTGCCTACAAGGCGCGCCGCGACCAAACTCATAATTCCGATATGCGCACCCACATCGTAGAAGACGGAGCCCGGTCGCAGGTGCAGCGAGAGCATACGTTCGACAGCCTCTTCATAAACACCGTTCGCATAATCCCTCTCAAAACGAGGATCCAGACGTATCCAGAGGCCCTTACCCGGGCCAGCATTGATACGCCTCCAGACACGCATTCCGGCCGGCAAGACACTCCGCACAAACCGCGTTAGTACAGGACCAATAATTGGAGCCTTGGATAGCGCCGAATACAGGCGGCGAACAGGCTGGGAGGTGCTCAGCGCGTGGGCAGGTGCCTTCCAGTTCATAACCGCACATCCCACCCACACTTAGGTTGTGTCTTCACAATTGTGGTTTCCTCCCCAATGCATAGGCCTGATCACCAAGTGAGCGCTTAACGCCGCAGCACCAGGCCATGGGGGTGTTTGCACCACTGATTTCACGGACGTCGCTGCCGGAGGCACGTACACATTCCACGACGGCACTAGATGCAATGGATGCGCCGCGCCAGCTCTTGCCTACCACAGCAGGGTCGAGACCCATGACGGAGGCGGCCCCACGGCTGAGAGCCCCCAACTTCGCTGACCACAGCGCATCTACAATCCCCCAGGCCAAACGTCCACGCCAGTTCATGGTTGGCGCAAAGCCACCGTTAAACTGAAAAAGAAATGCCCCACCGGGCTTCAACACGCGCAGCATTTCGCGAATATACTGCAAAGCTAGCGCTTCTTCAGGCAGATGCTGCAGCACAAGATAACTGAAGACGAAATCCATCGAGTCCGAAATCACACATGCAAGGTCCGCCCCGTTGCCGAGCAGCCAGAGAATGTTGGCTTCACCGCCGTGAATTTGCCGGGCGCGTGAGAGCATCTCGTGCGAAAGATCGAATGCACAGACTTGCTCGAAACGCCCCGCAAAGCTACGCGTCATGCGTCCCACGCCGCAGCCAAGCTCCAGCATCCGTTCGCCGGTTAGGGCGAGATTGCAGCGTTCCAAACTAGGAACAACCAGCCGTTGGATGTCTTCCTCGCCAGAGGCGAGGAACGATTCGAGGTCCCATTCCTTTTGCCAGGACGCGATGTAGTGGAAGGCGTTTTTTCGGGCTCGCGCGTCCCAGTCCCGTCGCATGGTTTTCGTTAGACTCAGAGCCACGTTGCTATTTGCCTTTTTGTCCCTTGACCCGGAAGCTCGCGTGCAAAGATACCAGCAAGACAATAGTGTCCAATCATCTTGGAGTCGCCAGTAGTTGCCGAGGCAGCCTGTCGGTGCCCTCCAACCAGCGGATGTCATACCTCCGATCTTTAAGCCACCCTTCTACAAAGGAGGCATTTGCGGGATCGTGTACCTCACAGATGAGATGCGGCCTCGACTCAGCGAACACCTTCTCGGCTCCCTTCAAAACTTCGGACTCAGCGCCTTCCACGTCAATCTTAACAACGTGAGGTGCAACATGTTCCCGCGCAAAATCGTCTAACGTCGTGCAAAGGACTGGGACTGTCGGACGAGAACGGTCGACGGCCACGACGTGTGCATTTCCGTGTCCTCGCTGAAAGCTGGCTGGTTCAAGGTCGATAGAGCCACTCGTGGAATAAACAGCAGCACGGATGATTTCAACCCTGGTACTCAAGGAATTCTGACGTGCGTGGCGCTCCAGGGATTCGGAATTCTGGACGTCAGGTTCAAAGGCGAAAACATGCGCACCTTGGCGTGCCGCGAGAAGACTGTAGAAACCGAAATTCGCACCAACGTCGTAAAATACGTAGCCCGCCCTTAATTGTTTTTGGAGACACTCTTGAGCAGCTTGTTCATAGCTGCCTTCCCACGCTGCCGTCTCCCAGCGGGGATTCAACTCAAATACGAGACCTTTGCCCGGACCGCCACGTACGCGGAGGGGCCTTGTTCCACCCGAAGGTAAAAGCAATAAGCTCAACCACCTCAGAGGCCTTAGGAAAATCGGGATAGCATAAAGCCTCCGCAAGAGGGCTGATCTGCGAAACCCAAGCCAGAGTCTCTCTCTCATAAACCGGTCACCTCAGAGAAGCGCCGCCACCAGTTAACTGGCGCCATCCACTCTTCGACTCTGGGGCGCCCATACTCCATGACTAGCTGTCGATAGTAGGCTGGCCGGGAAAGCACTTCTCTCACTGCTGCCAAAAAGGCCTTTGAGTCAGTCGCATCAGGTACAAGCAGTGCATTAAGCGGAGGATTGCTCAAGAACAGAGAGCTTGAGCCGCCTGGCGCAGCGATCACCGGCGTACCACAGGAAAGAGCTTCCGCGACGACGTAGCCGAAAGGCTCGTAGGTCGAAGGGCAAAGTGAAAAGTCGGCGGCTGAAAAAACCGTGGGGATCATCTCGGGAGGCACGTCCCGAAATAGATGGGTGTTTGGAGACGGAAGCGGCTGGTCAGGAAGATCTCCGCGGAGGGCAATTATCCAATGGACATTTGGGAATTCCTGGATCATGGCACGTACCATCGAGAAATTTTTCATAGGGTGGAGCGAACCTACAAACGCCCCGACGAGAGCGTCAACGGGCAGACCTAGGGCACCCCGACACTCGGCCCGGTTCTTAGGGACCATTTTCCTTGTGGCGATCAGAGAAACAACGTGAGATTCATAGCCGAAAAACCGACGCACTTCCTCGGCCACCTGGCCTGAATTGCAGAACACCATCTTGCCCCGGCCGCTTAGTCGCGTCAGCACCATCGTATCCCACCATTTCATCTTCCAATAGCCGCGCAGAGAGATATACGAACGCATGGCTTCGGCATAGGCTCGATAGGTACCGTGATAGAAGTGAATTTGTCTGCAGCGATCTGGCACCCGCAACGGATACCACCCAACCAAGCCGTGAGAGATCACTGCTGCGACCGCTCGATGCAGAGCTTGCTGCGTGGCATTGCCAATAATCCATCCCACGAGCGCATCATTGAGAGAACGTCCCAGGCGGCCACCTGAACGGAGGAACGAAGCCCGGCCGGAATTTCCGCGATGAAAAACACGGACGGCGTAGCCGCGTTCTTGGAAGCCAAGAACCTGCTCACGGATGAATGTTTCCACTCCCCCAAGAGCCTCTGGTGGGTCGGCCGTGAGAATGAAGATCTCCTTCCTCACATTGTTTGGCATGCATCGTGCCTCGTGCATTGCTTTATATTCCATGAACGGCAAGCCGATTGCGCACCATTCGAGCGCAGGCGCGCGCTAGAAGCGACCCGGCAAGGGCGGTTTCCTTCAAGCTCAATCGTGCAATACGCTTGAACTCTCTGGTGGCATACTTGAGTGAGCCGTTCGCCGCAAAATAATCCAGATAAGCCAACCGCACCCGTTCCTCGGCCCAAGCTCTCGCCGGGGCCAACAATTCCCCGCCGCACACTTTAACCTGCTGGAGCAAGGATGCCACACGCTGATCATAGGTATGAGCCCGGAGGACTCTTTCGCGGGCAGCGTTTGCGATGCGCTGCCGTGCCGTATCCTCCGAAAGATATTTGCGAATGAGAGGCTCAATTTCCGCCGCCTCACGGTATCCGATGAAATGAACTCCTTCTTCAAAGCCGATTTGAATCAACTCACTGGGCAGCGAGGTGATCAAAAGAGCTCCGGCGCCCATGACCTCAAAGGTCCGAAGGTTAGCATCCTGCGGGAAATCGTCTCGCCCAATGTTAACTACAATTCTGGACTGACGATAGACTTTTGCCATTTCTTCAGCCGAATAGCGACGCGCAAAGTCGTTCATGCGAAACGATTCTGAAAGCATCGGGAGGATCGCTTCGCGCCTGCGGTACTTCGGCCCTTGCACCTGTCCCACCCATCCGACCTCGAAGGTGCGCTCCAGTTCCTGACCCGCAAAAAGCTCGGTATCGACTGCGTGTGGAATAAAATGCGCGGCCGGATGCCCGGACGTCCGGAACTCTGTGTCGTATCCTGGATGAAAGACGAACACATGATCAAAGAGTGCGGACCAAGCGATTCGGCGCCGCGTGTACGCATATGTGTCCACCTGAAGACAAGCTGTAGGAATGTCCAGCTCGGTAAGCCCTGACGGTAAATATGGGGAACCAGCTTCCGGGTGGAGTATCAAAGACGGACGTTCAGCACAGAGTCTTACGCAATCTTGCAGATTACCGTTGAGCGGGAAACCCTTTTCCACACAAACCACGGGAATACCTCGCCGCCGAAATGCTTGTGCGTAGGACAAGGGTCGATAGGACAAATCATCCTCTGTACAAAGAAATAGGATCATCATTTCAACCTTTAGGCGCTGTCTGAGCACTCTGACGAAAGAGAAGAGAAGAATCCCCCCTCTCAACCTTCAGTGCATCAAAGGTCCACAGCCAGTAACAGAAAGCCGGAAAGCGGCCTGTCGCTCTCCAAACCAAGGCGAGAATCCTCCGCAACAACCCAGCCACATACCGGCTCCGGAGCACCCCCATTCCGCGAAGGAAACGTGGCAAGATCGTTTCCCGCGGAGCCCACTGCCAAGGCTCCACGCGAGTGATTTGGAACTCACACTGTTCCAAAAAGCGGCGGAAGTTCTTGTACTCGAAGAGACCTGGGTACAACAAGATGTGGCCCCAAATCGGATTTGGAACGCTACAAACGAGCCTTCCGCCACGCCTTAACACGCGCCGCATTTCCATTAGCGCGTAGTAAGGATTCATCAGGTGCTCGATCGTCTCGAGGCAGATCACAAAATCAAACGATTCATCTGGAAACGGTAAGGGCTCGCTAGAAGTATCGAGGCAGTGCCCTTCAATCCCACGGGCGTCGCAAGCAGCGATCCCGTCAACCGAGGCGTCCACCCCGACAACATAATTTACGGGTTTGAGCAATTCGAGAAGCTTGCCGCCACCGCAGCCAATTTCCAATATTCGCTTTTCCTGGCAGGAGGGCAGGAATGTTTGGATCGTCCAGCGGTAGCGATCATCGGAGTACTCTCCCGCGTCATAGTACCCGCAGTGGGCTACCTTCGCTATTTCCCTCGGATTTTTCCCGCCAAGTTGTTCACTAGATTTCATTTTACGCACACAAATCAACCAGGCTTTGACCATAACCCTGAGCCCGACACCAATTGGACATTTTTATCCCTGTTGGAACCTGCGATGCAAAAGGGAAATTGTCCTTTGAATCTCTTCAGATCTCAAGATACCGATTATCCAAGTAGTCGCCGGAAAGCTGAAGGCGGCTAAGCCAAACTTCCACCAAAACGCCCAGGGAAGTGCGTTGGTTCCCACCGAAATGACAAATGCACAAACAAATAAGGGCAATACAAAACGAAATCCGGTCCAGCACAGTTGCCGGGTCGCGGGAAAACACAAAAACATCAACATACTTGCTAGACAGTAACTCAGGACCGTCGCCCAGGAGGAACCTAGGGCTCCATATCGCGGAATCAGAACAAGGTTCAGTAGGATGTTCGTAACCGCACCCACGACCGTGGACAAAGGAAGGTAACGCTGCAAGCCCCGGGCCACCAGCGCGCTACTGATTACGACACCGAAAAACACAGGGACTTCGGACCAGATTAGGACTCTGAGCAACGGGGGTGTAGCCGCGTATGCGTTGCCATAAAGCAACTGGATCACGGGGGCGGCGATCGGGGTCATGATTGCACAGAGGCCAAAGACAACAAGCAGAAGAAGACGATAGCTGGTGCTGAGATAATGCGTAAAGCGAGGTTCATCGCTTGCGGAGCATGACAGTATGGGGAAAAGAGAGGACATAAGCGCTACGGGAAGAGCCGAAATTAGCTCGATGAGCTGTACTGCAATGACGTACGGACCCAGTACCCGATCACCAGCCATATTGTGCAGCATGACCTGATCTATCCGGTGATAGATGCCCACGCTCACGGCGCTTATAGCTAAAGGGAACCCGAATCCCACAAGCTTTCGCGCTTCCGGCCAGAAAAAAGTCCGGGGGCCGCAGAGAACTTCTTTCTGCCAGCAAACCCGCAGTGTAATTATTGCTGCAACAATCCCAACAAGGCTTCGGGAGAGAATTACCCAGAAAATGCTGGCCTTACCAGTTGCTAAAAGTGCCACGGCCGCTAGCCACATCGCCTGTCTTAGCAACCCAAGCCCCACGGCATACCACTGTCGCATGTCCACCTGAAAGACGATTGCCACAAGGCTCAATGCCGGCACTATCAGCACGTCCACCGAGGCGAACAGCACTAGCATGCGCAAGTCGGGGCTGTAGCCGAACAACGGCGCTAGCAGCAATGCGAGCGCGACTCCACTGATAGAGAAGCACAGTGCTACGACAGTCCCTGTCAAAAAAATGCGTGCAGCTTCAGCGCGGCGCTGCGACGCTTCCCGTGCCAAAATCGGTTCTAATCCAAATGTACTGATCCACGTGTACAACGCAAGATACGCATAAACGGCTCCATATTCGCCCATGCGCTCTCGGCCAAGAAATCTTGCCAACAGGATTGAGGTCGCAGCGGAAAAAAGAATGCCGATGCCACGCCCGATGAGCTGCGCGACTGTGTTCTGAAAGACGCGGGTTCCGACTAGGGGCGGTTGAGTCGCAGCACCCGCATGCGCGGTCTCCGCTGGTGAATTGCTAGTTTGGACAGGAAGAGAAGCCAACTGAGCCCCCGAATATGCCTAGTCAGTCTAGCAAAGCTCCTGAAAAATGAACCTTCGTCGATCGAGTCGAGCATGCTCCATGTTGGCCGTGCTCTGAGGAGATTAAGAAACTGGCGGGAAGATTCAGCACTCCCGCCCATTCGTCGCAGGGGTGCTGAGGGTTTTCCGTGCGGGGTGGCTCGATGCGGGCTGTCGCGGATGCGCTCAGGCGAGGGATTAGAGGAGCCGATTGTGGCGATGTTGTGGGCGAAGTCATGCCTTGCGAGAGCGATTCTCCTGTAGAGGCCGGGCTTTAGTTTACCTGAGCCTCGAAGGGCTCGTCTGTCGGAATGCGAGGGGGCAGGACAGTCTCTCGACCCTCAAATAGCATAGCAAAAGAATGGATTTGAAAATGGAAAAGTGAAATTAGAAACCGCTGCAAGGCGCCCGCGTGGCTTGCGGCGAGCCTATTCTGCCTCTGACTTGTGGTCTCCCTTCCCAGGGTTTGTTTTCGGCTTCATTTTTCCGCCGGATCTTTTTCGAGTTGCCGAATGTCGCGCTGCTCGATTTGCTGCATGAAAGCTTTGCGCCTAAAGAGGTAGCGGCGCAGGTCGGAGGAAAGCTCCCGAGGGACGGCGTAGAACTGGTTGTGGGCGACTTCTGCGAACGAAACCGGGCCACGCACCGGAATCAAGTGAGCGCCCCATTGAAAAATGAACCCGGCATTCCAGGCTATGAACAAGAAGAGGACGGAAGCGGCCAGGGAGAAGGCCCAACGGGAAGAGCGGAAGAAGCCCCCAAAGCGATGGAGAAGCAAGGCCAGGCCAAAAATGAAAATAGGTGTAACGGAGATAAAAAACCGGTTGCCGAAAGCCGACATGCCTGCCCAATCGGGATAGCAGGAAATCAAATAAAAGAATGCGGCGGCGCCGGCAGAAAGGTAAGAGGTGAGGACTTTTGCCCGCCGCGGAACGAGAACCAGGCCGACGATGGCAAGCGCGAGAATGGGAGTCCAGGTCAGCAGGCCATGTTCCGTAGAGAACAGGATGGAATGCCAGTGGGGCGCAGTCCAGTCCCATGCGGCGTGCTGGTAAGAGCCGAAGCGAAAGAATCCGCCGAAAATGATATAGCGCGTGATGAGCGTGGGCGTGAAACAAAGGATTACGGTGAGCAAGTAACAGAGGTTTGCGGCGAAGACGGAAGCCGCTTCGCGAAATTCTTCCGTTTTCCAAGCATCCCAATAGTGCACGAGCGATTCGATCAAAGGAAGGACAAGGAAAACGCCGTTGGCGAAATAAACGTCGAGCATCAGCCCGGAAATCAGTCCCAGCACAATCCATTGGAAAAAAGTGCGAGCGCCGCGAGTGCGTTCCCAGTACCAAAGGAAGAGAGCCACGGCAAAGAGGGAATGGGCGTGCGACCACGACGGATTGAAATACATATAAACTGGAAGCGAGCTGGCCCCCCAAATTCCCAGCGTAGCGAGAAAGGCCCAGCGTTCTTCCACATACTTCCGCGCCAGAGAATAGGAAAGGAGTAGGCCCAGGAATCCGTAAATCGCGGTGCCGAGTGCCATGGCCAAAAGGTAGGGAAAGGAGAAACCATCGGCCGGGATGTGCGCACCGTAAGCGTTGCAAAGAAGCACGATGCCATGGGCCACAAGAAGGAACGGCGCCCAAAGCAGCGCCGGCCCGATGGAAAACAAGTTGCTGACATACCCCGTTTCCGTGTACTCGGCCGCCGATAGCTGTCCATTGGGGAGTGTCCGCGCCTGGGAAAAAAGAAGATTGGCACGGAGCCAGTCTTGTTCGAAACGGAGATTGTGCTGAATCAGCGGCGCGCGGGCGTAGGCGTAATATCCAACGCCATCGCCGTGAACAGTGGGATTCACCAAGGGAAGCGAACAGAGGAACAGAATGAAAAGGATTCGCTGATGGCGGGCCGGAGCACGCTGGCGGGCAGACGAATCCTCAGAACTGCTCTGAGTTAGCGGAGGGGCGCTCGTGACCGTACCCCCGTGCGGCTTTGACCGATCCCGCGTCATAGCTAATTCGGGCAAGGGTTTTCTCCGCACACGTCTACTTGACTTAGGACTCATGCTATCAGAGCCGCGACTCCCTCGAAATAAGAGGCACGAGACTCCATCGGCAGAGCATGCACTTGAAATGATAAAGTTCGGGGAGGATCTGCATGACAGACCGAAGCCAAAATTACAACCAGAGTGCTTGTCACTCAGGCTACGCTGCCGGCGACCACCCTGCAAGCTCCTTCGAGAACGCTTTTTTGGCGAAAATGCTCGGAAACTCTATCGATGATCTCGTTCAACGAAGTATGTGCGCGGAACCCTGTGAGGGTGTGCAGCTTGTCCACACACGGGACGCGCCGCATCATGTCTTCAAATCCCGGTTCATAGCCCTGATCATAGGGGACATATTCGATGGCGGAAGAACTGGCAGTTCGTTCTTTAACGCGGTTGGCCAGGTCTTCAATCGTTATTTCTTCGGTGTTTCCGACGTTCACCACTTCGCCCACGGCGCGCTCAGTGCTCATCAGGCGAATTAAGCCTTCGATGGTATCGCGCACGTCGCAAAAGCAACGCGACTGCTTGCCGGTCCCATAGATGGTGATGGGAGATTTATCCAGCGCGGACTTGACGAAGTTCGGCAGCACCATGCCGTAACGACCGGTCTGCCGCGGCCCCACAGTGTTAAACAGCCGTACAACGATGACCGGAAGCTTCTTCTCCTTCCAATAAGAAAGCGCGAGAAATTCGTCTAGCGCCTTGGAAGCCGCGTAGCTCCAGCGGCCTTTGGTGGTGGGTCCGAGAACGAGATCGGCGTCCTCGCGGAAGGGAATATTAGTGCTTTTGCCGTAGACCTCGGAAGTGGAAGCGGTGAGGACGAGTTTTTTCTTCTTGCAAGCGGCCTCGAGAATTAACTGAGTTCCGTTGACATTCGTTTCGATGGTCCTGACCGGGCTTTCCACGATGAGCTTGACGCCTACCGCCGCAGCCAGGTGAACGATCACATCCGCGTCATCAACAAGTTCGGCCAGCAACTGGCGGTTTTCGATGGTGTCCAGGTGGTATTCCAGCAGGGGGGAGGACTTGAGATGGCGGATGTTCTCGACGCTGCCAGTAGAAAGATTGTCGAGCAGGACCACGCGATCGCCGCGATCTAAGAGCCGTTCAGCTAGATGTGATCCGATGAAGCCGGCACCACCAGTGACCAGAAAGCGCAAGGGGTCCTCCCTAAAGAGCTTGCGAATCGTCGTCGTGATGTCGGGAGAGATTTTCGCTCCCCGACTCCGAGACTTCAACCTGTGCTGCATCCCCAGCAGCTTCCTGGGGACCGTAACCATACGAGTACGGATAATACCGATAAGAGTAGTAATAATCGGGCGCGTTGGAGTCAACTGCGTTAAGCACCACGCCGAGGACGCGGGACTTGACGCTCGTGAGCAGGTCCCGCGTTCGAGTAAACGCCACCTTGGGAGTTTCGCCGCTGCGAACCACGAGCAGCACACCATCGGTCTGCGCAGAAAGAATCACGGCATCCGTCGCCGCCATGACCGGTGGTGAATCGATCACAACGAATTTGTATTTCGTGCGCAATTCCACGATGGC
>Ga0126381_100008092_pt1 | contig 11735 bp, 11 predicted proteins | sample PanSoiMetPlot_28_FD_96465 | JGI IMG/M metagenome (GOLD analysis project Ga0126381, IMG submission 96465) | Tropical forest soil microbial communities from Panama - MetaG Plot_28 | ecosystem: Environmental > Terrestrial > Soil > Tropical forest > Bulk soil | place: Panama | collected 2016-02-17 | reverse complement strand
GTCCTGCTTTAGCGGGCGCCGCAAGAATACACATCTTCAAATTGAAAGTCAAAGGATTTCGCCCGCGGGACTATCACGCCTATATCAACTGGCCCTGTCGGGTCACCTGAAAGGGGGCCTGGCCTTTCGATTTCCAAGGATAACGATGAACGGTAAAGCCCGCTAGAATCACCTGTGCAGGGGACATAATGACTTCATTCTCTCCGAGTTGCTACACGAGCAATGATAAAAGTGCCCAACAGGTCCCGAATTCGTCTCCTACAGAAATCTCAACAGGCTCAACCCGCATCCCCAGGCGAATAAGCTCAATCGCATACTTCATTACGATCTGAGAGCGGGCCTCCAACCGGATGCCGATGCATTCCGCTTTAGCGGGTTGACTCGGGGCCGCCACTGCATTCGATCTTCGTTCCTAGTTTGAGAAGCCTGGCTCTCAAGCGCGATTCCAGTCCCCATTTTCCCTCTTTCGCTTGACATCGCACTGATCAATAGATGCTATTGTCTGAAGACAACCTTTCTCTACTCTATCAGCCCTGGATTCGGCAAAATGGAGCGTCATTTTGACGAAAATGCTAACTCATTGACCTCGTGGATCAACGCTTTTCGTTACCTGAGCAAGAGAAAAGAAACAGGTGGACACAGATAACAAATATGAACTCGCTTTTTCCGTCACGTCAGCGGGCAATCTCTGCCCCTTATCCATTCATCGGTTTTAGGCTAGGCGCCAACCGTGTCAGTGGCTTTAGCGGCATCCAAATGCGAAGTGGGGATCTGTCGATCGATGAGTGAGTGGGAAGAAAGCCGATACTGGCGGTCTAGCTCGTCGCGATTCCAACACGTCTGTAGTAAGAACCGAAAGCTATGAGTGCATAACCGATGAGCGCCGGAATTGAAGGGGAGCAGAAACCAACTGTGGACCAGCGGCTGACCGACATAGTTTAGGCGCTGATCCCGCCGTGCTTGTTGATTACATTAGCGCGCGCGGTGAGGTTTGCGTGGCAGTTAGAGAGATTGCCGAGGCCTTCGGCATCGGTAGAACTATCGCATTTCGAACGTTTAGGACGCTGGTCGCTGCCCACACTTGAGCGCCGTGTCAGCGGGTCGGAAGCCTGCGCAGGTTTTAGTGAATGCCGAGGGCGGGACTCGAACCCGCACGGCCTTTTGGGCCAGAGGATTTTAAGTCCTCTGCGTCTGCCATTCCGCCACCCCGGCCTTGGACTTAATAGTTTACAAGAAAGCCTCCAAAAATAATACGAACGGCGTAGGCATCCCCCCAGCGAGCTTCAAAGAAATCCCGCCCGCATCTGCTGTTGCTTCTTTGATTATTGCGTCACAAGCCTTGATCGAGTGGTACTGTCACGGTCACGGTGCTGGTCGACGTGTTTCCCTTATTGTCAGAACAGGTGATCATGATCGTATAGATACGGCCGATGCCGTTGCCTGACCGCTCAGCTCTCAGCATGACATGATGAGCATCCACGACCTGCCAATCGGGCGAAGTGTTGCCATCGCCGGTCCCATTGATAGGCTCGTTGCTCGAGACGCTCAGCGTACAGGTGACCGGTCCGCCGCAGTTATCAGTGGCGGCATAGTCGATCGCCACATTTGCCATCTTGTGGTTCGGCGGCCACAGCTGCGATGGAGTCGCCGATACTCCAGTGATAACCGGTGCTTCTACGTCATTGACCACGATCGTCTGAACCGCGGAAGACATATTGTTCGCCGCGTCGGTAGCCGTCCATATAATCGTCGTTGTACCCACCGGATATGGAGCGTTCAAGGGTTTCCCGTCGCTGCGCACGCCAGCTACCGTCACACCCGGGCAGTTGTCCGTAGCGGTCGCCGTTCCCGGATTCAAGCTGGCCGAGCACATACCCGGATCGTTGGGTGCAGTAATGACGGCCGGCGCAGTGATCATCGGCGCCGTCACATCGACTACCGTGACTGTCGCCATACACGAATCCTGCGCCCCGTGGCTGTCTGTGACGAAAAGCGTCACGGTGTGCACCCCGGTTCCGGAGATCGTTGTGACTGACACCACCGACATAGAGTTGAACGACAGCGTAAGGGTGTCGCCGCTATCAGGATCGCTGGATCCGTTGTTTACGTCCGAGGCTTTAATCATGGCCTGGCAGTTTGCATCTGCCGAGACCGTGATATTTTTGCATCTAGCAACCGGGGGATGGTTAACAAAGCACGCGCCCTGCAATTCGAATGCGCCGACGTCGCTGCCGTCGCCGCCCGAAGCATTCGGAATTGTAGCAATATCGCATGGGCGAGTCATACCGCGCTGATCAGTGGTGAGCCCGAAGCTGTTGCCTTGGTCGATCGCGATGCTGGGTGATACCAGGGCATGGGTTGGTGTGGGACCGCCGTTGTTGGCCAGGGGCGCCAGGTTCACTTGCGCGTTGGTGACTCCGAACTGGTCTGCCGTCGCAGGCACCGGAGTCGCGCCTGCCTGCATGACTCCGATGATGTTATAACCCTGAGTTGTGAAGAGACCCTCGACGTCGAGCGCATTGGGATCTCCGCCCTGAGTGTTATTGCCGACGATCAGCGTGTTACGCAATATCGTCGTCCCCTGGTTGCCTAATCCTTGCCCCGTCGCCCGGTTCAGCGTCAAAGCAGAGTTATTTGTAATTGTACAGCTCGTCAGAGTCAGCGTTCCGCCGATATTCTTTATCCCGCCGAACAGTAACAGCGCGTGGCAGCCGGTGACAGTGCAATTATTCATCGAAAGCGTCCCGCCGACCTGTACGCCACCTCCGTCATTTGCGGTTGCCGAGCAGTTCGAGACCGTACACCCATTCATGGTCACGGTGGCATTTGGATTGACTCTAATGCCGCCGCCAGCGTCATTAATTGTTCCATTGGTGATTGTCAGGTTGTTGATAGTCACCGTGATTGCAGGCGGACTTGAGCAAGAGCCAGAGCACGGGTCTACGTCAAAGATGCGAGACAGACCGCCCGCATTTATCGTTGTTCCCGCCGGATCGCCGTCTATCGTTACAGAGTCGAAAATGTCCAGATCTCCTGTAGCCGGGTTGTCATCGTCAAAACCGGAGCTATGTATTGTGAAGGTGATTGTGCCGGGCGGCAGATTAATAATATCGGCGCCGGATCCGGCCGCGCAGTCGCTAAACGTCGCCACATTGTTGTTAGCATTAATGATCGCCTTGCGGAGGGTACAACCCGTACCATCACCGTTGGTAGCCGAGTCCGCAGTGCTGGTCACTGTGATGGTATTGGCCCTCACTTCCACGCACGACGCCGCGACTGTCGTGACGAACGCTAAACACACGAGAAGCCGCACGAACGGCCTGAAATCAATTCCGGCTGGCCGGGAGACAAATCTTTGGAAGAAGACGAAGCTTAACGCCGCGTGTTGATGCACAGTGAACCTCCTTCGAGGGATTCTGTTACTGGTCTGCCCTGCTCAGGTCCCCAAAACGGGCATGGTCCGTGCGCAGCATCGAGAATCTTTACCGAGGGTGATCGCCAGACTCTACTACTGCGGCATCACTGTGTCAAACACATTGGAAGGCCAGTGACCCAACGGGGTGGATTGCGCCTTGCAAGTGCACCTCTGATGTCGCTGGAGGTGACTGATAAGCGCACTCCCTTAATGGGGAATACATCTCCCGTTAACGGAGCGCGCGACGGAACAAGTTGACACAATGGCTTGATCTATTCAGAGAGTCGAGCTGGAAGGTGTAGCGAAAAGGCGCAGCATTTGATCGGCTGAACCGTGTCAGAAGGGTGCCATAGAAGATGATTCTAATAGACAGAGCGGCGGGAATGGCGGCCAGGGGCCTGCTCGAGTCAGGCCACAGGCCCAGGAAAGGAGCCGATCAGGAGAGCCTGGACTACGAAGAATGGATTCACTGCTTCGTCCTGGTCCGAGTATTGGACCGGTTAAAGGCGCTCGGAATGATCAACGAATATATCAAGCTTCCCCGGACTCAGGCAGATGGTTACTTGATGTCAGCGATTCCGAACTATGTCGAGCTGATCAGGGATAGCGTAAATGAAGCGCTCGAGCAACTGGAGCCAGCCTATTACCGGAAGGAGCACTGATCTTGATCAACGACGTATGGCAACCGCCGGCTCCGGATGTGTCGGTCCGCGACACGAATCGCTTCGGAAAGATACTGCTGGTCAATGACAGTGCGGTTCAGCTCGACCAGTTGTTTCGACTCCTCGATGGCAACGGGTTCGACGTGGTGGTGGCTCTAAACGCCGAGGAGGCTATAGAGCTTGCATTCTCGGTGGAACCGGACCTCATTATCAGCGATGTGGTAATGCCGAACATGGATGGAATAGAACTTTGCCGGAGGCTCAAATTAGAACCCGGTACGGCCGGCATACCCTTCCTGCTGGTTACGGCGCTTCGCTTTGACGACAGCGGCGTCATTGCCGGCCTCGAAGCCGGAGCCGATGATTACATTGAGGTAACCGCTCCGAGGACACTGCTACTCAAGAAGGCCGAGAAGCTCATCGGAGACCGCAGAAAGGCTCTAGCCTACAATCGTGCTAAAATGGAGCTGGCCGATAGCGAGGAGAAATACCGAACCGTGCTCGAGGCCACCGGCGCCGGCTACTACGAAATCGATCTCGAGGGAAAACTCACTTTCTTTAATCGAGCCTTGTGCAGCTTGCTCCAATATTCCTCTCACGAACTCGTAAGCATCGACAACTGGCTAGGGGACCGAGGCGGCATCATTCAGTATCCAGAAAGAGATCTTGACGAAGCCGCGCGCGGCGTCGCCAGTCGTGTGTGCTGGTACGAGCGCGAGGTCGTTCGCAAAGACGGGGCCAGGCGGGTGTTCGAGGTTTCGGTCTCCCAGATCCTTGACCAACAGGGGAATTCGCAGGGCTTCCGAGGCATCGTCCGCGACGTTACCGACCGCAAAGGAAACGAAGAAGCCCTCAAAATGCAGTCGAGAGTACTCGAGAGCATGGCCGAAGGCGTGACCCTCTCCGATGAGGATGGGTTCATGCTTTACACCAATCCCGCGTTAGACGAGAGGTTCGGATACGACCGGGGCGAGTTGATTGGCAAGCATGTGACCGTTCTGAACATTGATCCGCCGGAACAGAATGCCCAGCTAGTCAGCGGCATTATGGAGGAATTGAAAAAGCGAGGAACGTGGGAGGGCGAGTTTCACAACAAGAGAAAAGACGGGACCTCATTCATCACCGCCGCCCGTATCACCACCCTCGAGATTGGCGGGAACAGGTACTGGCTTTCAGTGCAGCAGGATATAACAGAACGCAAGCGGCTCGAGCAGCAGCTCATCCAGTCCGAAAAGCTTGCTGCCCTGGGGCAGTTGATCTCGGGGGTTGCGCACGAGCTGAACAACCCGCTCACATCAGTCATAGGGTACGCACAACTCCTTCTGCATAAGGGTAAGCTCAACGACCGGGCGGCGGAAGGTATCGAAATAATCAATAGAGAAGCTGAGCGGACCAGAAGAATAGTGCAGAATCTGCTCTCCTTCTCCCGGCAGCATAAGCCATGCCGGACTCAAGCAGACCTGAACGAGATTCTCGAGCGGTCGCTGGAGCTAAGGGCTTACGAACTCAAGACGAACAACATAACCGTTTGCCGCGAATTTGGTGATCTTCCTCGAATCAACGTGGATCAGCACCAGCTCCAGCAAGTCTTGCTGAATGTTATTATCAATGCCGAGCAGGCCATCCGCACCAGCGGTCAGAAGGGGACACTGACATTGAAAACCCAAGTCAAACCGGGCGGCGGGTGGGTAGTCGTTAGTATAGCCGATGATGGACCGGGGATACCGCCCGAGGACCTGACTAAGATTTTCGACCCCTTCTTCACCACAAAAGAGATAGGCAAGGGCACCGGTCTTGGCCTCTCGATCAGCTACGGCATCATTAAGGAGCACGGAGGAATCATCAGGGCGGAGAGCGAATCCGGTCGGGGCACTACATTCATTACTGAGTTGCCTCTTTCCTGAAGATAGTCGACTCCGGTCAATTTCCTTTCACAAAGGCGGTGGCCCAACCCGCCAGTCCCGCCTCGGGACGACGAAGCCCGAGAGACAAACAAGACGTCCCAGTCTGGTTAATCTGGACGGGAGAGACATCTTTAATCCATTTCATCGGGAGGCCGTGGGCCTCCCGAATTTCAATCGCAATCGTGAGAAACCTGGCTTTCTTCAAAGATTTTAGTCTACAGTACTCAGGATCTATAGAATCGAGGCTTGCGTTTCTCTTTCCATGCATCGTTCGCTTCCGCTATCTGCCAGGAATCGAGACAGACGTTCTGAGCCCTGATCAACTCATCGCCAAGCAATCTGGGATTATTCTCGAACGAGAGATTAAGGAGGCGCTTGGTCTCTGCTGTCGCAATGGGAGAGCATTCGTCAAGCTTCTCTAGCAACCGGCCAAGCAATGGGTCGCATTCGGCCGCAGTACACAAATAGTTGACGAGCCCCATCGCGTGCGCCTCGGCCGGTGTAACCCGCTCGTTCAAAAGTGCTAGCTGTTTTGCGCGCCCGAGACCAACGACACGTGCCAACCTAAGCACGGCTCCATCGGGAACCAGCCCGTGTCGAGTCGCGCCCAACTCGATTATCGCATCATCAGTAGCGAGTCTCAGATCGCAAGCCAGGGCGAGCTGCAGTCCGCCGCCGATTGAATAACCATGCATCACCGCGACGGTGACTTTCGGCATGTCCTCAAGGCCATTGAGCGCCCGAGCCCAATTTCGGAAAAAGGATTCTGATATCGATGTACCGGCCAGCGCCGTTCGATCTATACCCGAGCAGAATGCCCGGCCCGCTCCGCGGACCACCACCAGCGTCACTTTGGGGTCGGCCGCTGCCGCTTCTACTCTTTCCGCGAGCCTGCTCACCAGATCACTGTCGAGCGCATTGAGCACCCGCACGCGATTCAGCGTGATCCAGGCGACCCGGTCTTTCACATCATAGAGCACCGGCGATTCCATCGATTCAGTCAAAGCTATTCCTCCTTATTGTCGAAACAGGCGCCGAACTAAACTTTCGAAGCTTAAAACATTCTAACGCGCCAGGTATTCCCCGAGCCGGGCCAGGCTAGTCTCCCAACCGATGGAGGTGTTGATGCTCGACTCGCCTGCCGGGAAACCAGAATGGCGGAGGGTTACGCGGGTCCCGCCATCGACTTCTTCCAGGAGATAGGTTACGGTAGTCTGAGGACCGGCGGCTCCAACCAGCCGCCAAGTGTGCGAGAGCCTTCGCGGCGCCTCGATTTCCAGGAACTCGCCCTCGAGTGTGTATTCTCGCCCGCGAGCCATCCCCGACGCTTCCCAATGGCCGCCGACGCTCAGGTCACCTTTCCATTCTCTTGTGTCGAACACTCCGGGCCTGACCCACCAGTCTACGATATCATTCGAGGCCAGGGCCCGGAAAACTCGCTGGGCGGGAGCCCCGACTTCTAACGTGGCAAGAACATATCCTCCGGCCGTATCGGCAACTGCGCGCGCCGTTGATCTATTGACGTTCTCCATTATGCCTCCAATATGATGCCAGATTTTCGAGGCAACCGGTCCACCCATACTGATGCTTGTTCCTCGCTTTCGCCGAGGAGAAGCGGTCGTGAGTGACGGTAACTTCGGTACCTCCAGAGACCTCCGCGAGCTCAACCGTCACCAGCGTTTCGGGCGAAGGATCACCGTCCCATCTCCAGGTAAATACAAGCAATTCGCCGGGAATTATGCTGATGTATTTCCCGCTGACGGTTCCGCTGGCCTCATCACCCATCAAAGCGCCTTGCATTTCGATCCTGTATTCGCCGCCTACTCTAAGGTCACAGGTAGCGCTGGTAACCGTCATTTCATCCGGAGCGTACCACCGCTTCATCAACTCCGGTGTGGTCCAGGCCTCAAAGACTCTCTCGCGTTTGGCCTTGATCAACTTCTTGACACACAACCGGGTTTCGGTCGGTTTCATTTCGTCTCCTTTTCCAGGATCCTTGACAGCGAGTCGAGCCTCGCATCCCAGAACTTCTGGTAGCGGGCCAGCCATTGCTCGGCAGTCATCAATGCGTCAGGGTTAAGCCTGACATAGTAAAAGCTGCCGCGCTTGGTCCGGTGAATGAGTCGCGCCCTATCCAGAATCTTCAGGTGTTTGGAGACCGCTGCCAGTGACATCCGGAATGGCTTTGCCAGCTCAGTGACAGTGCGCTCGCGGCTTGATACTTTCTTCAAAATCTCGCGCCTTGTCGGATCCGACAAGGCATGGAAGATAAGATCGAGGTCGTGTCGAGCAGATTCAACCATACGGTTGAATCTAGCACAATGTCCGGGAGGAGTCAACCGAATGGTTAAATGCAAACTCTCGGGTTTAGGCAGTTTTGTGGCTTGGCCGGAAGACGGCGGTCATGGCGACAGGGGTTCGGGCGTCATGGGGCGGAGCGCGTTAAAAATGTAAATAGATAGATAAAAATGTAGGTCCAAGCGAACTTTCATTCATTTTGAGTCGGCTTCGTCCGATTTGGCGATTTGGCGAGCAAGGCTCCGGACCCCCGCGGCAGAGCCGCAGGAGGGCGTCGCGACGCCGGCTAATTAAACATTGAGTAAGATTGAGTTCTTTGTGCTCTGTCATGAGCTGACCCCTCTTGGTGCTCAAGCTTATCGCCAGAAGCGGAGCCGGTATTGCGGCGTTTTCTTAAACATTGAGTAAAATTGAGTTTTCAAAAAACGCCTATGAGCGTAACTGCCGCTGTTGAAAATGGTTAACGCCTCCGGCCAATCCGGTGAATGAAGCGATCTCGGCGGTGGCTTGCAGCCCTGGGCGCGGCCCGGTATTCGCTTCAAGGCCAGGCGGCTTCACGGCCGCGCGGGATGAGTTTGGCGCTTGCCGGGTTACAGCACCAACCATCGGTTTTGGAGCGGCCGATAGCTGAGCAGCCACTAACCAAGCAGGCTATAGCCATACGAGCGTGTTCGGCGACGCGTGCCACCACAATACAGCATTGCATGATGAAAGATGATTGTCAAGCATTTTGTTATGTTTTTTCTTGGATCTGATGAAATATTGATAAACATTGAGTTGAGAGGCGGGGGCAGCTTGGGGAGCTGCGCGGGGAGCGGGTCACCCCGGTTATGGATAAGGACCTCGCGAATTCTAGCGATCTCCGACTTTCCGTCGGGGGCTCCTCTATGCAGCGATCGGTGAGTCAAGATACGATCTCTTTTGGCACGTCCGAGGGCCCCATTGTCGAGAGTCGAGGGGCAGCGTGAGTGCGGGTCGAGATTGGACTTTTCTCACGGCGTGGACGCTGCGTAACGTTTACGGGGGTTACGCTCTTCCAGATGGGCACGGTCTTCAAAAGGCAGGGGAGAATCACCCGTCGCTAGCGCGACGCGGAGGCTCATCCACTCAGCCACCCGGCACTGAAGTACCGGGCTAAACTCACGCCGCCGCTACGCGGCGAAGACGGGGCGCGCGCGTAGCCGGGTCGCGCGTGTGGCCCGGGGGCGCGCGTAGCCGGGGGCAGTCCCGCGAGACCTACTGGCCAAAGGCGATGTCTATTCGGAAGGGCCCTCTGGTCGAGACCTCGTCGTCCGGTTATGGCTACCGGCGAGGAGCTGCTGCCAGAACTCTATCCGCGAGACCTTCTGGCCAAAGGCGATGTCTATCCGGAAGGGACCTCTGGTCGAGACCTCGTCGTCCGGTTATGGCTATCGGCGAGGAGCTGCTGCCAGAACTCTATCCGCGAGGCTATGCTGGCCAGGACCAGGTTATGTTGTAGGCCGACGCAAGCTGGTCCAGATCAGCTCTCAAAGTCATCCAGTCGGCGCGCGCTCTGGGAACCAGATGGCGGCCAACAATGAATGTGTCGATTTCGGCGCCTCGATCCAGCACTTCCTGGACATCAGCAGGCCGGGCGTTTCCATTGTGGAAGTGATCTTTCAATCGATCTGTCGCATGCTCGAACTCGACTGCAGCCTTGTTCATGCTCTCGCGGTCTTTCTTGTCATCCCAGTGAGCGTGTTCCAGATCCTCATGCAGGCTCTTGCGAAAGCGCTCAGCATTGCGTTCCATTCGACCGAAGAGCTCCTTCATGTCGTGGTCGCTCAGCCGGTACGGATGCTCCTGCCCTCGAACGCCCGCCACGGTCCCGAGCGCCAGACTGATTGCTATTACGACAAGTAAGTGTACGGTTTTGACCATTGCTATCCTCCTTGCTAATGAGGCCGGCCCGGCACGATCGCAAAGGGCCGGCCTGATTCACAAGGCAACGGGCATACCATCGATCGCCCGCGGGCTTGGGCACCTAAGGCGGGGAGCTCTTGGGCGGATGCGGCAAAGCCTCAGGTTCTTGGATAACAACGAATTCATCGGAGCCGACATAGGCCACACCGTCAGGAGTAAGCTGGACCCAGTCAGCCCCATCCTTCGTATATCGTACGAGCAAACGCCATCTCTCCTCGAGGTCCTCAAGCGCCCTGACTATGTCGGAGTTTGCATACTCTGGTGTTCGATTGAAGAACTCAGTTGTAGGAAGCTTGTTGGTTCGGTGCTCGGCGAAGAGCTCAAAGATGTATCTCTCGAGCTCGGCCAATTTGTACTTGTTCACGGTCCTGGCTCCCTATGTAGGATGTTACTCACAGCGCCGATCCAAGGACCCTGAGTTCATGCTAACACACCTGGCTTTTCTTAAGGCAGGCCACGTCTCTTACAGGCCGGGTCACATTTCTTGCGGGCGCGCGGGTGGCGATTCACAACCCGTGTTGGGCCTGTCGAGGGCGATGGGTGAATGCCGAGGCCTCGCTGAGAAAGAACGCAAACTAACAGTTTGCGCTACCGCTCGGGCGAGGGGAATCAAACGCGCTGAAATAGGTGACGTCTGCCACCACAAATGCTTGGACCGCTCGCAAAACGTTATGGCAGAATGCGAGGCATGCCAATTGATCATAGCCTGGCCGTTCCTCCATTTCTCTATGGCACGGCGTGGAAGGAAGATCGCACCGCCTCCCTCGCCGAACTGGCGATTCGAACAGGATTTCGCGGAATCGACACTGCCAACCAGCGGCGTCACTATTACGAAGCCGGCGTAGGTCAGGCCCTCGCAGCACTCTATCGCGAGGGCCTCGTGTCGCGCGCGGATCTTTTCTTGCAAACGAAGTTCACTTACACGGACGGGCAGGACCACCGACTCCCATTCGACCCGGCCGCTCCGGTTTCCGTGCAGGTTGAGCAATCAATGACCAGCTCGCTCGAGCATCTTGGGACTGACTATGTTGACAGCTTTGTTTTGCATGGCCCTGCCTCTGGTTACGGTTGGACGAGGACTGACGCCGAAGCCTGGAGGGCGATGATCAAGGAGCAAGATGCCGGCCGGACCCGTATGGTCGGAGTGAGCAATGTCTCGCTCGGGCATCTCGAGCAGATGATTGCGTCACACGAGCACAAGCCCGTGTTCGTCCAGAACCGCTGCTTCGCCCGGTTGGGCTGGGACCGCGAAGTACGCGCCTTATGCAAAGAGCATAATATCGTATACCAGGGTTTCTCGCTTTTGACGGCGAATATCGACATCCTGCGTCACCCTCTGATCAAGGGTATGGCCGAGCAACTAAAAGCCACTCCGGCGCAGATCATCTTTGCCTTTGCGCGACTGATCGGGATGCTGCCGCTGACTGGGACGACGGACGCGGAGCATATGAGGCAGGATCTGGCCAGTCTGGACCTGCGCCTTGCGCCTGAGTGGGTGAATGCAATTTCATC
>Ga0126381_100008090_pt1 | contig 11736 bp, 7 predicted proteins | sample PanSoiMetPlot_28_FD_96465 | JGI IMG/M metagenome (GOLD analysis project Ga0126381, IMG submission 96465) | Tropical forest soil microbial communities from Panama - MetaG Plot_28 | ecosystem: Environmental > Terrestrial > Soil > Tropical forest > Bulk soil | place: Panama | collected 2016-02-17 | reverse complement strand
ATTCGCTGCAGGGACCGGCGCTGGCCGTGCCTACGCAGTTCCTTGCCGGACGGGCTGCGGCGGCCGGGATTGCTGCGATGAACACGATCACGATGTTCAGCGGATTCGTAGGTCCTTTCTGGATGGGCCGCATGCGCGACCTGACCGGCAGCTATGGTGCGGGCCTGCGCGGATTGATGGTACCAAGCCTGTTGGCCGCGGCCGCAATGCTGGTGTTGACGAGGAGCCTCGCACGGGGCAACGTTGCGGTACGTCAGGGGCGCCTGGCGGACGAGACCGCTTGAGGTAGATGCGTGCGCCGCGGCGATCCATTATCCTTTTCTTGCCTGATTGTCTATGTTCGCAAAGACCGTTATCATCGCGCTGCCTGTGTTTGTTCTTTGTGCTGGGTTGAACTGGGGACTCGCCCAGAATCCAACGGGATCGAACGGAGAAGGCCAGCCATTCACCTTGAATGTTCCGGTGAATGAAGTGAGGGTTGTTTTTCACGCCTCCGACGCGAAGGGACTTCCGCTCGAACATCTCAAGAGAAGTGATGTGCAGCTGTTCGACAACGGGAAGCGTCAGAGCCGGATTGTGGCATTCCAAGAATATCGGGATCTGCCGATTCGAGTTGGCTTTCTCCTTGACTACAGCCCGTCGATGGAGCACGAGCTTGACCGGAGCCAGGAAATCGCGACGGAACTGACAACGGGATTCTTCCGGACGAAGTCAGATCGCGCTTTCACCATGGGCTTTGGAGTCGATTCCAGCCTCACACAGGACTGGACCGGAGATACCAAGGCCGTCTCAAATGGGATCAGCGCCGCACTTTCGAAACAAATGTACGGACCCGACGGCACGGCCATGTTCGATGCGATCTACCGGGCCTGCAAAGACAATTTTTCGAACGACCTCACGATGGTCTCCGGCAACTTCGTTCTGCTGTTCACCGATGGTGAAGATAATTCAAGCCACGTATGGGAACCCGAAACGGTGGATATGTGCCAGCGCTCCAGAACCGCGATCTATGTGTTTGCTCCGCGGCGGAGAACGATAGAGGAATTGCGGGGGCAGGAATTGCTCGAAGATCTGGTCGCGCAAACGGGCGGACGTGTATTCATCGATGGGAGGCAATCGATTCATGACGCATTGGCCACCGTTATCTCAGACATGCGTTATCAGTATGAAGTGATCTATGCTCCACCCAAGCTGAAACGGGATGGATCATTCCATCGAATCAAGCTGAAATGCAATGTGGAGCGCTCCCAGGTTCAAGCTCGATCCGGATACTACGCGTACGCAAAGTCTTCGCAACGAAAACAAGGGCCGATCTAGATTGCTGCCGTTGCGGGCAAGACCTCATCCACGTCAACCCACTGCGTTGGATAGTTGCCGGTGTAGCAGGCGACACAGAAGCCATTGCCCTCGTCCCCGTCGCAGCTCTTCTTTAGGCCATCGAGAGAAAGATACGCGAGCGTGTCGGCTTCGATGAACTTGCGAATTTCTTCGATCGACTGATTGGCCGCGATTAGCTCACGCTTGCTCGGCGTATCTACACCGTAGAAGCAGGGCGATATAGTCGGCGGGCAGCTGATGCGCAGGTGCACTTCTTTCGCGCCGGCACCGCGGACCATGCGCACAATTTTGCGGCTGGTGGTGCCGCGAATGATCGAGTCGTCGATGAGCACAACGCGTTTGCCCTCGAGCAGATTGCGCACGGGGTTGAGTTTGAGGCGCACGCCGAAGTCGCGCACACGCTGCTCCGGTTCGATGAATGTACGGCCCACGTAGTGATTGCGGATGAGACCGAAGCGGAATGGGATCCCGCTTTCATCGGCATAGCCAAGTGCAGCCGTGACGCCGGAGTCCGGCACGGGCACGACGACATCCGCGGGCACGCTCGATTCGCGCGCTAGCTGGCGGCCCATCTGGTCGCGGCTCTCCTGAACCCAGCGCCCAAAGATCTTGCTGTCAGGCCGCGCGAAGTAAACATGTTCGAAGACGCAGCTCGACTGAGGCATGCCAGTTGCGTATTGGCGGCTGGTGACGCCATCTTCGGTGACCATGACGAGTTCGCCGGGCAGCACGTCGCGCTCGAACTCAGCACGCAGCAGATCGAAAGCGCAGGATTCCGATGCAAAGACGATGGTGTCTGGCGCGTCCTGGTTGCGGATGCGTCCGATCGATAGCGGACGAAAGCCGCGCGGATCGCGAGCCGCGAAGATGCGGTCGCGCGTCATCATCACGATGGAAAAGGCGCCCTCGACCTGTCTCAATGAATCGGCAATGGCGTCAACCAGCGTTCCGGCACGCGAGTGCGCAATGAGCTGCACGATGATCTCGGAGTCTGACGTGGTCTGGAAGTAGGCTCCGTCGCGTTCGAGCCGCGCGCGGACAGTGCCAAGATTCACCAGGTTGCCGTTGTGGGCGATTGCGATGAGGCCTTTGGTCGATTCGACGCGAATCGGTTGCGCGTTCAAGAGAGCCGAGTCGCCGGTGGTGGAGTAGCGCGTGTGGCCGATCGCCATCCGCCCGGGCAGCTTCTGCAGAACTTCATCGGTGAAGATCTCCGACACAAGGCCCATGCCCTTGATGTTGGCGAGGTGCTGTCCATCGGCTGTAGCTATGCCGGCCGATTCCTGTCCGCGATGTTGTAGCGCGTAGAGCCCGAGATACGCCTGGCGCGCTGCGTCGGTATGGCCGTGGATAGCGACGACGCCGCACTCTTCGTGAAGCGTGTCCCCTTCAAGGACAGGGGACAGTGGGAAGAAATCAGTGGTCAGTTGCTCAGATGCGTCGACGACGTCGGGAACCCCTTGAAAGAGCAACCGGCTCATGCCGTCACCTCATTATGTAACGCTGCTTCGAGTGAGCTGGACCAGACGGCACGAAGTTCTGACAACGAAGCCGAGATGAAGGTATCGCCATAAACCGCGACCTCCAGCCGGTCGCCGCCGGTTGTGCCGATCCTGGCAAGATTGAAGTGGAAGTGCTCCGCGATCTCCTCAATCTCAGAAACCTTTTCCGGATGCGCAGAGAGCAGCACGGTCGAAGCCGGCTCCGCGAAAAGGCCGAAGAGCGGATGGACCATCAGCGATTGCTCTTGTTCGATTTTTGCGCCGATGTTGTTTGCGAATGCGGCCTGGGCAAGCGCGACAGCGATGCCGCCGTCGGAGATATCTCGCGCGGAGCGGATCAATCCTCGGTCCGCAAGTTGCACCAGCATGGTTTGCAGGTCCCTCTCAGCTTCGAGATCGAGCTCCGGAGGCGTGCCCCACAGCGCGTTGAGTGCCGCTTTGGCGTACTCGGAAGAACCGAACGCTGTCAGTTTGGCAGAAGCTGAAACCTCCGGTACCAGTGCTGCTTCGAGAACAACAACCGGCTCATCCCCCATGACGCCCGGAACGATGGTTGAGGTCGAATCCGTTGGTTCGAAATGGTCTGGAACTTTGAGTTCGGGATCGGGCTTCGGACCGCGCGGCACTGGCCACAAAAGCAGAATCTCATCGCCTGCGCGCCGGAATCCCGCTGGCACTGCCTTGGTCACATCATCGAGGATGCCGACAATGCCCAGCACCGGGGTTGGGTAGATGCCTTCACCCTTCGTCTCGTTGTAGAGCGAAACGTTGCCGCCCGTAATTGGCGTGCCGAGGGCGACGCATGCTGCAGCGATGCCGTCGATCGCCGCGGAAAGCTGCGCCATGATCTCCGGCTTCTCCGGATTGCCGAAGTTGAGGCAGTTCGTCGCCGCCACCGGAGTTGCGCCAGCACAGGCAACCTTGCGCGCTGCCTCCGCGACCGCATGCATTGCGCCGAGCTTCGGGCTGAGGTAGCACCAGCGGCCGTTGCCGTCCAGCGCCATGGCCAGACCGCGCTCACGATGCAACTCGCCTGTGCCTTTGATGCGCATAACGCCGGCTTCTCCGCCGGGACCGAGCACCGTGTTGGTTTGCACCATCGTGTCGTACTGCTCGTGAACCCAGCGCTTCGAGCAGACGTTCGCGCTTGCTAGCAATTTCTTCAGGTCAGCGGTGAAATCGCGATCCTTTGCCAACTCGGCAGCCGCAGCTTCGGGCGGATCGAGCGAAATGCGAGGCTTCCATTCGCCAATCGGCCGGTGATACAGCGGTGCGTCGTCCGTGAGCGACTGGTTGGGGATATCGGCGACAAGCTCGCCATGAATCCGGATACGCAAGCGCGGCTCCGGCTGCACCGTGCCGACAATGACAGCATCCAGTCCCCACTTTGCAAATACCCGCAGCACTTCGTCCTCGCGGCCCTTTTCCGCAACCAGCAGCATGCGCTCCTGGCTTTCGGAGAGCATGATCTCGTAAGCACTCATGCTGGTTTCGCGCTGCGGGACCAGATCGAGTTCCACGTCCAGACCAACGCCGCCGCGCGCGCCCATCTCGCAGGTGGAGCAGGTGAGGCCGGCGGCGCCCATATCCTGGATGCCGACGATTGCGCCGGTCTTCATCGCTTCAAGACAGGCCTCAAGCAGCAGCTTCTCCATAAAGGGATCGCCGACCTGTACGTTAGGACGCTTCTGCTCCGAGCCTTCCTTGAATTCTTCCGAAGCCATAGTCGCGCCGTGGATGCCGTCGCGACCCGTCTTTGCGCCTACATATATGACGGGGTTGCCGGCGCCGGTGGCCTTCGCGTAGAAGATCTCATCCTTGCGCACCAGTCCCAGCGCGAATGCATTTACCAGCGGATTCCCGCTGTAGCACGGCTCAAACTTCGTCTCGCCGCCGAGGTTCGGCACACCAAAGCAGTTGCCATACCCTGCGATGCCGCTGACCACTCCTTCAACGATGGAGTGGTTTTTCTGGACTAAATCTGGTTCGGTGCCCTGCTCGGGAATGATGGGCCCGAAGCGAAGCGAATCCATCACTGCCAATGGCCGGGCACCCATCGTGAAGATGTCGCGCAGGATGCCGCCCACGCCGGTCGCCGCCCCCTGGTAGGGCTCGATGTAGCTGGGGTGATTGTGGCTTTCGATCTTGAAGGCGCAGGCCCAGCCGTCGCCAACGTCGATGATGCCGGCGTTTTCGCCCGGCCCCTGCACTACGCGGTCACTCCGGGTAGGCAGGCGCTTCAAATGCACACGGCTCGATTTGTACGAGCAGTGCTCGCTCCACATCACGCTGTAAATTCCCAGTTCGGTGAGGGAAGGGACGCGTCCCAGGGCCGCCAGAATTCGTTCGTACTCTGCCGGTGTGATACTGTGCTGTGCCAGCAACTCCGGGGTCACTACGGCCGGTTCGGGAACGACTGCGGAAGAGGCAGTAGTCATGTCGATTGCCTCCATTGTCGCATGGGACGGTCGTACGGACTCACGGGTTCCTTGAACAAAGGACTTACAGTTGCGAAAAATCGCGTTCGACTAAACCGGTCATTTTGCAGACAGCCGGAGTGGCGGAGCGCGGCTATTCTCGCACTCTGCGCCCCGAGCGTATATTCTTGTCCGCTGATGCGCGAACTGGCGATGCTGCATAGCCCTGCGAGCAGCGCCTATGCGATACTTTCTAGGAAGCCCACCCCAGGCCGGGATGGCGGAACTGGCAGACGCAGCGGACTCAAAATCCGCCGACCCTTGCGGTCATGGGGGTTCGACCCCCCCTCCCGGCACCAGCTAAAAATCCCACAAAATAAAGCGGTTATTATGCGCTGACTCCGGACGAGAAATCTCCGCGCGGCAGGTGCAGCGGACTTCGCGTCTTCTCTACATCCGGGCGCCAAAATCTATTTCCCTGAAATTATTTAGTTTATTTAACGATTCTAGGGTGAGCGTGGCTCACGCATCTGTAACGCATTTTCGTGTCTATTGTCTATTGGCATCTCCTGCCATCCACTGCAGAGCCCGAAGACCACGAAAGGCTAGTCAAACCAGTTTCTGAAACACCAGAACAGAAAGATCCTCAATGGATGACCCTCGGGTATTCGAGATGCAATGCCCTAGATCAGGACGACTACAAGAGATGAAAGCAGCTGCTGACGAAGGCTGGCGCACGGGCAACACGCGCTATGGCCCCAACAAGTCCGCAGATGCTGGGAAGCGGGTAAATCTGCCTTGCTATCCTCTCGTCGATTTCCGGGAACGCGTTCTGGTTTTCAGCTGTGCCCTTCATGGCGGTTACACGAGTCCAAAGCCCGTAAGGGTCGCTAAATAGCCAAGTGTTTTCATCGATTGATCAGTCGCGAGGGATGTGACGATCCAGGTCGCGGCTATCGTGAAGAACGCGCAAAATCTCGATACGATCCAACACGATTCGATACACCAGAAAGTGCCGGGGAGACTTCACGCGGCCTTCGGAGACGTTTTGGCGACTGAAAGCCAAGTGGTAGGAGTAAATTCCTGGCTGAAGGTCTTCCCGCTTTTTGGCCCCAGGCCGAAGGGGATTGTCCGCTAAGTCAGCCATCGCCCGATCTACCAGAGCTTGGTAGCGATCAGCGGCAGAGCTCCCAAATTCCGTTTCGCTCCAAAGAAAAATATCTCGTAGATCACGTTCGGCTGGCGCCGTAACTGTGATCAAATGATGCGCCACAATTACTTCGCTCGAAGGCTGTGTAAGTAGTCGCTCACTGCGCTCGAGCTGGGCAGAGATGTGTATTCTCCGCGCTCGGCGGCATCGATACCTTCCTGAACTGCTCCCTTCAGCCACGCGAGCTTCGCCTTGTCCTCTTCCTGGCGTCGTTCGAGTAGACGTAGGCCCTCGCGCACAACCTCGCTCGCGTTGCTGAACTCTCCCGACCGCACCTCGGCTTCAATAAAATTGTCGAAATGTTCCGTCAGGTGCACATTGCGAGTCGGCATCATTCACCTCCGCCTTTCACGTATTGTAGTTGTGTATGGCAATTTTTGCCATATGATGAATGTCCGATTTGATCCGATGCAGTAAGTGACTGATTCTAATAGTGCAGAGACCCCCTTGTAACATATCAAGCGATCACGGTCGGTTCCGCGCAGGATAGTGGACCCACATTGCGCGCTACGATGGCCATCAGGATCTCGAGCGGTAGATATGCTCGACCTCTGTTGGCGAGCCGCCTATCATTCGTGCCGTAGCGCTCGCATCGGGTCCAGACTTGCGGCGCGCCGCGCCGGAATCCAACTCGCCGCCAAGCCGACCAGAAGAAGCAGCGTAGCCGATGCGGCAAACGTCAGCGGGTCATACGCTTTGAGACCGTATAGCATGCTGGCAATCAATCGCACGAGGGCCAACGCGCCGATTATTCCTGCAGCTACCCCGATCACAGCGATCCACGCCGACTCGCCGAGGACCATACGCTGCACTTGCTCGCGCTCTGCACCCAGCGCCATGCGAATTCCGATCTCGTTGGTGCGCCGTGACACCGAATACGCCATGATTCCGTAAATCCCGATGCAGGCGAGAATCAGAGCGAGCAGACCGAAGCCGCTGGTGAGCGATGCGAAGACGCGTTCTTGCCTTGTTCGGTCGCTGATTTGAGCGTTTTGAGAACGGATATCGAGCAAAGGCAGGTCTTTATCCACCGATGCAACTGTACTGCGCAGAGTGGGTACGACTGCTGATTGCTCTATGGGTGTGGCTACTTCGAATGTCACGCTCGGCTCGCTTTTCGATTGCTGACGGTAAAGGGTATAGAACGTTGCGGGCGGGTCATCGCGGAGGCTGGCGTATCGGGTATCTCCACTTACGCCAATGATCACGATACGCTTTTTGTTAGAGATGAAGGTTCGACCGACGGGATTTATGTTCGGAAAATATTCCTTCACCAACCGCTGATTGACCACGGCAACCAGCGAGGATGTTGCAGTATCGATGCTCCCAAAGCCGCGGCCCGCCACAATGGGAATGCCCATGGTGGCAAAGAATTTCTCGCCTACAACGTTGTCATCGACAAAGGCCGGACCGTTCAGTTTTGGAGGCATCCCGTCCGGCACAAAATCGTCATTGGATACGTTGCCTGCGATCAGGGGGTTCTTTGAAAGCGTGACGGACCTGACGCCGGGAGCCGATGTCAGCCGATCCTCAATTTCCCTATACAGTGCAAGATCTTTCGGAGCGGGATAGCGTGCTCCCGGAGCCTGAATCTCGAAAAGGACCAGGTTGTCGGGCTGAAAGCCAAGCCGGTTCTTGTTCAGATTTGTGAGTGTGCGAATGAAAAGACCGGCCCCGACGAGCAGCAGCATGGACAGAGCGATCTGAACGGCGACAAGTGTCTTTCCGGAAAGATTGCCGCCGCCCTGGGTGGCAGAATGGGCATTCTCCTTGAGACCGCTGTTTGCTGGAGTGTGCATGGCCTGCCATGCAGGCATGAACCCAAATAGCAATCCGGTAAAGAGAGAAATTGCCGCAGTAAATCCGAAGACTTTCCAGTCGAAGCGGACATGGTTCACCGCTGTTTGCCAGGAGGACGACATGAGATGTGGAATTGCATTTCGACTGCAGTAGCCCAGGAGCAATCCGGCAGCCCCTCCCGCCACGGAGAGTAGAAGGCTCTCGACAAGCATCTGCCGCAGGATGCGCCCTTGTTTTGCCCCCAACGCAACACGCACGCTTAATTCCCGCTTGCGACTGCCAGCGCGGGCCAGCAGCAGGTTGGCCAGATTCGCGCATGCAAGCAGCAGGACGACTCCTGCAAGTGCCATGAGCACGTGCACCGGCTTGGAATACTGCTCGCCGTCCAAGTCTTCGCCGCGGCTTCCGTCCTGCATAGCAAAGTGCGGAACGGATTGATCTTTTTCCACCATCATCGTCGATCGCACGGCGTTGCTCAGATTGAGATCCATTGCTGCCCGCGCAGACTCGTCAGATACTCCTGGCTTGATTCGGCCCATAACCAGTACCCACCATTGGTTCGGGTCGGTCAGGAGTGATTCAGCTCCATTTGGCGCGGCCACGGACTCCATGCTGAAGGGCAGAAAAATATCGGGCGAGCGTTCGACGCTGGAAGCACCCGTAAACGCCCGGGGATTCACGCCAATGATCGTTACAGGTGCAAGGTTTACATGAATCGTTTTGCCAATCACATCCGGAGAGCGGCCGAAGTGGCGCGCCCAAAATCCGTCGCTGATGACGACAACGGCGGCGCTTCCCGGTGTGCCATCGTCTGAGTTCTGGATCGCACGACCAAGAACCGTGTTGGCGCCAAGTGCGGAGTAGTAATTACCGGATACCAATTCTGCCGTGACCGGTTCGGGGTTATCGGCGACAGATACCGTGACTTGTGGAATGTCCTTAAAGGCAAAGATATCCTCAAAGAAAGTGGTTTGGCGACGAAGCTGCTGATAGACGGGGTAGGAAAATGACGTGCAGGCGTGAGTAGCCTCGTCCCAATGACCCCAGATGCGAATCGGCACCCGGTTTTGGTCGGCAGTCCATGCAAAGAGCCGCAGGTTTTCAGGCTTGTAAGTCGCCAGCTTGTCGAGCAACACCTCACTGGTAATGGTGAAAATTGTTGTATTGGCACCTATCCCGAGCGCGAGCGAGGCTATGGCTATGATGGTGAAGCCCGGTGATTTGCGAAGCTGTCGCAGACCATACCGCACGTCCCGCACGATCGATTCAAACCAAAGGGTGCCACGGGTTTCGCGACAATCTTCCTTGATCTGCTCAATACCGCCGAATTCAAGACGCGTGAGCCGACGCGCTTCGCTCTCGGGAATGCCAGATCGCACCTTATCGGCGACTTGCGCCTCGAAGTGGAATCGCAACTCTCTTTCGAGATCGATTTCCATTCGCTTGCGTGCAAACAATCTCGTGAACCAACTCATGAGATTCCTTCCAGGGTACCTTTGAGGATCAGGCCGACCACGTCAGTGAGGCGATTCCAGTTCTCCGTCTCGGCCCTGAGATGTGTTCGGCCCTTTGCGGTGAGTTCATAGAACTTGGCTTCACGGCCGGTCTCAGAGGCCTGCCAGCTGGCAGTCAGGAGCTTTTTGTATTCCAGCCGATGGAGCGCGGGATACAGCGATCCCTGCTGGACCTGAAGGGCCTCGCGAGACATTTGCTGAATTCTCTGCGCGATGGCATAGCCATGAATCGGGCCGAGCGCAACAACCCTCATGATGAGGAGATCGAGGGTGCCCTGCGGAAGATCGAATCTACTTTCAGTCTTCTTCATACCTATGGCTTCTACATATACAGCCGGAGATGTAGAAGGTCAAGGTATTTCGTTCCCAGTCGAATCTGATATTGCTTGCCTGGTCCGGGGAGCAGTCGAGAGTCACTTGTTGCCAACAGCCTGTTCACGTCAGCGCACAACGACGATCCACCTTGCGGAGATTGGTTTGTGACCGGTGGAATCCGGTTACCCTTCTTGCCAACCAGGTGGAGCGCCACACATACCCCGAATCCGTCCAATTCGCGTCAAGTCCGAGCATGCGGTTTACAGTTCGCGAATCGCAGTCACAGGGTTTCGGCGCATCGCTCGATGCGCCGGAAGGTAGCATGCTGCCAACGACATTGCTCCCAGGAGCATGACGACGGAAACGACGGTGACGGGATCGTTGGCGCCGATTCCGTACAAGAGCCGGGCGATGAAACGTGTCAGTCCCAATGCAAACGCCAATCCCAGCGCCAGCCCGATGCCTGTGAGCCACAGTCCCTGCAACAGCACGAGTCTCAGCACGTCCACGCGTGAAGCACCTAGAGCCATTCGCACTCCGATCTCGTGGGTCCGCATCTGAGTTCGATATGCCACAACTCCGTAGATCCCGGTTGCCGCAAGAACCAGCCCGATCAGCGCGAACATTCCCGCCAGGGCGCTCTGTATGACGGCAAAGATGCTCGCCATCTGCGTACTCTCCCTCATGGAACGCACATCGAAAACCGGCAGCTGTGTATCGATTTCGTGGATGGCGTTTTCCATCGCTGGCGCCAGGTCGGCCGGATTTCCCTCGGTCTCCACCTGCACCATCGTCTCGTACCCCTGCTGGAAAAAGCTCATGTAGACCATAGGCTCCGGTGACTCATTCACCAACACATGTATCGAATTTCTCGCGACGCCGACAACCATGAAAGGTCTGCCCCCCACCCTGAGTATCTTTCCCAGCGGATCCTGTCCCGGCCAGTAGCGCTTCGCAGCAGTCTGATCCACGATGAGTACCCTCGGGGCCTTTTCATCGTCATCCGGCGTAAACTCGCGTCCTTCCAAAATGGGTATATGAAGGGATTCGAAATACCGCGGGCCCACGTCGGCGTGGTACACCTGCAAAGATTCATGGGGGTGTGGCACATACCCTTCCGGATACGCATCGACCCCCTTGTGGGTCAGGGTCATCGGAATCCAGTCCGTAAGAGATGCAACCTTCACGCCGGGCAATGCCGACACGCGATCAAGTATCTTGTGACGGATCACTTGTTCCTCGTCGTGGCTGTAGCCGACGATATTCAGCCCCACGGACGCGGTTAGAATGTGGTCCTGCTCAAATCCAGGATTCGCGCCGGCGAGATTCTTGAGCGTTCGCAGAAATAGCCCGGAGCACAACAACAGAGGAAGTGAAAGCGCAATTTGCGCCACCACCAGTGCGCTGAGCAATTTCCGGTTACGTGAGCCGCCGGAGATGCTTGCAGACTCTGCCTTGAGTACCTCGATGGCCGGCGCGTGGGACGAACGCCAGGCGGGAAGCGCGCTGCACAGCATGCCGGCCAATAGGCTGGACACGGTAATCCCGATCACCACCTTGTAGTCCATGGTCCCGTTCAGGATGAGGGGAAACGAGGTCGGCGGAAAGAACCATGCGAATGTCTTCGATGTCCACAATGT
>Ga0126381_100008089_pt1 | contig 11737 bp, 5 predicted proteins | sample PanSoiMetPlot_28_FD_96465 | JGI IMG/M metagenome (GOLD analysis project Ga0126381, IMG submission 96465) | Tropical forest soil microbial communities from Panama - MetaG Plot_28 | ecosystem: Environmental > Terrestrial > Soil > Tropical forest > Bulk soil | place: Panama | collected 2016-02-17 | reverse complement strand
CGTTCGGGCTGTTCCCAAGCCGTCGCGCACTGGCTGCGCAGAGCTGCTTGGAGATTCGCCATGAGTAGAGCGGCTCCGATGCCTTTGCCCGCTATGTCCGCTAGAACTAAGCCGAGCCTTCGGCTGCCGAGATCAAGAAAGTCATAATAGTCTCCACCGACGGTCCGGGCGGGACGGCAAATCCCCGCATACACAAGCGTTCGAATCAGTGGCTGGTGTTGCGGAAACAAACGGGTCTGCACCTCCTTGGCGATTGCCAACTCGTGCGCAGCCTGGCGCTCCGCTTCCAACCTGGCGGCCTGGGCACGGCGCTCTGCTTCGAGCGTGCGCGTCGCCTTATCAAACTCAATCAGAGAGAAACTGTTTCCGTCCGCATCTTCAAAAACCGCGCACCTCGCTTGCCCATTTCCCCAGGAAGGTTCCATTGGTCGGAGCGGGAAACGGACTCCGCGTCTCGACCATTCTTCGAACAATCTACCCACGTCTTCGGTAAGAAAGCTTAGTCCGGTGCTTTGGCCGATGCGTTGGTGCTCCGGGGATCCTTCGGGTGGAACAACGAGGGCGATCCCGGGCAGGCCCGCGCCCGCCGTTCCAGGGAGCCAACCAGCAGCCGGCGGAGCGACAACGATCCACCGGCCGGCTTCGGAAGTTTGCAGGTCCGCAATCACCTCGAAATTTAGCTTTTCCGCGAAGAACCGCCGACTCCGCTCCTGATCCCGGACCCAGAGCGTCACAAAGTTTAAGCGGAGAAAAGGCTGCAAGAGTGCCGCTCGGAGTGCCGCTGCGTGGCGACCAAGGACTCCTCCGGGATGCGCTGAGGGTTCCATCACGACTGATTATTCCATAGAGTCGGAACACACGCCCTGAAAGATTACATGCTACTGAACCCGCAGTACACGGAAATGCTCACGTGCCTCAATTTACGTGAATTGTTCCGATCGCCAGAGGAGTTCGAGAAGCAAGCGGAGAGAGACGGCCACCACGCCGCAGAACTCCAGGTTCGCTGCCGGTCTCGCTAGTTTCAGACCAAGAAGAAATCCAAGACTCGCACGCTGAGAACCGCACTTCGTCTCTCAGGGCAACCAGAGCGCGCCGCCGCCTCTTTATGTCTGCGAGCTAGGTGCTATTGCAAAATCCCAGGCGAGCTGGAATCGACGCGCGGAAGCAACGTTGTCCTTGAAAGGGAACCTCGCCCAAGCCGCTACGACCGGGACCCGACCAGGCGCTCCATCGGACTATTGAGAAGTGGCGGCGTTCGATTCGGCAAATAAGTAAGTGAACCAATCGTCGTGCCATTCCGGTGGATTTCTTGTAGGGCTCTCTGACCGGATCGGCTACCTGACAACGGGCAAGTACTATCGACTCTTCATCAATCTTCGGAAAGAATGTCTGGACAACATGAGAAAGAAGCGTCCGAAACGCAAGAAGCGTTCAAAACGAACATTCGAGAATTGGCTTCGAACGCTCAGTAACGAGATCATCGCAAATCTGGCCGGTCAGTGGAGACGCGATATCCAAAGAACAAGCGCTATTCAGCGAGAGTTGAATCGCAGGCTCAAAAGGGAGCGAGCGCTGCAATCATAGGAGAGCCTCCATCAGATCGCCGGCGAGCGGCGCATTTTTGAGAACGGGAGAAAACAGCTCCAGCAGCCATGTCGCCAGTCGTGGCGGCTGAGGTGAATTTGCCCAGTCAAGTCGGCTTGGACAGCACTCCTGGTTGCAACCTACCCAGACTGTGACTTCTGACAGTTTACACTAATCTGGCGTCTGACTACCTTCAATGGGGTGCTTAGAAATTTGGAATAGGATCTCAGATGCGTATCCTTTTTATATGCATAGCTTTTGTCGCTTTTCTCCTATCAGTGTTCTTCGTATATCCTGGGCGATCGAGAAGCGCTTCCTACGCCCGGCCTCCGCAATCGATCGTGATATGCGGCATCCAGGATCATCCTTGCGTCACCTACGCCGTTTCCTATCATCCCGCTACGCATGCTTACGGAGACTCAAAAGGTGAAGCTGTCACCGACTATGAGAGAAAAACCATCTCCATAGCCTGGAACACTGATCGCTTCAAAAACGTCGAGGCCCTTGAACACGAGGTCTTTCACGCCGCTTTGTGGGAACGCGGATTTCGTGACAGTGAAAAGTGGGCAATCCATGATTGGATTTACTTTTCTGAGGGAGCTTTTCCCTTGCTATTTCGCGACAACCCTGAGTTCGTCGAGTACCTAACCTCCGGATACTGACCTAGTGTCCGCGATATAAGTAGACAACCTATTGTTCCTTCTTTCCGCTCGGTGCCAGGGTGTAGCCGGGCTGAATCTTCTCCAGAGTTTGTCGACAGCGAGACAGTCTTTCCTTGATCAAGTTCTAGTCCTTCTCCAACAAGACTAGGGGGGAGATGGTTTAGCCAGTCCCTAAGGTTCGGCAGGGGGAGCCTTGGGGGCAATCGGCAGCAGGCCATGAGAGCCACGAAGGTCCCGGCAGCAAGGTCGCAACCCCTTAAAGGTTGTGATGTTGCCCCCTGCACCAGGAGGAGCATGTAGAACCATTTCTGAATCCAATTTTGGCGCTGGGAAGATGAGGATATGGGCACAACGATTGGTCCCCAGCTGCGGCAGAATCTCGAGGCGTTCCTTGAGTCCCGCCTGGAACTGTTCGTGGCTTGCCTTATCTTGCTGGGCGAGAAGGCTCATCCATGACCGTGGTGCATTTCTTGGCTCTTCTAGGGCATTCGTTCCGAGTGGAACGCTCTTAGCCTCGGTGACTCCCTGGGATTCAGAAAACTTAGTGGGCGCGGGCAGCACTTGAGAGGGCGGCGACGATGTACTGGAGGGATTGGATTGACCCGCTACCGGACCGGGAGAGCAAATCAATAGGAGTAAGACGCAGAGAGCCGAAATCGTTGCACTTCGCATCGACAGCCTCCCTCCATCACCGACCAAGGGTTTAGACGCACGAAGTGGGCTTCCAGGATGGACGGTGGTTGACCTAAAGGAAAGGGCACTTACAGGATACAACTGATCTCGGAACACTCGTCCGATAATCTCGGTCTCATGGATGAGAAGCGGGCTGCTTGCAGCCTCAAAGTTCCGTCGAAGGGATGGAAACATGCGGCGCTACCTGGCTTTAATCGGCATGCTTGTCGCTGCGGGGCAAATCCATGCTCAAGGACGACCGTCGCTGGGATATCCGCCGCCTGGCCGACTGATTGATATTGGTGGTCGTAAACTGCACCTGGATTGCGCCGGCAAGGGCAGGCCGACCGTGGTCCTAGTAGCTGGCGGAGGCGCGTTTTCGATTGATTGGGCCTTGGTGCAACCGAAGGTCGCCCAGGAGACGAGAGTGTGTTCCTACGACCGCGCTGGACTGGCGTGGAGCGATCCGGGACCAGTAGACGAAACCGTCGAGCAGACCATTTCTGATCTGCACATGCTGTTAAAAAACGCAGGAGAGCAGGGTCCGTATCTACTCGTCGGCGCTTCCATTGGAGGCATATACATTCAGGCCTACCAACGTGCATTTCCAAAAGAACTCGCTGGCTTGGTTTTTAGCAACAGTAGCAATCGAGTCGGCAGAGTCGTGAATGGCGAACCCGGTCTCATTTGGGATTTGACAGAAGATCAAATACGTTCGACGTTCCCGCTGCCCGCATCCGCCAAAGGCCATGCGCCAACCGGCGAAAATGATCCGTTCGACCGGCTGCCGCGGGACTTACGGGCCGTCCGTCTGTGGCTTGATAACAATCTCTGGCAAAAGTGGGAGCCCACAAAAGAAACTGCCGAATCGACCTTGTCTTGGCGGAGGGAATTCCTTCGGGAATTCGCGGAAACGGACGCAAGCAAAGAACATCCTCTTGGGTCGCTCCCTGTGGTCGTCTTGGCGAGCGATCCACCCGCCCCCGAGTCAGAGCGTCATTCTCACGACCAAGCAGGGCCGCGCCTCGATTTTCTCAGTTCGAATACCCTGCACGTCACCGTGACAGGGAGCGGACACGAGATCCACCTCTATCAGCCGGATGTCGTTTCGAAGACCTTGGCACGAGCCGTTTCGGCGATTCGGAACGGGAGTCCCTTACTCCGCCGCAAAGACCAACAGACACGCGGTTGCGTACCCCGTAGGAACTTACTCGGGCGGAGTGTCGGAGAACACGGTACGCTGTCAAATTAAGGAGCATCTACAATAAATTAGGCGTCTAGCGACAAAGCGAGCTGATCCGACTCCTGGTTAGCCATTCATGGCCGACCAGTCATCCGACGGTGACCCTCGCAGATCCTTGACGAGCCACTTGTCAGCCCTTTCCGAGGCCTGTTTCCTTAAGGTATAGTCCTTCTATCTTTGAGACTTTTGCACCTTCCAGCTCGTAGATCGAGTTGTTTCGCGCCGTCAAGCAAGGAGCTATTCCAGTGCTTTCCATTCACAACCTATCCAAGACTTATCCCGGAGGCGTCCGTGCCCTCCGGGGCGTCTCCCTGGACATACCGCCCGGCATGTTTGGACTGATCGGGCCCAACGGTGCCGGCAAATCCACCTTAATGAAAATCCTAGCCACGCTGCTCGACCCGGACTCCGGCTCGGCAAGTCTCGACGGCCTCGACCTGATCGTGGAGAAGGATGCCACGCGCCGGCTGCTCGGCTATTTGCCGCAGGAGTTCGGCGTGTACCCGAAGATGTCGGCCTTGGACTTGCTTCATCACCTAGCGGTCATGAAGGGCATCACCAAAAGTAGCGAGCGAAAAGAAATTGTTGAAAGTTTGCTGCAGCAAACCAATCTCTGGGATGTGCGCAAAAAGGCGCTGGGCGGCTATTCAGGCGGAATGAAGCAACGGTTCGGAATCGCCCAGGCTCTCCTGGCAAATCCGAAATTGATCATTGTCGATGAACCCACCGCGGGGCTTGATCCCGCCGAGCGCAACCGGTTCTTGAATCTATTGAGCTCGATCGGTAGGAATGTCGTGGTGATTTTGTCCACGCACATCGTTGAAGATGTGCGCGAGCTTTGCTCGCGCATGGCCATCATCAGCAACGGCGAGCTCCTGCTCGAGGCGGTACCTTCCCAAGCGATTGACGCGTTAAAAGGAAAGGTTTGGAGCAAGTTGGCGGCCACCGATGACGAGCGCGAGGCCATCAGCACGGCTTTCCCCATCATCTCCACGCATCTCGTCGGCGGTCAACACGAAATCCGGATCTATTCGGAAACCGCACCGGGCGATGGTTTTGCCCCTTCAGAAGCGGATTTGGAAGACGTCTACTTTCATAATCTGGCCAAGCACGAAAGGAATTGAGCGGCGTCCAGCCGTTCTTCGAACGCTTCAGGACGGAGAGGACCATGTTCGGTGAGTTTTTCTGGTTCGAATTGAAGCTGCGGCTGCGCAGCATTTCAACCTACGTTTTCTTCCTGATCCCCTTCTTGCTCATGTTTTTCGAGGTTTCAGTAAGCGACTTCGGACCGATCGGGACCGGAAAAATCTTGAAAAATGGACCTTACGCCCTAACCACAAGTTACGTGCAGTTGACCGCGTTTGGCGCCATTCTTATCGCCGCAATTTTTGGTCCCGCCATCTTGCGTGATTTCCAACAGGACACCTACCAATTACTGTTCACCCGACCGATTTCCAAGTTCGCCTATCTCGGCGGCCGCTGGGCGGGCTCCCTCGTTACCACCACATTCATCTTTTCCGGTTTTGTCTGGGGCGGCATGTTCGGCACATTCATGCCTTGGGCCGACAAGACGCGGCTGGAGCCCATTCATTTCTGGCACTACTTGCAACCGTTCCTTTCCGTCACCCTGGTACAAATCTTTTTCTTAGGCAGCGTCTTCTTTGGCGTAGCCGCCCTCACGCGCCGGATCGTCGTCGTCTACCTCCAAGGTGTCGCTCTGTTCGCCTTATATCTCGTGCAGCTTTTCAGCGTCGTCCTGACTAACAAACTGGACCGCTTTTGGCCTTCGGTGTTCGATTCCCTGGGAATCATCGTTTTCGAAAACGTCACGCGTTATTGGACCGTAGTCGAACGCAACTCCCAGTTGTTGCACTGGACCGGCGTGTTCCTGTACAACCGCCTCGTCTGGCTCTCGCTGGGACTGTTCGCCTTGGGCGTGACTTTCGCCCTGTTTCCCATGTCTGCGGAAGTCCTCGGCTCCCGTCGCTCCAGCAAACACGCCGAAGCTGCCCGCGAAGAAGAAGCCGAGGGAAGAAAGACGTCAAGAAGAGTCGCGATCGCGCTCGCACCGGCCACACAACGTTTCGGGCCGCCTACCACCTGGATCCAGCTCCTGTACCTGACTCGGCTGCGCTTCCTCAACATCACCAGTGAAGTTCCCTTTTGGGCCATTTCTTTCATCATGCTTGTCTTTGTCCTGGTGGGGGGGCATTTTGCCGGCGAGAACAACGGTGTCGACGTTTGGCCGGTCACCTTCCTGATGGTATCGGTGGTTTCCGGCCAGGCGGGCCTGTTCCTGATCATCGTCGGCGCGCTTTATGCCGGCGAAGTCATCTGGAGAGAGCGGGACCTCCGCTTCGAACAGATTCATGATTCTTTGCCGATCCAGAGCTGGGCTGATTTTCTCAGCAAGTTTCTGGCGGTTTCTCTTGTCGAAGCCCTGCTCGTTTCCGTCGTCCTGTTGTGCGGCGTCATCTCCTAAGCGCTGCAGAGTTATTTTCGATTCGAGATCCTCCACTACCTCAAAGAACTCTATCTGATTTACCTCCCCTCACTGCTCATCGTAATTTTGCTAGCTTTATTCCTGCAAACGGTCCTCGGCAACAAGTTCATCGGCCATGCCCTGGTAATCGGATTTTTCATCCTGACTCCGGTCCTGTATCGCTATGGCATCGAAAACCGTCTCTACTTGTACGGCGAGCAAACTCCCTACACCTATTCCGACATGAACGGGTACGGCCACTTCGTGCAAGCCCTGCTTTGGTCTACCTTATACTGGTTGTGTGTGGGTGCGCTGCTGGCCGTCTTCGCCGTGGCCTTCGCCAAGCGCGGAGCCGATGAGTCGGTCCGGGCGCGCCTGCGAATGGCCCGTTCGCGCGCCGGGCGACTCCTCCCCATGGCCGGACTGTTCGCGGCGCTCGCTGTGGCCAGTGGCGCCTGGTTCTACTACAACACTCACGTTCTCAACCAGTTTCGCACGGCAAAATACGCCCGCGATCATCAAGCGGAGTATGAGAAACTCTACAAAAAGTATGAGCGTTTGCCCCAGCCCAAAATCACGACCGTGGATGTGGCCGTGAACATTTATCCCGAGCGGCGCTCCTTCGACGGAACCGGCCACTATCTTTTGATCAACCAGGCCGACAAGCCCATCAACGAAATCCACCTCACCGACGCCCAGGAAGCCCTGGACGACGTTACGTTCGACCGCCCATTTCATCAAACCTTAAGCGACAAAGGGCATTTCTACGATATCTACAAACTCGACCAACCCCTCGAGCCCGGCAGCACCTTGAAGATGGACTTCCGCGTCTCCTACACCTCGCGCGGATTCAAAGATGGCAACGAGCGCGCAGAATTTGCCTACAACGGGACGTTTTTCGACAGGAACTATTTCCCCTCCGTTGGCTACAACCGTGGCACCGAGTTGGATGACCCTGTCCGTCGCCGCGAGGAAAACCTTCCGCCACTTGAGGAGATGGCCCCTCCCGGTGATCCCTACTATTCCAATTTGAATCTGTTCACCGAAAATTCCGACTGGATCCGTTTTCACGGCGTCGTCAGTACTTCCCCCGATCAGATCGCCATCGCGCCTGGATATCTCAAGCGCGAGTGGAGCGAAAATGGCCGCCACTTTTTCGAATACGATATGGGCGATGCCCGCATCAACGACTTCTTCTCGTTCATCTCCGCGCGGTTCAATGTAAGGCGTGATCGCTGGAAGAACGTCAATCTCGAGATTTACTACCAGCCCGGTCACGAGTTCAATCTCGACAAGATGATTGAGTCCTCGAAGTCCGGCCTCGCTTATTACGAGAAGAACTTCGGCGATTATCAATTTGGCCAGTTTCGCGTTCTGGAATTTCCGCGGTACCGCGCCTTTGCCCAGTCTTTTCCCAACACCGTTCCCTACTCCGAAGAAATCGGCTTCATCGAGCGGCTCAAGAAAGCTGATGACATCGATCTGCTGTACTTCGTCACCGCCCACGAGCTCGCCCACCAGTGGTGGGGTCATCAACTTATCGGCAGCGAGACACAGGGCTCCAACATGATGAGCGAATCGCTCGCCGAGTACTCCGCCCTGAAAGTGATGGAGAAAAGGTACGGCGAAGAAATGACCCGCAAGGATTTGCGCTATGAGCTCGACCGCTATCTCCGCGGGCGGGCGGCCGAGACCCGGCATGAGCCGCCGCTGACGCTGGTCCAGCGCGAGCCCTATGTCTGGTACTCCAAAGGGTCTCTGGTGATGTTCGCCTTGGCCGACTATATTGGCGAGGACAAGGTCAACCTCGCTCTGCGCAATTTTCTTGAGAAGAACCGCTTCGCCAAGGGCCCATTCCCCGATACTCGCGGCTTTGTTGCCGCCCTCCGTGAACAAACCCCGCCGGAACTCCAGTACGTCATCACAGATATGTTCGAGTCCATAGTGCTGTACGACAACCGCGCTGTTTCCGCGACCTATGTGCCAACGCCTGATGGAAAATACAAAGTCACATTGAAGGTCAGCTCCCAAAAAAAGAAAGCGGACGGCTCAGGAAACGAGACGTCCACGCCGATTCATGACCTGATCGATGTCGGCGTCTTCAGCGGAACCAAAGAGCATATGAAGCGCCTGAATCTTCACAAGGAATGGATCACTCAGGAGAACGCCGTCTTCGAAATGGTAGTCGACGAAAAACCCTCACTGGCGGGAATCGACCCGTACAACAAGCTGATCGACCGCAACCCCGGCGACAACCTCATCGAAGTCGATAAGAAATGAGGTGAGTGAAACTACCCTCCTCTGTAAAGACCTTCCCAGTTGCTCCGGCGAATCTCCCTCGGGGCATTATCGTCGACCCTGCTGGTGTCGAAGTAGGGATGCAGGAAACGGTTGGGACCTCGAGCAGCAAAGGGGCGGCCTTAAGCATCGATAAGGTGTGTCAACTCCAGGGACCGGCAGTTCGCACGCGCATAACATATGGCGCACGAAGACTACCTTGGCCTGCGCGGGTTCCGAACGACAATCTGTGGGGCATTTAGCGCAATTCAGCGCGGCGAGGCTTTGAGCAAAGGCCAGGCATGGAAGGATCGCGCCGCTATATGTCTCGCAATTGGTGCTGTCGTGGGCGTATACGGTCTGGTTGAGGGGCTCGGCGGTTGGCAGGCTTCCCTTGGCCAGGTTTCGTTCTTACGGACGGCAGCCGCAGGGAATCGTGAACAACCAATACTCCGGCCGCATCTTAACCCCCCCCTCATTCGTATCTCAGAGCGACCATCGGATCGACGCACATGGCGCGCCACGCCGGGACAAATGCAGCGAGGAAACTTGCCCCGCCCAAAATCAGTGAGGAGAGGAGCCATGCATCGAGACCGTGGTCGCGAACCTCGAAAAGAAGGTTGCGCAGGCTGTGTGAAAGGACGACCGCGAGGATTCCCCCTGATAACCCGCCAATCGCCGACACTCTCAGCGCTTGGCCGAGTACAATGGCAAAAACATCCCCTCTCGATGCCCCCAGGGCCATCCGCACGGCAAACTCGCTCGTTCTGCGGGCTACGCGAAATGACTGCACGCCATAGACACCAATAGCTGCAAGTAGCACTGCTAATATTCCGAACGCCGAAGTAATTCTTGCCAGTAAATATTGCGTTTGGAAGGTGTGTGCGTAGGCTTCATCCAACGGGGTGATGGTTGATATGGGCAATTGTGTATCGACCGCGAGGAGAGCCGTTCGCACACTGGCAATTTCGGCCGACGCTCGATTGATTGTGCGAACTTCGAGGGAGCCCCTTGTAGGAAAGTGCTGCGCTACCGGAAGAAAAATCAGCGGAGGAGGAGCGCGGCGGATATCATCGACGCGAACATCAGCGATTTCGCCCACGACTAAATACGTCGCATCATCTGGCACCTTGCCAAAACCTACGCGGTGTCCAACGGGGTTTTCACTTGGACCGAAGAGCCTCGTCGCCAGCGTGCGATTCACGATTGCAACTTCGGCCGTGGTCGGCCGATCTTCGTTATCAAACTCACGGCCGCGCAAGAGCGGTATGCCCATGGCGCGAAAGTACCCTGGCCCAACGTCGTCTTGATGGGACTCCGTTTCACCTGAGATTCCAGCCGCATGAACGGGGGTATTCCAGAGACAATTCGGCGGAGGACACATGTCCTGTACTGCAAAGCGAACGCCTGGCAGAGACCGGAGGCGGTCGAGCATCTCCGGATAAAATGCCGATAAGGCAGCATCGCCGAAATTCGAATCGTAGAAATCAAAGCGGACGGTGAGAATGTGCCGCCGATCAACGCCGGCGTTTAGCCCGTTCAAGTTCCTCAATGTGCGCACAAACATCGCTGCTACGCTCAAAAGCAGTACGCACATCGCAATCTGCGCGCCGAGCATCGTGTCGCCGCCATCGTTAGTTCCGGCGCCGATTGATCCCCGGGCCGAGGTAAGACCTACTGCAGGTAAGGCCTCAGCAAGCAGTAATTTTCTGGCCGGAAGCATGTGAAACAGGGCCAGTGCGATCAACAGGGAAATCAAGCAAAACACATAGACATCTAGACCAAGCCGCAAATTCACATGAATTGGCCGATCGGAAGACAGGCGGACTAGCGTGGATCCGAGCACACGCGCTATCCCTAGGCTCAGAAACCCGCCGCAAGCACCGAGCGCGATCATCTCGGCCACCAACTGTTGCACCAGGCGCTGCCGACTCGATCCAAGAGCTGAGCGAATAGCAAACTCATGACTCCTTCGCAGCATTCTGGTGCGTTGCAGATTCGCCAGGTTTAGGCAGGCAATTAGAAGGAGTAGGGCCACCATTCCCATCAACACAAGCAGGGGGTTGGAGTAAGTTTCCGATAGAAGTCCCTCGTTGGACGCTGCCGGTAGAAGTAAAAAGTTTGTAGTCCCCGCAGCTGCTTTTTGCTCCGGCGACGCGAATCTCTCGTAGAGTTCGCGATCCGGCTCGAATGCCGCATTCCATCGCGCGAGAGCTGTAGCGACGCCTCCCGGAGCCACTCGGGCGATGAAGGTGAGCCAGAATAAGGCAACCTGCTGGTTATACGGTTTGCTGAGATCTTTGTGACTCCCGTCACCGGGAGAATCGAAAGGTCCGATGTAGCGAACATCGTGCTGAGCTTCGAGCGGCAGCCACAAGTCGGGGGCGTCACCTGGAATCACGCCATCAAAGGCCGGCGCAGCGACTCCGACGATGGACACGAGTGTGCCGTTTAATACCTGAGATCGGCCCAATATGCCGCCGTCGGCATTGAAATGTGCCCGCCAAAAGCCATAGCGAAGCACGACGGGCCATCCATGGCTCGGCGCGGTGTCATCGCTACCATCCAACACTCTACCCACCGAAGCGGGCACGCCAAGCACAGAAAAGAAGTTCGTGGAAACTAACTGCAAGCTTACTGCTGATACAGGAGCGCCAATGTAAGCCGCGAGCTCGCCCTCAGCCAGAGCTGAGTGCGCCGCAAGTCTCGGACCGTCAACTTGGCCTGCCATTGATTCTCGTAGGCGTTGAAACGCCGGCTGGGAATACAGAAACGCTCCATCATTGGGCGTTCGCATCCCGTGTAGAACAAAGACTT
>Ga0126381_100008088_pt1 | contig 11737 bp, 12 predicted proteins | sample PanSoiMetPlot_28_FD_96465 | JGI IMG/M metagenome (GOLD analysis project Ga0126381, IMG submission 96465) | Tropical forest soil microbial communities from Panama - MetaG Plot_28 | ecosystem: Environmental > Terrestrial > Soil > Tropical forest > Bulk soil | place: Panama | collected 2016-02-17 | reverse complement strand
GAACATCTTCACCTGGCCGTTGCCGATCTGCCGCTCCAGCGCTTGGTACGCGCCCAGCAAAAGCTGCTGCCCCGTCTGGCCGCGCGCGTAGAACGTGCGCGACACCTGTGCTCCGCCGAAGCTCCGGTTATCCAGGTAGCCCGAGTACTCACGCGCGAACGGCACACCCTGCGCCACGCACTGGTCGATGATGTTCAGGCTGATCTGCGCCAGACGGTAAACGTTCGATTCGCGCGAGCGGAAATCCCCGCCCTTCACCGTGTCATAGAAGAGACGGTAAACGCTGTCGCCATCGTTATGATAGTTCTTCGCCGCGTTGATGCCGCCCTGCGCCGCGATGCTGTGCGCGCGCCGCGGTGAATCCTGAAAGCAGAAGCACTTGATGTTGTAGCCCAGCTCTCCCAGTGTGGCCGCCGCCGAGCCGCCGGCCAGCCCGGTCCCCACCACGATGATCGTGTGCTTGCGCTTATTGGCCGGATTCACCAGCTTCAGGCTGAAGCGATGACGGTCCCAACGTGTCTCTATGGGGCCGGTGGGGGATTTCGAATCGAGTTCCATGGATGTACTCACTTGATCAGTCCCGTCATGACCGAAATCGGAATGGAGCAGTTCCCGATCGCGATGAGAATCGCGACCACCGCCGCTGCCTTCTTGATTACCGGGCTGTAACGCGCCTGACCCAGCCCGACCGACTGAAACATGCTCCACAACCCGTGATAGAGGTGCATGCACAACAGAATCATGGCGAGAATGTAGAAACCCGAAATAGCGGGATTCTGGAATCCGCTGATCACGTTGGCGCGCACATTCGGTTCGTTCGGGCCGATATCCTGAATCGGAACCACCGCTCCCACGGTCAGATGCAGCACGTGGAAGATGATGAACGCTCCCACGATGACGCCGCTCCACTTCATGGTGCGCGCCGCGTACGCTCCTGGCACGTCGTCCTTCTTGTAATAGCCCACCGGTCGCGCCGCACGGTTTTGCGCCCAGAGCTGGATCGCGGCGGTTATGTGCAGGATGACTGCAGCCAGCAGAAATGCGCGCACTGCCCAAAGCGGTATGACATTTGCGGGATTGTGCAGGAAAGCGGCGTAGCGGTTGATCTGGTTCGGGTCGGACGAGTAGATCTGCAAATTCCCGAGCAGATGGCCAATCACGTAGCCGAACAGGATCACGCCGGTAACGGCCATAACGGCCTTTTTCCCGATCGGCGCCTCGTAAAAACGCACGGCGCGATGAAGCGGTTGAATCGCGGCAGTACTCATGTCTTAGGACCTGATTGTAGCGAATTGCAGGGCGGGGGCGGACAGCGCCGAGCCCTCTCTTTTCAATATACGCCCGCGTGCGATGCGGCTGTGTTGAGGTGTCGGCGCGATCCTCAGAACGTGTAGTTCGGCGGCTGGATCCCTTTCACTCGCAGATATACTTCCGCCTGTCCGCGATGATGCGCCGTGTGTGTAAAGTATGACCAAAGCCACTCGAACCCCGTCATTTTCCGGGTGCCGCGGCCTACGACGGCGTCCATCTTCTCGGGTGTCATCGAATCCACTGCTTTGTTGCAGAAGTCGAAAGTTTCCGTGAGGAACTTGACCGCACTGTCTTTCGAGACATCGACCTTCTCGTCCTTCAGCGCGGCTGAAAGTGACTCGGGGGTCGTCGGTCCCGTCAAACCACTCGCGATCGAACAGGCGCCTACGTTCGCAGCGGCGATCTGCACCATCAACTGGCCGAAGCTCAACTCCGCGGGCACGGGCTTGAACCCATAGCCGTCGGCCGGCATCGCGTTCGCGACCGACAGAGTGAAATCTTCAGTAGTCTTCCAATGTTTGACCAGCGATTCATGCAGCGTGCTCTGCGCAAACGACGGCAGACACAGGGCGAGCGTCATTAACAGTTTTTTCATCATATATTTGCCTCGGGATATAATGGATACCGCATCCGCCAAGCCGAAAGCAACTCCGGAGTATCCCAGTGGGACCGAACCGACCTCTATCCGCTCGCGGCAATACGTCGCCTATGGCCGCTCGCGGCGCCGACCGCTACTTCGAGCTGAAGTCCGAAATTCACCGCAAGCTCATCGGCGTGCTCAACCTGGAGCGCGTCTCGTCGCTGCCCAAAGACCGCGTGCGTGCCGAAATCGGCCGTGTGGTGGAGCGCCTGCTCGACGATGAGCGCGTCCCCATGACCACCGCCGAGCAGACCAAGATCGTCGAAGAGGTGCTCGACGAGGTCCTCGGCCTCGGCCCGCTCGAAACACTGCTCAAAGAGCCGACCATCAGCGACATTCTGGTCAACCGCTACAACAAAGTCTTCATCGAGCGCAACGGCAAGCTGTCGGAGACACAGGTGCGGTTCAAAGACGACGCGCACCTGTTGCACATCATCGAAAAGATCGTCTCGCAGGTGGGCCGCCGCATCGACGAGGCGCAGCCCATCGTGGACGCCCGCCTGCAGGACGGCTCGCGCGTGAACGCCATCATTCCGCCGCTCGCCCTCGATGGCCCTTGTCTTAGCATCCGAAGGTTCGGCCGGCACGTGGTCACGCAGGAGGAGATGCTGCAGTACAAGACGATCACTGCCGGCATGCTGCGTTTCCTTGCTGCCTGCGTGCAGTCGAAAACCACTGTCCTGATCTCCGGCGGAACCGGCTCGGGCAAGACCACCATGCTGAATGCGCTCTCGCGCTTCATCCCGGAAGAAGAGCGTATCGTCACCATCGAAGACACCGCCGAGTTGCAGCTCCAGCAGCGGCACGTGGTCAAGTTCGAAACGCGCCCGCCCAACCTGAACAAGGAAGGCGGCATCAATCAGCGGGTCCTGCTGCGCACTGCGCTCCGCATGCGGCCCGATCGCATCATCGTGGGTGAGTGCCGCGGCGCCGAAGCGCTCGACATGCTCCAGGCCATGAACACCGGCGTGGAAGGCTCCATGAGCACGGTGCACGCCAACACTCCGCGCGATGCTTTCTCCCGCCTCGAGACGATGGTCATGATGGCTGATCTCGAGATTCCCACGCGGGTGATACTCCAGCAGCTTTCGAGCGCCATCAAGCTGGTGGTTCAGGTGTCCCGCCTGCAGGACGGCTCGCGCAAGATCCTGAGCATTTCCGAAGTGCTGGGAGTCGCCGAAGACCGCGTCGAGCTGCAGGAGATCTTCACGTTCGACCGAATAGGCGTAAACGACGCCGGCAAGGTCCAGGGACGCTTCCGCGCCACCGGAGTTGCTCCCAGGATTCTGGATCGCTTCCGCGTCAGCGGAATACAACTCCCCGAACGCATCTTCGAAGAAACGGTTGACGTAAATCTGTGAAGCCCCTGAAAAACGAGATCGTCTACCACACGCCGTGGTGCGATCTGATGGCCAAAACCATGAACCCGGGCGAGGAGCCCTGGTACTCGCTGTGGAGCGTGGACTACACCTCTGTGCTTGCACTTACGGAAGAGGGTCGGCTGTTGATGGTCCGGCAGTACCGCCCGGCCGTCGAGCGGTTCGTAATCGAGCTGCCGAGCGGCAACATCGACCCGGGTGAAACGCCCGAAGCCTGCGCGCGCCGCGAGCTGGAGGAAGAGACCGGCTACCGCGCCGATCGCATCGAATCGCTCGGCTCCATGTTTCCCGATGTCGGCCGCCTCGCCGCCCGCGTTTGGTATTTCTTTGCAGCGTGCGTTCGCCCGGTCGAGAACTGGAAACCGGAACAGGGCGTTGAGGTCCTGAGCTATTCCATCGAAGAGCTGACCCGCGCAATCGCTGATGGCACATTCGACCATTCGCTGCACGTCGCCGCGCTCGTCCCTGCAATCCTCCGCGGAAAGCTGAAACTGGCAATCTGACCAGAGCCGCGACCGTTAGGGAGCGATCGCTCCCCTAATGCATGTACCAGCCGCCATCTACGTGCAGACACTGACCCGTCACCGCGTCGCTTAACTCCGACGACAGAAACAGGCACACCCGCGCCACATCGACCGGCCTGATTCGCCGGTCGAAGCATTGCTGGGAGACAAACTGCCGCGCCTGCTCCTCGCTCACGAAGTTCTTCTCCGATTGCGTCTGAATCGCGCCTGGCGCGATGCAGTTGACGTTCACGTTGTGCGGTCCCATTTCGCGCGCAAGCGATCGGGTCAGGCCGACCACCCCACCCTTGGACGTAATGTAGTGGCTCATCCCGGAAACTCCCAGGAAGAAGGTAATCGACGAGATGTCAACCACCTTCCCCGCTTGCTGCCGCACCATGTGCGGCAGCACCAGTTGCAGCGTGTGGAACATGCTCTTCACGTTCACGTCCTGCATCTCGTCCCACTGCCTCTCGGTCATTTCAAGAAACGGCTGCCGCGGAAAGATGCCCGCGTTGTTCACCAGAATGTCGATACGCCCGAACTGCGCCATGGCCGCGTCGACGGCACTGGCGATTTGTATGCGGTTGCGGACATCCGCTTCGAACGCCCGGGCGAACGCGCCGCCGCTACAGATCGACTCAGCCACCCTACCGCAGCCGGCGCCGTCGCGATCCAGCAGGAATACCCGCGCGCCTTCATGGGCGAACAGCCGCGCGACTGCTTCGCCGATGCCCGTGGCCGCACCCGTGATCAGTGCCACCTTTTCGTTCAGTAACATTCGACACTATGATATAGCTGTTATGCACCGCATCCTTTCGATTGATGGCGGCGGGATTCGCGGCATTATTCCCGCCACGGCTCTGGTTGCGCTCGAGCAGCAGATGGGCAAGCCCATCCGCGACTGTTTCGATTTCCTCGCCGGTACGTCTACGGGTGCTCTCATCGCCGCGGCCGCGGCGGCGGGTGTGCCGGCCGACCGGATTCTGCAAATCTATACCACGCGCGGTGGCGAAATCTTCACCCCGCCGAAAGTTCTGGCCGATGTCAAGCGTCTCGCGTTCGGATATATGTACGATCCGGCCAACATTGGTAAGGTGCTCGTCAGTGAATTCGGCCCGGCGGCCGCGTGGATGATGAACGATTCGCCCGTGCGCCTGCTGCTCACCGCCAAGGGCGTCGACACGCATCCCTGGTACTTCGTGCGTGACAATCCGAAGAACGCCCAGACCACCGGCAAACTGGCGAGGATTGACTGCGCGGTCGCCAGCGCCTCAGCTCCCACCTACTTTTCGCCACACACCATTTCAGTTGACGGTACGCCGACCGCAATGGTCGATGGCGGCGTCGGCGTCACCGGCAATCCGGTGTATCAAGCCTGCGTGGAAGCGTTTTACTACGACGACTTCACTGCGGACGACACGCGGGTCGTCTCGCTTGGCACCGGCTTCTATCCGGTGGACAACAAGGTTCCGTCCGGCCTGCTCGGTTGGCTGGAGTGGAGCGTCTCCGCGCTGCTCGATGCCCCCGAAGAGCAGCAGACCGAAATCGTGAACCGCCACTTCCCCAACATCCTTCAGCGGTTCGACTGGAAGCTCCCCAAGCCCATCGACATGGCCGACACCGGCAGCGTCCCCGACCTCGTCGCGTTCGCCAACCAGGTGACGGCTAAGATGGACTGGAAGACCATCCTGGCCTGACGCCGGCTTAATGTGCGTCGCGTCCTTGCGGCTCCCAGAGCTCAATCGGATTTCCTTCCGGATCGCTCAGGTGCGCGAATCGGCCGTTCGGATAGACTTTCGGATCGACCTCGACTGCGATCCCGGCAGCGCGTAACTGCGCAGCCATCCTGTCCATGTTTCGAACGCGAAAATTCACCATCCAGCGCTTGGTGTTGTCGAAGTATGTAGTCGTCTCCGGGAACGGCTGAAACGCACACGATCCGGCTTCCTGGCGCCAGGGTGAATCGCCGGCTTTTGTGGGGACGAGGTCAACGCCAAGATGATCGGAATACCACTTGGCAAGCACTTTGGGCTCCTTCGCGCGGAAGAAGAGGCCTCCAATCCCAGTTACCTTTTCCCTGTCGGCGCCCTCTGCCCCCGCCGCTGTCGCTGCGCCAACCACACCCAAAAAAATCCGTCGGCTGGTTTCGGTCGACAAGTGCAACCTCCTATCGGACCTGAATTGTACCAAGGCCGCGACTGTGGGGCAGGCTTCAGCCTGCGCGGGGCTTCAGCCCCGCGGGAAGCTGCTCGTAAGCACCATTCCTTAGTCTTCCCAATGCCCTAGGTCCTCGACTGCATGATTTGTTTGCGATGTGGGGCAACAGTTCCGTTCGGAGCCGCGCGCGTAGGCAAGCGGTCTGACAATCGCGACAAACTTCACGATCAAAGCACTAGTCTGCGCGGATCCCCCTGGACCAGCTCTTCCGGGCTGCGAGAAGCCGGCGTCCGACCGCAATTTATGCCGGTGCCCACCCGTTCAATCAACCTCGCCTGTGTTACAAAAGTGGGGCGGCCAATCCTGGCCGCAGCCGCCTTTCAGGCGGCTTGCTCCGCTCGACCACGAAATACCCTGGGCATCGACGACCAAACCCCGGCCACGCGGTTTCGCGCGTCATTCCGCCAGACGGCGATTACGCGTCTGCGTTCATCGCCTGATGCTGGTGCGTTTAAGGAGAGTGATGCGCTTCTATTAGGAGTTCCGATCTGTTTCAGCAGTGGCACTGTGGAGGTAGGCTGGAAAGGCGTTTCTCCGTTCCTGACCGGCGCAACGGGTCGGAAAGGCTCGCCATCCGAGAGCGTTTTGCCAGTAGGTGATAATGAACTTTGCCGGCCGATCCGGCAAAGATTGGGAGGACTGGATGGCCGAGACCGGGCTCAACGGCCCATTTCCACTGAAGGCGTTGGATATCGATAGCGAAATCACGCAGACCTCTCCAGGCGTTTACGTGCTTGACCGTTCGCACGAGGAGGGTCCTTTCCACATCAGCTATGTGGGGCGGTCGGATACGGACCTCAGGGCGCGTCTGCACGAGCACGCGGGAAAATACAGGCGATTCAAATACGCCTACCACAGTTCTCCCGAGGAGGCCTTCACCACCGAGTGCCGTCTGTACCACGAATTCAACCCTCCCAGCACCATCGCCCATCCGCCTCGGCCGATCGGCGCCAAATGGAAGTGCGCTGTCTGCAAAGTCTTCGGATAGACGCCGCTCGAAACTTCTCCTTGATGCCAGCTGGAAGAGTCCTGAGCGGGGTCATTAGAGCGGTCAGAGGATAGGCGCCGGAGAACAGACACGCGGAGCGCAGGCCAGATCCGGTAGAAGCGCCGCATGTGCCATGGGCGTTTACGGGGACTAATTTGAAGACCGTTCCGGCGGAAGCGATGCACTTGGCTGCAGCGGTCCGGATATTCCCACATGCCGAGAACACTACCCGGCGTGGCGTCCGCAGGGCCACTGCTTCACACCGAAAGCCCCCGCGTGAGATCTTGCGAATGCGACCCGGGCGTTTGGCCACCGAACGTCCACACTGCGCCTTGAAAGGATTTCTTCGATCAAGCCGTCATAGACGAGCTGCATGCCGATCGAGAGGTCCACCAATACCTTGGTAGCGACCCGAAGCTGCTCTTCTAACGGTTGCCCAAATCTCAAACCTGCCGCATTCCCCTCAAGACGATCAATCAGTTGGTCCACGGTGGACGGAGGGTCGATCAGAACCATAGCAAATACTGCCGTCGCATTCTGATTCCGGACGGCTCCGTATCCGGTAGAGTTCGAGTAGTTGATGGCATTCCTGAGGTCTGACGGCCAGGTGTTACCGAGAGCATTCGTAGCACTTATTAGAGCCAAGTAAAATCTGGCCTCGTCATCGCCTCGTTTCTGTGCGGTCACGCCCTTTGTGAAGTCACGCAGCCTCGAGTGCCACAAATTCCAAATGGCGTCATGAGTACGCGTCTGCCTGCTCCGTCGGATAATCACCTCGCGAACCGTACCTGACACCAGCTCGCCGCACTCTAAGACATACGGACCAGCGCCGTGGCGTGTGCATCCCGCAGGCGCAAGTGAAGACAACGTGGACGCCAATTCGTCTGATATGAACCAACTGCTCTTACCGAGGAGGCGGGTCAGAGCGACCGCGAGGTGGTAGGCCCAGTAATAGAAGGTGACGGACGTCCACGTCGGGCTGCTCCAGCGATGGCAGCTCAACTGATTCCGAAGTGTGACAGAGTGTTCCAGTGCGCGATCCGCGCTGAAGAGGGACTCGGACAAAAGCACCGATCCGATCTCCGCGGCTGACGCGTTTAGAGAGAAACCACGGGTCGTTACTGCCCCTACGCTGAATGCTCCGGCGTGCAGCCAGGAAGCCAGTGTGGGTGGTGAAGCATATGGAAGCCCACATCCCCCCTGGACGGTGTCAAGCGCTGCCTGCCGCAGTGCTTGCCAAATAGACGATTGCGGCAACACTAGAGCATTTCCCTTGAAATGGCAGTTGTGGCGCTGAGCGTAGACTGCATCGTCGACGCGATACTTTTTTTGTCCATCAGAGCCCTGCTGCCGAATCCAAGATAGTTGAGCTTCGCTATGGGAGCGATTGCACCCTGGATAGATTCCTGCTTCACATTCCGCTTTAGAGCGATTGCGCGCTGGATCGCTATATCAAAAACCTCACAGACGGCCTCAAAAAATGCCGACCGGGTAAGAAGGCCCTTGTCTTTTAGCTCGGCATCAAACGCGTTGAAGTAGTTCTTTAGTAAAAGAAAGCGATTCTCTGGCTCCGTGTCGCGCAACGCGCCATTTGATAACAGCTTGCCAACGGCCCTGTTGAATGTCACCCGCGAAATCTTTCCAGTCACACTTTGAGAAGCGCTAAGTTTCCCCGACAATGGTGAGGACGAATCTTCATTCAGCCTGTTAAATAACTCCCGAAGGGTCATTTCCTTTGTGTTTTCGATTTCGGCGAGATGTTTGATGTCGAGAAGAAGTGCCGCTGGAACACCGCGTTGCGTCGTGTTTATATCGATGAAAAGTTTCGCTTCCTCTGCCCGCGAGAGGCCGTCATATATCGCAACGGGTACGCGATGTCGCTCCACACACTTCTGGTAACCCCAAAGGCGGTGCTGCCCGTCGAGGACGAGAAAAGCCTTAGCTGTTGGCTTGAAATATAGTGACTTCTTCTTGCGTTCGTATCGGAACTCAGCGTCGGATTGGGCGGACAGAACGATGTTGCTCGGAATTGAACCCGCTCCACTGGCCAAATACTTCGCGATGTCGTCGGCCCTCGATTCATTGAGGGCCCTTTGGAATCCGGCCACGGGATCTTCGTCGCGACGTGCCACAAAGCAGCTCGGGAACAAGTTGTCCACCGGAATAGTCGCAAAATAGAACCTATGCTTATTCTGGGAGAGCAATAGCGCTGGGTATGAGAGTACCTTTGCCGTGCGGCCGCTCGTATTCATCGAACTCCAGTTTACTCGACTTGCACGTGCGAGCGTTCGACAAGTGACTTGCTGTAAGGCGTGAGTCTCAGCAGCGCCACGCCGGACCAAAGTCTCATTTGACCATGGGGGTGCATTCGGGGCGGACCTTCTCAGGCATGACTCAAAAGTGCCGCCGAGGGTCGCGGCGAGGTACACACGACTGCATATTAGTGAGCACACGCGGGCCTAATTTAGGAATGGACAGACGATCGAGACTCATTGTTGCAGATCACTGGTATAGCCGTCAGCCAGGCGGTCGGATTTCGGCAGGCCTTAGTAAGTCAGACAGCAATGTCGCGATGTTAAGCTGCTCATGGTGAGCTCGAACCAAAATCCGAATTTCGACCGCTGCGCCCAAGATGTGTTTGTACTGGGCGCCGGGTTCTCGAAAGCCATTCACAGCGGCATGCCATTGCTAAGCGAATTGGCGGAGTTGCTCGGTGAGGCCTTGCCGCCCCACTCGCTCGCAGAAGTGCCATTCTTGAGCAAAGACTTCGAACTGGGCCTGACCTATCTTGCGGAGGGACATCCCGGGTTGTCGGAACCGCGGCGATTGCGAAATCGTGCGCTACTGATCGAGATCACACAACATCTGACAGAAATTCTTGTCGCCCACTGTGATGCAGCGACGAGTTCATCCAAATGCCCTTGGCTGCTTCCATTCGCCCATTTTCTCCACGAAAGGCGATCTGTAGTGATCACGCTGAACTATGACACCTTGCTCGAATGGGCGCTGAGCCGCATCATTATTGGGGGAGGGGGATATCTTGACATCCGGTCAGTCCTCGGAATCGAGTTGCAATCGAGTGCTGGCCAGCTCGGAGTCTTCGAGACTCCTACCGCACTGTTGTTGAAGCTTCACGGTTCCACGAACTGGTATTATTCAGGCTCGGAATCATATTATGGCGAACCCATATACGACCGCCGTTTGCCGGGGAGAGTCCCGTTAATTCTGCCGCCGGTTGCATCGAAGAACTTGTATTTCAATAACGAACTCCTCCGAGGCCAGTGGTCACTCGCCGCCCGAGCTCTCGCCGCAGCAGAACGAATCTTCTGCCTCGGGTACAGCCTACCATCGACCGATCTCACGATCAGGTTTCTGCTACAAACCAGCGGCAACGAGAATCGATATGCCGGCAACCAAACGAAACGGATTCCGGTTTACGTGGTTGATCGGGACAGGTCGCGAATTCAGCATTATCGGGACCATCTTCCGGATTGGCTAACCGCCGAAGCTGAGTTCTGCGGGGATGATGACTGTATTCCCCGGCTTGTGAGCCGGCTGGAAAGCGAACTCATCGCGTTACCATCTCAAGTTGACTTCGAAGAATCGGCGGACAGCTATTGCTGCGAGATTGTAAAGGCCGGAATCAGACTTGGCGACACACTGCGGATAACCTGGAGAGAGGAAATTACCTCCGTGCTCATAGAGCTGTACGATCGGCACGGAATCGTTATCCGTGATGCCGAGGGTGTTGCCTGTAGGGTACCGTGGAGGTGCTTCGATTTCTCGCTACGACGGGTCTCAGAGGAGCGCCGAGAAGGCCGGCCATTTCCATGTCATGTCGACCAACTTGCGAGTGCGCTCGGCCGATACTATCCCAGCCGAAATGTCGCCAAGGTGGTTGTGTCACTCCTGGAACGACTTGGGCGTCTCCGCAAGCCTGAGCAGATGGAGTCTTCGCTCCGGTCTTCATATGTTGAATTGCCGACCGAGGTGGCGCCCCATCGGGATGCGTAGTCGCCGCCCCGTCCACGAGTCTTAAACGGTGTTCGAAGGGGTTCGAGCAGATTCCCCCATAAGTCGGCATCGCGACTGGGACGCTGTGCAAGGAATTGTCCGCCGGGCGAAATCCGGCAAGCGTCAGGCCCGCCCTGCGAACTCCCCCGTCTCGGTAGAGACCTTCACCATCTCGCCTTCCTTAATAAAAAGAGGCACCCGGATCTCCAGTCCCGTTTCCAGCCGTGCCGGCTTGGTCACGCTGCCGCTGGACGAATCGCCGCGCACCCCCGGTTCCGTGAACGCTACTTTAAGTGTGACGTTAGCGGGCAATTCCACGCCGATGGGGTTGCCGTTGTACTTGAGCAACTCGATTACGAGACCTTCGGTTAGAAAGTCGACGGCATTTCCCATCACCGTACCTTCGAGGCTGTGGGTTTCAAACGTCTCCTGGTCCAGGAAGTGAAACGCGGTGCCGTCGTTATAGAGATACGACGCCGAAACGGTCTGAAGGTCCGGCTCCTTGAATTTTTCGCCGGCCTTGAACGTCCTGTCGAAAACCGCGCTCGTGAGCAGGTTTCGAATTTTCAGGCGCACCAGCGTTTGTCCGCCGCGGGCGGTGGGCGTGTTCACTTCGACTTCCAGGCAGGAATAGGGAACGCTGTCCAGTTCAAAACGGGTCCTCCGCTTCACATCGATCGCG
>Ga0126381_100008087_pt1 | contig 11738 bp, 7 predicted proteins | sample PanSoiMetPlot_28_FD_96465 | JGI IMG/M metagenome (GOLD analysis project Ga0126381, IMG submission 96465) | Tropical forest soil microbial communities from Panama - MetaG Plot_28 | ecosystem: Environmental > Terrestrial > Soil > Tropical forest > Bulk soil | place: Panama | collected 2016-02-17 | reverse complement strand
TCGAAGCGCGCGGAATGGTGACGCGCCGCCAGTTCGGCGTGCTGCTCGGCGCAGGAATGGCGATGATGCTGCCGAGGGTGCTGAACGCCGTTGCGGTCGCCGACGGGGACGTCACAATCAAGACACCCGACGGCATGTGCGACGCGTACTTCGTCCATCCGGCCAGCGGCACGGCGCCTGGTGTCCTCCTGTGGCCCGACATCTTCGGCCTGCGTCCCGCGATGCGGCAGATGGCGAAGCGGCTCGCGGAGTCCGGCTACTCGGTGGTCGTCGTCAATCCGTTCTATCGCTCGAAGAAAGCGCCGACCGCGGATCAGGGCGCCGCGACGCCGATTCAGTCACTGATGCCGCTCGCGCAGGGACTCAACGAAACGACGCACATGTCCGACGCGAAAGCGTTCGTCGCGTGGCTCGATCAGCAGCCGTCGGTGGCGAAGAACCGGAAGATCGGCACGCAGGGCTACTGTATGGGCGGACCGATTGCGTTCCGCACAGCCGCGGCTGCCCCCGATCGCGTCGGGGCCGTCGCGTCGTTCCACGGCGGTGGGCTCGTCACGCCGCAGCCGAACAGTCCGCACGTGCAGGCGTCGAAGACGAAGGCGCAGTTCCTGATCTGCATCGCGTCGAACGACGACCAGCGCGCGCCGACCGACAAGGACACGCTGAAGGAGACGTTTGCCAAGGCGAACCTGCCTGCGGAGATCGAGGTCTACGCGAATGCCGCGCACGGCTGGTGTCCGCCGGACTCCGGCGTCTACAACGAGCCGCAGGCCGAAAAAGCGTGGAGCCGTCTGCTCGTGTTGTACGGCAAGGCGCTTGCCTGAGACTGTCGACCGCTTACCGGCTGATGACCGCCACTCCCCAGGGGCGGTCACCAGCCTTGACCTTCTTCACCACCGTCTTGGTCGCGATGTCGACGATCGATACGTCATTTGACGGTCCGTTCGCCGTGTACAGCGTCTTCTGATCTGGCATCAACGCGACACCCCACGGCCGCGCGCCGACCTCGAGATCGCCGGTTGACGCGTTCGTCTTCGGATCGAGGAAGAACAACTTGCCGAAGGATCCGGTCGTCACGTAGATGACCGAGCCGTCGGGATGTACGTAGATGCCCATCGGCCGCGGCTTCGGTGTCTTGCCCTCACCCTTCAACGGAATCAACTTGATGAACTTGTGCTTTTGCGCGTCGACGAGCGCCAGCGCGCCGTCATTCTCGAGCGTGATGTAGGCGCGCGAACCGTCGGGCAGGAATCCGATGCCGCGGGGACGGTGACCGACCGGGATGCGCGCGATCATCTTGTTCATCGCCACGTCGATCACGAAGATTGCGCCGTCTTCTTCGCTCGTCATGTAAACGACCTTGCCGTCTGGGCGCACCTTCACGCCTTCCGGCTCGTCGCCGACCTTCACGCGCGCGACGATGTCGCCGCTTCCGACGTCGACGACGGTCGCTTGGCCTGCGTCCTCGTTCGCCACGTAGAGCCGCTTCCCGTCGCTGCTGATGGCGAGTTGCTCGGGATCGGTGCCGGTGTGCAGAATGCGCTTCACCTGATAGGTGTCAGCGTCGATTTCGCCGATGCCGTCGGCGGAGCGGTCGGGCGGCGGCAGCGTCTTTTCGTCGACGCCGGGCGGCGCCGGCGGCGATCCGCTGAGCGCGACGTAGAGCGACTTGCCGTCCGGGCTCGCCTGAATCCCACGCGGCCGCTTCCCGAGTTTGAACGTTCCGATGGCTTCCTGCGTGTCGGCATTGATCACGGTCAGATCACCCGACCATTCGTTCGTCACGTAAACGCGGACCTTTGGCGGCGGCGCGGGGGTTGGCGCCGCCGCAGGTGTAGCTGCTGGTTGATTGGCCGGCGGCTGACTTTGGGAACCACCGCATGCTGCTGCGAGTAACGCCAGTGCGACGGCAAACTGATAACGGGATTTCATGGGTGGGATGATACCGCAGCATCCATCACTCATCTCGTGGGCACATGAGTCGTATCAGAAAGTTCTATTTTCGTTATCGGCTTCGATCGGTCATAAACGGCAGCCATGAATCGCGAGTCGTTCGGCCACGACGCGTGCGGCGTCGGCTTCATCGCACGCCATGATGGACGGGCAGCGCGTCAGATCGTCGCGCTCGGCCTTCAGGCGCTTCAGCGGCTCGCGCACCGCGGCGCCTCGCCGGCACTCGGCGCGGTGGACGGCTGCGGCGTGCTCACAGCGATCCCGTGGAGCTTCTTCGAATCGTCGATCGGCACCTTGCCGGCGGGCCGTACTCGCGCCATCGCGATGCTCTTCGTCGATCCGTCCGACGAGGCTCGTGCCGTCGCGCTCGTCGAGCGGGAACTGACGGCATCGGGTGCGCTTGCCGTCCAGTGGCGCCAGGTCCCGACCGATGGCGCGGCGGTGCTGCCGGCGCAGCGCCACACGACGCCGCTCGTGCTGCAGGCGATCGCGTCGTTCGACGATGGCCGTATCCGGGGCGAGCTGAGGGCCTATCGCACACGTTTGTTGATCGAGCGTGCAGCCGCGAGAGAGGGCGTGGGCGTCCGTGTTTCATCGCTCTCCACCCGCACCATCGTCTACAAGGCGCTCGTGACGCCACACGCGCTCGATTCGTTCTATCCGGACCTCGCCCAGAGCACGTTTGTATCGCCGTTCATAACATTCCACCAGCGGTACAGCACGAACACGTCGGCCGACTGGGCGCTCACCCAGCCGTTTCGCACGCTCGCGCACAACGGCGAAATCAACACGATTGCCGGCAACCGCGCGTGGATGCGCGCGCGTCTTGCCGATTCGACGTCGCTTCCTGGCTTCGATGGCACCGATGCGATCGCCAGCGTAGGCTCCGACTCGCGGACGCTGGACGATGCCGTCGAGCTGATGCGCCATTCGGGCTTCTCAATCGCGCACGCGTTATCGCGGCTGGTGCCGCCGGCCTGGGAGCGCGATCGAGACCTGCCGCCGGATGTCCGGGCGTTCTACGAGTTTCAATCACTCGTCGCAGAACCGTGGGACGGTCCGTCCGCGCTCGTTTTCGCCGATGGCCGCTACGTCGGCGCTGCGCTCGATCGCAATGGCTTCCGGCCGGCGCGCTACGTCAGGACGGCTGACGGCCTGATCGCGCTCGCATCAGAAGTCGGCATCCTGCCGGCAAGTGAACACGAGATCGTCGATCGTGGACGTCTCGGGCCCGGCGACATGCTGATCGTCGACCTCGATCGGCATCGGATCCTCGGCACGCAAGACATCCGTCGCCGTCTTGCGTTCCGGCGGAGATACCGCCAATTGGTCGGGAACGTTGTCAGGCCGATGCCGATCATGCTTCGTGCTACCGCAGGGGACGCCGGGGACACAGAGGCAAACGTATCCTCCGCGTCCACTGCGTCCTCCGCGGTGGCGCAAGCAAGCCTGTTCCAGCGTCAGGCCGCCTTCGGCTGCACTCGCGAAGAGATCGAGTTGATCCTCAAGCCGATGATCGCCGACGCGCACGAAGCTGTCGGCTCGATGGGCGACGACACGCCGCCGGCCGTGTTGTCGTCGCGCTCGCGACTCCTGACCGACTTCTTCCGTCAGCGTTTTGCCCAGGTGACCAATCCGCCGGTCGATCCGTACCGAGAGTCGGCGGTCATGTCGTTGACGACGACGCTGGGTGCGCAGGGGAGTTTTCTCGACGAACTCGCCGCGCGCGATCCGCGGATCGTGTTGCGATCGCCGGTGCTCTCGCGCGAACAGCTGGGGCAGCTCGAAGCGGCGGAGATACTGTCACCGGCGCAGATCGCCACGACGTTCGAGGCGGTTGCAGGTCCGGACGCGTTCGATGCGCGGCTGACGGCGATTGGCGTTGCCGCTTGTGATGCCGTGCGAGCGGGATCGACGCTCTTGATCCTGAGCGACCGCGACGTCGATGCCACTCGCGCGTCGCTGCCGGCTGTGCTCGCAGTCGCGGCAGTTCACCGCGCGCTCGTCGACGCCGGCCTGCGCATGCGCGCCAGCCTCATCGTCGCGACCGGCGACGCGCGCGACGCGCATCAACTCGCCGCGATCTGCGCGTACGGCGCGTCGGCTGTGTGTCCGACGGTGGGTCTCGAGACCGTTGAGGCGATCGGCGGCGAGGACACGACCGGTTGTCGCGTGGCGACTGCGCGGTATCGCCTGGCGCTCGAGCGCGGGCTGCAGACGATTCTCTCGAAGATGGGTGTGTGTACGTTCAGCAGCTACTGCGGAGCACAGCTCTTCGAAATCATCGGGCTCGACGCATCGATCGTCGATCGCTTCTTTCCGGGGACGAGGTCGCCGATCGGCGGTCTGACACTCGGCGACATCGCGTCGACTGTCATCGCGCGCCACCAGCAGGCGTTCACTCCATCGATACCGACGCTCAGCTATCCGGGACTCCACGGCTATCGCAAGGACGGTGAATACCACGCCAACAACCCGATCGTCGTAAAGACGCTGCAGCGCGCGCGCGACGCGGCCCTCGGCCCGCCGAAGCCGGCAGGCGAAGGCGGCTACGAGACGTTCAAATCACACGTCTACGGCCGTCCGCCTGCCGCGGTGCGCGACCTCCTCGAGTTCGTGGCTCCGTCGCCGATTGCGATCGACGAGGTCGAGGCGGTTGACGACATTTGCCGCCGCTTCTTTGCATCGGCGATGTCGGTGGGCGCGCTCTCTCCCGAGGCGCACCGCACGATTGCGATCGCGATGAACCGCATCGGCGCGCGGAGCAACAGCGGCGAGGGTGGCGAAGAGCCAGACCGGTTTCTGCGCCCCGCATGCGGCGAAGGCGGGGACTGGTCCGGCAGCCGCACGAAGCAGGTCGCATCGGCACGTTTCGGCGTGACACCGGCCTACTTGAGGTCGGCCGACGAACTGCAAATCAAGATCGCACAGGGCTCGAAGCCCGGCGAGGGCGGGCAGCTGCCCGGAATGAAAGTCGTGCCGCACATCGCGACATTGCGCCATGCACAGCCGGGGACGCCGCTGATTTCGCCGCCGGTGCACCACGACATCTACAGCATCGAGGACCTGGCGCAGCTGATCTTCGATCTGCGCACGTTCAATCCATCCGCGCGCATGAACGTGAAGCTGGTCGCGTCGACCGGCATCGGCGTCATCGCGACGGGTGTCGCGAAAGCGGGCGCCGACGCGATTCAGATCAGCGGACACGACGGCGGCACGGGCGCGTCGCCGCGTGCGTCGATCAAGCATGCCGGGATGCCGTGGGAGATCGGACTCGCCGAAGCGCATCAGGCGTTGACGCGCGCCGGGCTTCGGCATCGCGTTGTCTTGCAAACCGACGGCGGGCTGAAGACCGGCCGCGACATCGCCGTCGCGGCTGTCCTCGGCGCTGACGAGTACGGATTCGGCACCGCCGCACTCGTGGCGATCGGTTGCGTGATGGCGCGTCAGTGTCACTTGAACACGTGTCCGGTCGGCATCGCGACTCAGCGAGAGGACCTGCGCGCCGAATTCAACGCGTCCCCCGAGATGCTCATCGGTTATCTGCGCCTGGTCGCCGGCGAAGTGCGGGAGATCCTCGCGTCGCTCGGATTGCGGACAGTTGAGGAGTTGGTGGGACGCACCGATTTGTTGCGGCAGCGCGCCGAGGTGAGGACGCCTCTCGAACTTGCGTCGTCGCTCACCATTCGACGAGCTCAGGGTGAGCGGGGGTACACCGCTCGTGGTGAGCGTGTCGAACCACGAGCCTCTGCGGTTGCTCCGGCGTTCCCGCTATCGAAGACCGGTGCGATCACGAACACCGATCGCGCTTTCGGTGCGGCGATCGCCGGCGACATTGCCGCTCGCTACGGAGACGCGGGACTGCCCGACGGATCGGTGCAACTGTCGATGACCGGGAGCGCCGGTCAGAGCTTCGGCGCATTCGCGCTGCCCGGCATGCGGCTGACGCTCGTCGGCGATGCGAACGACGGTCTCGGCAAGGGCATGCATGGCGGCGAGATTGTCGTCGCGCCGGCAGCGCGCGAGCGCGGACGCGCGCGGCAGGTGCTCGTCGGCAATGCGGCGCTCTACGGCGCGACCGGTGGTCGCGTGTTCGTCGCCGGCTACGCCGGCGAACGTTTCGCCGTCCGCAACAGCGGCGCGACTGCCGTCGTCGAAGGCGCGGGCGATCACGCCTGCGAGTACATGACGGGTGGGACAATCGTCGTGCTTGGACCGGTCGGCCGCAATTTCGCGGCGGGCATGACCGGCGGCATCGCGTTCGTGTCGGATCGTCAGCGCACGCTCTCGCAGCGAACCAGCGGCGATCACATGGCGATGCTGCCGCTCACGGCGGCGCAACAACGGTTTCTCCGCGAGTTGATCGAAAGCCACGAACGGCTGACCGGCAGCCGCGTCGCACGCGCGATCCTTCGCAACGATCCGGGGCTCTCGACGTTTGTCGCGGTGACCAGTCTTCAGTCGTCAGTCGTCAGTCGTCAGTCAGTCGAAAAACCGGAAGAGCGCGCGGTGAACGAGTAGTATCATCGGCGCCCGTGCACCTGACACCGCGTGAAGTCGACAAGCTGCTCATCTTTTCGGCGGGCGAACTTGCGCGCAAGCGCCGCGCGCGCGGTCTCAAGCTGAATCATCCCGAAGCCGTCGCGCTCATCACCTCGGAAATACTCGAGATGATCCGTGACGGGCGTACGGTCGCCGAAATCATGAGCGCCGGATCCAAGATCCTCGGCGAAGGCGACGTCATGGAAGGCGTCGCCGCGATGATTGCAGAGATCCAGGTCGAAGGTACGTTCCCCGACGGCACCAAGCTCGTGACCGTCCACCAGCCGATTCGATAAGCACTCATGAACCACAAAGGACACAACGGACACCACGGGAATCGGTACTCGTTGTGTCCGTTGAGTCCGTTGTGGTGAAGGTCGACATGATTCCCGGCGAGTATCTGCTGGCCACCGATCCGATCGAGATCAATGCGGGGCGCGCGACGCACCGCCTCACGGTGAGCAACCGCGGCGATCGCCCGATCCAGGTCGGATCGCATTTTCATTTCTTCGAAGTGAACCGCTGGCTGACGTTCGACCGCGCCGCTGCGTACGGCATGCGCCTGAACATCGCTGCCGGCACCGCCGTGCGTTTCGAGCCTGGCGACACACGAGAGGTCGAACTCGTGGCGATTGGCGGCTCTCGCGATATCTGCGGTCTGAATCGTCTCGTCGAAGGCGCCCTGGATCGCGATGACGTCAAGCGCGACGCACTGGCGGCCGCGAAGACGTTTCAACGATGAAGATCGATCGCCGCATCTACGCCGATCATTACGGCCCGACGACCGGGGATCGCATCCGCCTCGCGGACACCGATCTCATCGTCGAAATCGAGAGCGACGCGACCGTCTACGGCGACGAAGCGAAGTTCGGCGGTGGCAAAGTCATCCGCGACGGGATGGGACAGTCGCCGTTCGCGAGGCGCGACATCGGTGCTCCCGACCTCGTGATCGCGAACGTTGTCATCATCGATGCGGGCGGCATTCGGAAGGCTGACGTCGGCATTCGGGACGGACGTATCGCCGCGATCGGCAAGGCGGGCAATCCCGGCGTGATGGACGGCGTCACACGCGGTCTCGAGATCAGCGCCTCGACCGAGGTGCTCGCCGGCGAAGGACACATCCTCACTGCCGGCGCGATCGATACGCACGTGCACTTCATCTCGCCGAATCAGATTCCCGATGCGTTCTATTCCGGCGTGACGACGCTCATCGGCGGCGGCACAGGGCCCGCAACCGGCACGAAGGCGACGACGTGCACGCCGGGCGCGTGGAACATCCGGCGGATGTACGAAGCGGTCGACGCCTTTCCGCTCAACTTCGGGTTCCTCGGAAAGGGCAACGCGTCACAGCCGCAAGTGCTGCGCGAACAGATTCGAGCCGGCGCGCTCGGTCTGAAACTTCACGAGGATTGGGGAACGACACCGGCGGCGATCGATCAGTGTCTCGCGGTCGCGGACGAGTTCGATGTGCAGGTGGCGATTCACACCGACACGTTGAACGAAGCGGGCTTTGTCGAGGACACGATTGCCGCGTTCAAGGGCCGGACGATTCACACGTATCACACTGAAGGCGCGGGCGGCGGTCACGCACCCGACATCATCAGGTTGTGCGGCGAGATGAACGTTCTCCCGTCATCGACGAATCCGACGATGCCGTTCACGCGAAACACGCTGGACGAGCATCTCGACATGCTGATGGTGTGTCACCACCTGTCGCCGAACGTGCCGGAGGACGTCGCGTTCGCCGATTCGCGCATCCGGCCCGAGACGATCGCGGCCGAGGACGTGCTGCACGATATCGGCGCGTTCAGCATGATGTCGTCCGACTCGCAGGCGATGGGGCGTATCGGCGAGGTCATCTGCCGCACGTGGCAGACGGCCGACAAGATGAAGCGGCAACGCGGAGCGTTGCCGCAAGAAAAAAACGGATGCGACAACGTCCGCGTCCGCCGCTATATCGCGAAGTACACCATCAATCCGGCGATCACGCACGGCATCGCGTCGGAAGTCGGATCGATTGCGGTCGGGAAGCTCGCGGACCTCGTGCTGTGGAAGCCCGCGTTCTTTGGCGTGAAGCCGGAGCTCGTGATCAAGGGCGGCTTCATCGCGGGCGCGATGATGGGTGACGGAAACGCGTCGATTCCGACGCCGCAACCCGTGATCGCACGGCCGATGTTCGGAGCGTACGGTTCAGCGCTGCGCTCGTGCAGCGTGCACTTCGTCAGCCAGGCGGCCGTCGCGTCAGGCGCGCTCGACGGGCTTCCGCGTCCGCTCGTCGCGGTGCGCGGCTGCCGGACGCCCACGAAAAAAGACCTCATCCTGAACGATGCGACGCCAAAGATTGAGGTCAATCCCGAGACGTACGAAGTCCGCGCCGATGGCGAGTTGCTCACGTGCGAGCCGGCGGACGTGTTACCGCTCGCGCAACGGTATTTTCTGTTCTGACATGACCGTTGTCGACCGTGTCTATCGGCACACGGAGATTCCCGAGCACGCGCGATCGTACGCGCGGCAGACGATCACGCTCGGCTGGGAAGCGCGCACGCACGTGCACGGCCGGCGCGTCACCGACAGCGGCGTCGAGTTCGGGACCTCGTTGCCGCGGGGCACGGTGCTCGGCGACCGCGACTGTTTCGTTCTCGATGAGGAATGCCTCGTGGTGTCGGTCGTCGCGCGTGCAGAACCAGTCTTCGTCATTGAACCGCGCGATGCGCGGGATTCGGTGCTTTTCGCGTATCACATCGGCAATCGGCATCAGCCGCTGATGATCGCCGGCGGCGCGCTGGTGTGCCCTGACGCGCCGGGAGTGGAGCAGCTGCTGCAACAGCACCGGATGCCGTACACGCGTGCGATGCGGCCGTTCACGCCCGTGGCTACTGTCGTCGCCGGTCACCAGCATTGACGTTATAGTGGGCACGTTTTCCCCCGGTGTCAGACACCGGTGTCGTTGGTGTCATGTCGGTGTCAGACACCGGGCGCACCGGTGTCTGACACCGAGAGGTTTGAGGTTTCAGGAGGCTGACATGATCCGCAGGCTGTCGGTGAGCGTCGCCGTCGTCGTTGGCCTCGTCGCGTTGGTGCACGGCCAGGAGAGCTGGCGACCGACCATCGTCGCGCAGCACGGCATGGTCGCTTCGGGGCATCCGCTCGCGTCGGAGGCGGGCATGCGGATCTTGAAAGCCGGCGGCAACGCGATGGACGCCGCGATCGCCACGTGGGCGGTGCAAGGGCAGGTCGAGCCCGGCATGACCGGCCTCGGCGCCGACATGTTCATCCTCTACTACGAAGCGAAGACCGGTACCGTGAAGTTCATCAACGGCACCGCGTACGCGCCGCAGGCGGCGACGATTGACTTCTACAAATCGAAGGGCGGCATTCCCGACGAAGGGCCGTTGTCGACCTCCGTTCCCGGCGCCGTCGGCGGCGCGATGTACGCCGCGAAGACGTACGGCACGAAGCCACTGAGCGAGATCCTTGCGCCCGCGATCGCGATCGCCGACGGCGGCTTCCCGATCAGCGAAGCGCTCGCCGGCCAGCTGAAGAGCGGCCGCGCGAAGCTCGCGAAGTATCCGTCGACGATGAAGATCTGGTTCAAGGACGGGAAGCCGCTCGAGATGGGCGACATCGTCAAGAATCCTGATCTGTCGAAGACGCTGCGCGCAATCGCCGCGAACGGCGCGGAGCCGTTCTACCGCGGCGCTATCGCGAAGAACACGGCTGCATTCCTGAAAGCCAACGGCGGCATCATCTCCGAACAGGACCTCGCCGACTATCAGCCGTTCGAAGATGCGGCACTGCACGTCAACTATCGCGGCGCGGACGTGTACGAGTGCCCGCCGAACTCGCAGGGATTCGTCATGCTCGAGGCGCTGAACATCCTCGAGGGCTACGACCTCAAGGCGATGGGGCGCAACAGCGTGCCGTACCTGCACGCGGTCACCGAAGCGCTGAAGCTGTCGTTCGCCGATCGCAACGCTTACGTCGGCGATCCCAAGTTCGTGCCGCCGATTCCGATGGCGCAGATGCTGTCGAAGGAGTACGCCGCTGCGCGGCGGACGCAGATCAACCCGGATCACGCGATCGCCGGCGAGCCGGCCCCCGGCGATCCACGCGCGATGCGCGCGACGACGGCGCAGCAGGCGTACGCCGGAGCGCTGCCGACGCCAACCGATGTCCGTGCGTTCGATCCGAACGAGATCCTGAACCTTACGACGTATCTCGCGGTCGTCGACAAGGATCACAACATGGTGTCGATCACGTCGAGCCTGCTGAGCGGCTTCGGCAGCGGCGTCGTCGTCGAGGGCGGCGGCTTCTTCATGAACGACCGCATGCGCTATTTCTATCTCGATCCGAAGGACGTGAACTCGCTGCAGCCGCGCAAGCGCACGCGGCAGACGATCAATCCGGCGATGGCGCTGAAGAACGGCAAGCCCTGGATTGCGTTCGGCACACCGGGATCTGACACCCAGCCGCAGACGCAGCTGCAATTCTTCCTCAACGTGGCCGAGTTCGGGATGAACGTGCAGGACGCGCTCGAGCAGCCGACGGTGATCAGCAACAGCTTCCGCGACTCGTATCAGCCGCACGACGTCAAAGGGAAGCTGCTGACGCCGGCGATGCTCCCGCAGGCCGTCAAGGACGGTCTCGCGGCGAAAGGGCATCAGCTCGACATCAGAAACGTCAAAGGCGTGGGCTCGGTGAAAGCGATCCTGATCGACCCGCGGACGGGCGTCCTGATGGGGGGCGTCAGCCCGACGGGCGACAGTTACGTGATGGCGTGGTGATGCAGTCATCAGTGAGCAGTCGGCAGTCGGCAGTCAGTCGGCAGTCGGCAGTCAGTCGGCGGTCGTCAGTCGCGGTGATCGCAGCTGTGACCGCCGCCGCGATCGGCGCCATCGGCTTCGCGCAGGCGCCGTCGTTCTCGTACCAGCACGTCATGGTGCCGATGCGGGACGGTGTGAAGCTCGAGACCGCCATCATGCGGCCAGCGAACTCGTCCGAGCCGCTGCCGATTCTGTTCCGTCGCACACCGTACGGCGTGCCGGCGAACGCGAACTCGATGAACAGCGCCGCGCTGCAGGACTTCGTCAAGGACGGCTACATTTTCGTCGTGCAGAACCTGCGCGGGCGCTTCGGGTCAGAAGGGACGTTCGGGCTGACGTCACAGGCGGATCTGAAAGACCCGAAGGCGACGAGCGAGACGACCGACGCCTACGACTCGATCGAATGGCTCGTCAAGAACG
>Ga0126381_100008086_pt1 | contig 11738 bp, 13 predicted proteins | sample PanSoiMetPlot_28_FD_96465 | JGI IMG/M metagenome (GOLD analysis project Ga0126381, IMG submission 96465) | Tropical forest soil microbial communities from Panama - MetaG Plot_28 | ecosystem: Environmental > Terrestrial > Soil > Tropical forest > Bulk soil | place: Panama | collected 2016-02-17 | reverse complement strand
TGCTCGGCGCCGCGCTAGCGGACGTGCCGTGCGCAGACACCCCGCGGGACTGGCGTACCGACCCGCGCTGGGTCCGGCCGGACGACCCGCCGGTCGTCGTCCTGTGCCGCGAGCTGTGCTCCGCCGGGGTGAGCGCCGGGCAGGCGGAGCTGGTTGACGCGGTGGCCCGTCGCACCGGACGCTGGTGGCCTGGGCCCGCGGCCTGCCTGTCCAGGTCATCCACGGCGACCTCGCGCCGTCGAACGTGCTGGCCGACCCGGACACGGGCGAGGTGACCGGGCTGCTGGCCTTCGAGCTGTCCGGCACCGGCTTCCGGGCGCAGGACATCCTGGCCGCGCTGTACAACTCCGCGGCGCTCAGCGCGCCGGACTGGCCACGCCGCACGGCGGCCTTCCTGCGCGGCTGCGCCTCGGTCCGCCATCTGGAGCCCGCCGAGGTGGCGGCGCTGCCTGAGCTGCTCATCGCCCGGTCGCTCGGCTCCGTGCTGTGGCGGATCGCTAGATGGCGCGCCGGGCTCGGGTCCCTCGGCGAGGTCACGGCTCATGTCGGCAGGCTAGAGGCGACCATGCGATGGCTCGCGGCCAACGCGGAGGCGTTCTTGTCCCTCTGTAATGCCGCGCCATCTGGCTATACAGTTAGTTCCCGCGAAATTTTAAGTTTCTACTGAAAGCGGACAGAGATGGCGCAGCCACCGTCCGGAGGGCCCGAGGAGCCCGGGTACGGCCAGCAGCCCGAGTACGGCCAGCAGCAGCCCTACGGGTACGGCGGCTATTACTACCCGATGATGCCGCCCGCGACTTCCGGGAAGAACGGCAACGGCTTCGCGGTCACCGGGATCGTGCTGGCGATCCTGGTCTGGCCGCTGGGCCTGGTCTTCTCGATTATCGGCCTGGTCAAATCCAGGGCCCGAGCCGGTGCCGGCCAGGTCCTGTCGATCGTCGGCATCCTGCTCGCGGTCGCCGTCGGCTTCGTAACCATCGGCTTCGTCGTCATCGCGTCCCGCTCGACGGCGCTTGACCCAGGCTGTATCTCCGCTGAGAACGACTTCAGGGCGACGATGAGCAAGTTCACCGCGGATGACAATGCGATAAGCCGGGACCAGGCCAGCACGTCGGCCGAACGAGCCGACGTCCAGCACTTCATCACCGACGCGCAGAGGCTTCAGTCCCAGCTGAACACCGCGGACGCGCAAGCCCAGCACCAGTCGGTCAAGGCCAGGATCGGCGCCATCGGCAGCGATCTGGGCACCATGACCTCCGGCCTGCAGGCCTTGCTGCGCGGTGACACGAGTCAGACCGGCCCGGTGGAGAGCGCGGCCGGCAAACTGCAGTCTGACGGCTCGGCGGTCGATTCGCTCTGCTCGTCGCTCTGAACGCGCCGGGGTTTCGATCAGCACGGGAAACGCGCCGCCGCTAAGCGGCTGCTCGGGTGTTCCGCCAGCCCGCTGATCAGCGCGCCGTCGTGCCAGCCGGGCTCAGCCAGCCCATGGCGGGACATGTACTGACAGCGGGATTGCGGCTAGCCGGCGTGGCCTGGGGGGCGCAGGCCATCCCGGAACACCGATAGCACGAGTGCCTGGTCGGTGCCGGGCCGGGGGTGCATGGCGAAGAGGATGCCGGACAGCAGTGCGGTAAGTTCGGCGCTGCCGATGTCGGTGCGCACGGCGCTGGCCCGCTGCGCCCCGGCGAGCAGGTGGGTGAGCTGGGCGCGCACGTCATCAACGGCGGCCATGACCGCGGGGCCCGCCTGCACCCCGGCACTGGCCAGCGCCTCGAACAGATCTCGTTTGGGCCCGGCCTCGGTGGCCAGCCGGTCGATGAACGCGAAGAAGGCGGGGCCGGGATCGTGGGAGTCCCGGAGAGCGCTGCCCTCCGCGGCCAGACGGCACAGCCGGTTGTGTACCACGGCTTCGACCAGGGCCTCCTTGGTGGGAAAGTGACGGTAGAGCGTGCCGGGTCCGACGTCGGCGCGCTTGGCTATCTCATCCAGCGGGACCAGCAGGCCCTCCGCGGCGAACGCGGTCCTGGCGGCATCGAGGATCCGTTCGCGGTTCCGCCGGGCATCGGCTCGTAGCGGCCTGGCGTCCTGCATGGCGGCTCCTGGCGGGCGATAGGTTGAAACCGGGGCGAAGTCTCCGGTACTGTGCGGGTTAACCGGGGCGTTGTCTCCGATTATAGCTTCCAGCCCTGAGGAGGTCGTAGATCATGCCACCCGCCACGCGCTCCCCGCGCGAGACTGCCGAGCAACTGCTGCGCGCCGCCGTCAGCGCGGCACCTGGCGATATGGCGGATTGCTATGCGACCGAGGTGGTCATCGAGATGCCGTTCGCCGTGGACGCGCTATACCCGCCACGGATCGAGGCTTCCCGCGAGGAACTCCGCGCCAGGTTCGCGGCCGGAACCGCGAGCAGGCGGTACGAGAGATTGAGCAATGTGACGATCCACGAGACCGGCGATCCGGAAGTCGTCATCACCGAGTACCAGCTGCACGGCGAGATGACCAGCACGCGCGAGCCGTTCTCCGTGCGTTTCGTCATGGTCCTCACCGTCCGGGACGGTCACATCGTGCATTCCCGGGACTACAGCGACCCGATAGCGGGTGCCAGGCTCCTGGGACGCCTTCCCGAGCTCGTCTCGGCCCTAAGTTAGAGCTCGCGCGGATTGGATCGGCCTTCTTCGACCTCGCCGATGCGGTTATCGCGATCCTTGGCCTGATCCGCCGGACATGGACCACTTACGCGTGAGCCTCTAAGTCTCGGTTGCTGGTGGGTGTGGTGGTCCTGGTGAGCCGCTCTGGCTGCCCAGACCGCTGTGCCTGACGCTGTTTGTTCGAGTTCCCGGCCCTGTCTTTCCCAATTCGGCGATGATGACTGCAAGGTGGCTATTGCCGACATTGTCAGGATGGCCACTTACCTAGCCATGCTGGCGACCGGTCTGTATAGTAGCCTGCATGGAGACCATACCCATAACCGAAGCGAAGGCCCGGATCGCGGAGCTGGCTGACCGGGTGGCGCGCGAGCATGATCACTTCACGATCACAAGGAACGGGCGGGCCGACGTGATGCTGATCTCCGTGGCGGAGTATGAGTCCATGCAGGAGACGCTGGACATCCTCGGCGATGAGGAAACCCTGGCGGACCTGCGGCAGTCCCGCGAGGATTTCGCGGCGGGCGATGTCTTTAGCGCCGAACAGATTCGCGTTGAGCTGGAACAGCGGCGGCTAGGCCCGCGGTGAGCGGAGACCCTGCTGAGCACGGGCCATACTCGGTAATCCTGTCCGGGCAGGCCCGCCGCAACATCCGTGAGCACCTTCCTTTGGAGGTGGCTGCGGCCGCGATGGAGACAATCGAGGGATCTATTGCCGTGAACCCCTACCGGGCGGGGAAGCCGCTGGACGAGCCGTTCGACGGCTTCTACTCGGCCCGGCGCGGGACCTACCGGATCGTCTACCGCATCGATGAGGCCAAGCACCAGGTGGAGATCTACTCCATCCGCCACCGCCGCGACGCGTACCGGAGGTGACCAGAGTCGGCTTGCGAGCTGCGGCCATGCGTCGCGCGCGGACCGCAATGAGGGTTCCTGCCCAGCGCAGGGATGTCACAATGGCGTGATGGCCGGTGAAGATGCCTGCTTAACCGCGGGATCAACGAGCGCCCTGACCTGCCACCGCGATGCACATCTATGTCGGGCCGGCGAGCTGCGTATGCGTACGGGCAGCACTGCCGGGATGGCTGGTGCTCCTGCCCCGCAGGCACGTGACCGCACTGTACGCCAGTGCTCTCTTGACTAGACCGGTAGCCGGGAACTGGCTCCGCGGCTACTCACAGGTAGCATTTCTCAGCGGCGCTGAGCGTAAACGTCCAGGTCGTGCGGCGGGACCGACCCGGCGGCTGATCCGCGAGTATTCCCAGGTCGCATAGGGTGATACGGTTTCGGCGCCCACAGGTTCATCGTCGAGGCGTGGCGCACGATCTCTAGGGTTTCTCCAGCGCTTCCAAGTCCAACGGAGTGCTGGGGGGGTGCAAGCCGGTCTTGGGCAGCAACATCAGGCGAGTTCCTCCACGAGGGCGAGAAGATCTTCGGTTAGGAGGCGTTGGTCAGGATCAGCCTTGCCGTCGATGAACCGGATTCCCTCACCTCCAAGCACCTCGGCGACGTTCCGATCGTCGGCCGGGTCCGTCCAAGCGAAGCCATCGGCGATACGTCCGTCCCAGGTCATAACACGGTAGGCGTTGGCGCACATCGGGCACTTGGAGACATGATTGGCGACAGCCTGCGAGGAGGTGCCGACTGCTTCGGCGAGGTAGTAATAGCCGGTCCACTTGCCTTCTGGGATCTTCTCCAGGATGGCGTGGGTAAGGCTCCAGTCGAATCCCGTTGTTGCGGTGAACTGAGATCGGTAGTCGGCGAGGATCTCCTCGCGCAGGTGCGGACGGGGCCAGATGCCGATCGCCTGCTGCGCGAGCGTGGCAGCGCGCTTCTGGATCTCAGCCTCGTTCCAAGTCCCCAACTGCCCGAGCCCTTGATTGAGCCGCAGTGGGCTCTGCTTGAATCCGCCATCCATATCGCGTTTTTCGTGGAAGGGGCGGTCGGAGTACTCGGGATTGTAGCCGGTCAGTGTGAGGTTGCCGAGAGTGTGGAGCTGGCGGTCATGAACCTCTTGCCAGTCTTCGCCCAACGCCTGCTGCCATGCGATGGAGAGGTTCTCGTTCTGCGGCATGATGTGCTCGATGGAGTAGTCGGTGGTGGTCACTTCTTCCTTGCGGCCATGGTTCTCCATTTTTCGGAAGAAGTACGGCGCGCGCTGGAAGTGGTATAGATCCTCAACCTGAAGCGAGTCCTGAAACTCTAGGTCAGTTGGGAAGCGCTTGTATGTCGGCAACGTGAGGAATCGTGCCCAGACGCTCTCGACGTACTTCTCCGGGTTGATGGCACCACCAAGGCTGGCGAAGGTGTTGTTGAGGCTGTTGGTCGGAATCCTGCAGACCGCGCGGCGGAACAGATAGGAGATCACCGCTCCGAGGATCTCGAGGAAGTCGTCGCGACTGAGCACCTGATCGTTGTAGTCGGCGTAGAGGCGGAGCAGGAATGGGTAGACGACGGTCGCCTTGAGTTGCTCGATCTCGGCGAACGCCTTCGCCAGCCGGGGCTCGGTCTCGTTGCCTAGGGCCATCGCAACGAACCACCGGGCGTGCTTGCTCAGGTCGATGACGAGGTCGTCGCGGCTGGTACCGGAGGTTTCCAAGTTGGAGGCGTGATCCTTGAAGGCGTCGTAGATGTCATCAAGGCGTGGGATGGCGGCAGTCTTGAGGGTCAGGTAATGACGGACGAACTCGTCGAACCGCTTCTCACTAGCGCCCTTGAACGCCTTCTCCATAGGGAACCAGTAGTCCTCATAGAGACGCTCTTGCTGGGCAGGCGGCAAGTCCATGAGGACGAAGTTGCGGATCAGGTCCGCCTGCGAGAGCTTCTTGCCGGTCGAGTTCATCGCCTCGAACACGAGCTGCGGATGGTCGATGCCGCGGGTCAGCTTCACATCGACCACGACAAGTTTCTTCAACCCAAGGCAGACCGCGACGCGGTCAACCTCGGGGTCCGCGAGTTTGGCTTCGAAGAAGGCGAAGTTGTTGAGCACCCGTGAGTCTGACGCTGCCGTCGACGCGTGCCGCACGATCGACTTCAGGGCGTCCTTGTCCGCTTGGGACAGAATCAACTTGAAGAACTTCTCGCCGGTCTCGTCTCTGTTGGTGAGATAGCGTCCTCGGATCTTTAGGGGAGAGAAGCCATCGACCGGCTCTTGCTCATCCCCGGGAAGCTTCTCCAAGCTAGCCGCAAGCGCCGCGAGTAGGAGCGTCACAGTGGTGACACGCTGCTGACCATCGATGATCAGGTCAGGTTCCGCCGATGTTCGTGTCCCTTGGCCACGCTCGACGTAAACGATCGAGCCGGTGAAATGGGCACCTAGCGCGCTGGACTTCCCAGCGCGGACTACGTCGGTCCACAGTTGTTCGCATTCGGTCGCATCCCAGGAGTAGACCCGCTGGTAGATCGGAACAACGAACTGTCGGCTGCCTGTACTCAACAGTTCGAGCAGGTTGGCATCGACGGCTTTCATCGAGTTCCTCTAACAGGCAGTCCGAAGTAACGGTCAAAGAGGGCAACGAGTTCTGCAAGCATTGCCTGCTTCTTGACCACGTGGCTGTTGCCCGCTGCGAACGCGAGATTGGCGGCAACATCCTGGCGATGGTGTTCCGGTAGTCGAGCCGGCGCCGTCGCGCAAGGCGTTGTTGACGAAGTCGCGGGGGTCTGACTCACAGGGCCAGTCTTTCAGTAAGCAGCGACGAAGACAGACGAACCAGCCAGCCATGCTGAAGCCCTTGGTGCCGCTGATCTCCGCGTACACCTCGGGCAGGGACTGCGCCCACTGCTGCCGGGCCAGGTCACCGTACTGGTTCACCGCGCGCTCCCGGACCGAATCTCGGAGGCGTTGCGGTAGCACTGCGGATAATAGAGCTTGAGTGGCGAGGTACCGCGCGGGGCACGCCGCCCGTTGCGCAAGCGCGCGACCTCATGGTCAGTGACGCAGATCGGCCACTCGTCCGGCCCGCACTGATGGACGATCTCGCCGGGCAGCCACGGCCACTGATCGCGGTTTCCTTGCTCTTCTTGCTTCGATCGCGGGAAGGGGACCTCGACCAGGCTGTCTTCTGGGAACCTGCCGTCGTCGCGGTTCTCGTCGCATCGCATCCGGACTCCTTTTCGAAGGAGCCAGGCGGATAACGTGTGTCGTATGGTTGGCGCCGTGGGCTGTGGCCGCACTTGCAGATATAGGCGTTGAACTGCGAAAACAGTCTATGGCAGCCGTTCGGGTCCGCAGCCAGGCCCCTGGATAAATCCACCAATTGTCCGGTGACGGCGTGGAGATGAACGGCAAGATACCGTGACTACGGGGCACCCGGCCGTCATTACCGGCGCCGCTCGGATCGTGGCGGTAAACTCCGGTCATGGCCGATGACGGGCAGGTTGAAGATGCGGACCAGGAGCGGGACGAGGCCGCCGGGCTCCCGCGGCACCTGGCTGCGCTTGTCGGCGCGCTGAACGGGCCATCGGATCTTGGCCGTAATCACGACAAGTACCTGTCCTATCCTGATCGGGAAGACGCCAGCGGAGCGGCATCCGCGTGATCTCGTGTGATACGGGGCCGCTTGTCGCTGCCTTCAACGAAGCTGACAATGATCATGCTCGGTGCGCGGAATTCCTCACCAGCAACTGGGCTCCAGGTCGTGGATGCTTGCGTGATAGCGCTCGCCGAACGATTGGACCTGCATGAGGTCGCCGCCCCTGACCGCCGGGACTTTCAGGTAGTTGCGCCACGCCACCCCGCCCAAAGGACAGCGGCTCAAGTTGCTGCCGGAAGACTGATCCCCAGGACGTATCTGCCGCCACCTGTGTAGTTATCGCTTGCACGATGGGTGGTCGTCGTCGCAGTGCGCGTTCTCGCACGCATCCTCTGCCCCGCCGCCAGCACCACATCCCACCGTCCATTCGGGGCGCCTAAAAGCTGATCGCGGGCTACGCCGCGAAGACCTCACTGAACAGGGCCAGCATGGCCTGCCAGGATCTCCTGTCCGAAGCCTCGTGATAGTCCACCGCGGGTTCCGGGGACCGCGAAGTGCTCGGATTGGTGAAGCCGTGCTTGGCGCCGCCGTAGAGGTTCAATTGCCAGTCCACGCCAGCGGCGCGCATCTCTTCCTCCAGGGCCAGCCGTTGCTGCAATGGCATCCAGGGATCCTCGCTGCCGATGCACAACAGCACTTTCCCGGTGATGTTGCGCGAGTCCTGCGGGTCGTGGTCGGCCCAGCCGGGGTGGAAACCCGCAACGGCCTTCAGGTCGGCGTGATCCCTGGCCAGCTCGAGTGCCATCACCGCTCCGAAGCAGTAGCCGATCGCGGCGATCCTGGCCGGGTCGGCATGCGGCTCCGCGACCACGATCTCCAACGCGGCGCGGCCGATCGATCTCATCCGTGCCGGGCTCGCGGCCAGGTACTCAAGCCTGGCCATCCTCCCGGCGTCGTCGTCCGGGCGGGAGCTGCCGTGGTAGTCCGCGGCGAATGCGACATAGCCGAGTTCGGCAATCCGGCGGGCCGAGTCCAGTTCATGCTCTGTCAGTCCGCTGGCCTCGTGGAAGACCAGGACGGCCGGCCGCCTTTCCTCGCCCCCGGGAATGATCAGGCGGCCGGCCATGAGCGTGTCGTCTGCGGTGTACTGGACATCACGGCTCAGCAGCATTGGGCCAACCTATCCCCGAGGTCCTCGGGCTGCCCCGCGGGGCTAGCCTGATCGAGTGGACGAATCGAGGCAGACATGAGCTGGTCGAAGTACGGGGAGTACCTGGTTTTCGCGGTGCTGCTGGTCTTGGTCCCCGGACCCGATTTCGTGGTGGTCACGAAGAATGCGCTGGCCGGAGGGCGCAGGCGGGGGAGCTGGACGTCGGCCGGGGTCGCCACCTCTAACTTCGTCCAGGGCACTGCCGCCGCGTGCGGGCTGAGCGCGGTGATCGTGCGGGCGCAGCCGGCGTTCGAGGCGGTCAAGTGGGCAGGGGTGGCGTACCTCGCCTTCCTCGGCGCACAGGCGATCCGCTCAGCCATCCGCGGCCGGTACGAGTCCGGCGACAGCGGCCAGTCCGCCGCCCCGGCCCGCCCGGTCACCGGCTGGCGCCAAGGCTTCCTGTCCAACATCACCAACCCGAAGGTGCTGGTGTTCTATCTCGCGGTGCTGCCGCAGTTCCTCGTCCCCGGCGCGAGTCCCGGCTGGCTGCTGGCTATGGCCTGGACTCACGCCACGTTGTCCCTGGCCTGGCTGCTCGCGCTGACCGCTGGCTTGCATCACCTCCGCGGGCTGCTGCTGCGCCGCCGCGTCCGCCGCGGCCTCGACCTCACGACGGGCGTGGTGCTGCTCGGCTTCAGCGCCCGGCTGGCGGTTGAGCCGGCCTGACACCCAGGTCGGCCGGCACGGCGTTACGGCACATGCCGCACTGGCGCCAAGCCCAGCGCCTTGGCCGCGTTCAGGCGGCGGGCACCCGCGCCCGCGAAAGGCTCTGCTCCGTCGCGGACCAGCCGCGCTATCTGGTCCGTCGCCTGCCGCGCAGCGCTCGCCTCGTCCGGCGTGATCAGCTTGCCGGCGCAGGCGGCTGCGAACTCGTCCTCATCGACGATCCGGGCTTCGCCAGTGCCGCGGCTCACCAGGACATCGAGTTCCAGGTCGGTGTAGGTCCATACGCCGTCAGACCGCCGAGGCGGCGTGCAGATGTCAACCGTGGCGCTCCATCTGGGCTGGGCCTGATCCCAGAACGTCGCGATCCACCAGCCCGTTTGGGGGACAAGGTGCATCACCGCGATACCGGGGCCGTCTGGGCTGCCGACGTTGCAGTAGGCAGCGGCCCCGGCTTTCTCGCCGCGGTAGAGACTGCCCCGCGGCGTGAACAGCCACGTGCCGAAACCGTCCTCATCCGTGCGGTACGCCGGCCACATCGCGTTCCCATCCGGACGCTTCAGCTTCCTGATGAAGGCCACCTCGATACGACCATCATGGCTGGCTGGCATCGGTGCCCCCAGTAGGTGCGGACCTGCCGTTAATTTTCTATGACCGGCGAGGTAAGCAGAACCCCCGGGGTTGCGGGTTAAGGGGTTGTGAGTCGCGAAAAGACGGAGTCCGCCGAGTTTTTCCAGGCCAGCTGGGAGCCGTGCCTGAAGGCGGTGGTAGCGAGTACGGGCAGCGTACAGCTGGCCGAAGACCAGGTGGCGGAGGCGTTCGCCAGGGCGTGGCGGTCATGGCGGAAGGTCCACCGCCATCCGGCCCCCCGGGCGTGTCGGGGATGTGGTGAAGCTCTCGGCCGGGCCGCCGCACACGACCAGCGGGCCGCGGCCCGGTGCGATCGTGATCTACGGCGCGAAGATCCCGCGCGGAGACGACTGGCGGGCATTCCTCGAGCCGGGGCCTGGCCGACCCATGACGGGACGAGCTGGCCGAGCCGGGATGGGGCGGTCAGCCCGCGGATCGCGGTGATCCTGCCGTCTGTGACCATGAAGGCCAGCACCGTCACCGGCCGTCCGCCGATGGTGATGAGAACGCCAGGGATGCCATCCACGAGTGCCGGATGCGCCAGCGCGCCCGGCCGCGCGAACGTGGCCGCCTGGGCGGCGATCTCGCCCGCGCCGCGGATCACGACGGTTCCCCCGCGGCCGTGTGCCCGCAGCTCGGCCCCCGGGGCGAGCACGGTCAGCAGCCCGGCGACGTCGCCCTGGCCGGCCGCCGCGAGGAACGCGTCGATGACCTCCCTGGCCGCGGCGTGGGCGCCGGCCGCGGGCGCGCCCAGCCGTAGCCGCCCCCGGGCCCGGCTGGCCAGCATCTTGGCGGCCGCGGTGCTCCGGCCGAGGATGGGGCCGATCGCATCGAACGGCACCTCGAAGACATCATGGAGTACGAACGACACCCGTTCGGCCGGGGTGAGCACGTCCATGACGACGTAGAGCGCGAGGCCGACGGAGTCGGCGAGCACGGCCTTCTCTTCCGGACTGAGCCGGTGAGCCAGCCGCGCAGGTCCTCGATGCGGCCTCGGCCAGTCCGGGCCAGCCGCAGCCAGGCCTCCTGAACGGCATCGTCCGCGTCGGAGTGCGAGCCGAGCATGCGGAACGCGATCGCATGGAGATAAGAGCGCTGGATCTCGAACTCCGCCGCGAGCTCTTCCTCTTCTGTCACCGTTCTCCCTCCGTATCACTACCAGGACGCATCGGGCGTCGGCGAGGTAACGCCGGGGCCGTTACCTCCCGCCGCGGCGGGCCGTCGTAGTGCCGTCCGCTGATCCCGCGATCTGCTCACTGGATGGTGCTGATGGTGGCGATCACCAACTTCTTCAACCGTCTCAACACCACCTTCCGGGTGCCCGCCGGCACTAGATGGGACTGAGGGCGGCGGGCCGTTGGCTGTTCTGGCGCAGAAGTGACAGGGTGGTCCCCGTGACTGAAGACAGCGCACGCGACTCTGTGCCGGAACGGTGGAATGCTGTCGGGGCCGGCCCCGGCATGTGGATGGACACGGCCCAGGACCCGAGGTTCGCGACGGCGGCCGAGGAACTGGAAGGCGAGCGGGCGACGCTGCTTGACTACCTGCGCGCCTACCGCCTGACGATGGAGATGAAGTGCGCCGACCTCGACGCGGCCCAGCTCGCCCGCCAGTCCGTGCCGCCCTCCACGATGTCCCTGCTCGGCCTGGTCCGCCACATGGCCGACGTGGAACGCAACTGGTTCCGGCGGGTGATGGCGCAGGCCGACGTGCCCCCGCTGTACTGGTCCGAGGACGTGCCGGACGCTGACTGGCTCGGCGCGGTGGGCGACCAGACGGTCGTGGACGACGCCTGGCGGGCCTGGCGCGAGGAGGTCTCGTTCGCGGAGAAATTCGTCGCTGATTCCCCCGACCTCGGCATCAAGGGCACCATGCGGGACGGCACCAGCATCGCCTTGCGCGAGGTACTGGTCCACATGATCGAGGAGTACTCCCGCCACTGCGGCCACGCCGACCTGCTGCGGGAACGGATCGACGGCCGCGTCGGCCAGTGACCACGGACGGCAGCGCGGATGCACCGGGGGCGGTGCGGCATCTGACGCGGCGGGCTGCCGGTCAGTGCCGTACTCCATGGCCCGCGACTCCATGGCCCACGACTCCATGCTCCACGACTCCATG
>Ga0126381_100008085_pt1 | contig 11738 bp, 8 predicted proteins | sample PanSoiMetPlot_28_FD_96465 | JGI IMG/M metagenome (GOLD analysis project Ga0126381, IMG submission 96465) | Tropical forest soil microbial communities from Panama - MetaG Plot_28 | ecosystem: Environmental > Terrestrial > Soil > Tropical forest > Bulk soil | place: Panama | collected 2016-02-17 | reverse complement strand
TATATGAGGAGTACGGCGAAGATTGCTTTGCCCGGTTGCGCGGGATGTTTGCGATCGTTTTGTGGGACTCAAGCGACCGTAAACTTCTCCTTGCCCGCGATCGTCTGGGCAAGAAACCGCTTTTCTATTCTCTCAATCGTAAGCGGATTATTTTCGGTTCCGAGCTGAAGGCTCTGCTGGCCGCAAATGGCCTTTCGCGGGACATGGATAGCCACGCTCTTTCTGACTACTTTTCGTTCGGGTACATTCCCGCACCAAAGACTATCTATCGCGATGTGCGCAAGGTTCTCCCAGGACACTACATTGTGGTCTCCAGTGATGGCTCACTGGCGGAGAAATCCTATTGGGAGCTTTCATTTCGTGAAACCGAGGACCACAGCGAAGAAGAGTGGTGCGAGCGCATACGTCATCAGCTTTGCGAAGCAACGCACATACGCCTGATGAGTGACGTACCACTAGGGGCGTTTTTGAGCGGCGGCGTGGATTCATCCTCGGTTGTGGCCGTGATGGCGCAGTTGATGAATCAGCCGATTACCACCTGTTCGATTGGTTTCGACGTTCCGGAATTCGACGAATCTCAATTTGCGCGCAAAATTGCCAAGCAATTCCACACCCAACATCACGAACAAGTTGTTGAACCAGATGCCCTAATGATTGTCGACAAGCTAGCGTGGCATTACGACGAGCCTTTTGCGGACTCTTCCGCGATTCCCACCTATTACGTGTCCGGAATAGCAAGGAAACACGTGACCGTGGCCCTTGGCGGCGATGGAGGCGACGAAAATTTCGCCGGATATCGACGCTACCTCTTTGATGCAAGGGAAAACCATCTGCGAGCCCACATTCCGGCAGGGCTTCGTTCTGGCATCTTCGGACCGCTAGGTCGCTGGTATCCGGCACTGGCTTGGGCACCACGAGTGTTTCGCGCCAAGGCCACATTCCAAAGTCTGGCGCGTAACCCACTCGAGGGTTACTTCAATTCGATTTCCATTGTTCGCACAGATGAAAAATACAAGCTGTTCTTGAGAGATTTTCAGAATCAACTCAAGGACTACGATTCGATTGAAGTCCTGAGATACCACTACGATCGCGCCGATACGGATGATCCTCTGTCCCGCATACAGTATGTGGACATCAAAACCTACCTGACGGATGACATCTTGACCAAAGTCGACCGTGCGAGCATGGCGGTCTCACTTGAAGTGCGGGCTCCGCTGCTCGACCATTGCCTGATGGAGATGCTGGCCAGAGTCCCCTCCTCTCTTAAGTTGCGAGGCCGAGAAGGCAAATACATCTTCAAGAAAGCCATGGAGGCCACGCTCCCCCGGGATATTCTCTACCGCAGCAAAAGGGGCTTTGCCGTACCACTAGCACACTGGTTTCGCCACGAATTGAAGGATCTGGCGCACGCCGCGATCTTTGATTGTCGTGATGGGATCCTTGACCAACGGTTTTTGGAAAGAATCTGGACGCAGCATCAACACGAGACGTTTGACCGCTCTGCCTACCTTTGGGCTGTTTTGATGTTTCGCAAATGGCAGCAGTGCTTTGGGTCAGGGGGCAGATAGATGAGTGGGATCTGCGGCTTCTGCCAACCGTGCACGGAAACGCGCCAAGCGCGTTTGAATCTAATGTTAGCGGCGTGCTCTTTGCCGGAAGAATCTGGTTGTGAAGCGATTTCGGGTAACTCGATAGCGCTTGGCGTGAGCCGGCGGTGGCCCTGGCAGCAGATTGGCAGGATCTTTGGGGTACAAGTTGCTGTCGATGCTGACCTTCACAACCTCGAAGAACTCACTAAAGTTCTTGCGGGAGAAGGTTTCCACACCTCCAAAATGTCACTCGCGGAAACACTCGCGAGTCTATACCTTTTGCGTGGACCAGATTTTGTGCGGCATCTCCAAGGAGCTTTTTCCATCGCGATCTGGGATGAACGCTTGCAACATCTTCTATTGGCCGTTGACCGCTTTGGATTTAAGACACTCTATTGGAACCTGGACGATGGGGAGCGCCTACTGTTTGCTTCACGCGTGGGAACTGTGCGAGCGGCCCAGGATGAGCCAGCTCGAGTCAACCCCAGCGCGATCGCGCAATTCCTCCTTTTTAGCGTGCTCCCTGCCCCGTTGACGATTTTCAAGGGGATTGAGAGGCTGAGCCCTGGCTTTGCCTTAACCTTCAATAAGGACGCCAATGTAACCACAAGACGCTACTGGGATCTCGAGTACAAGGAAGACACCAGCCAAGACGACGGGCATTGGGCGCGTGAGTTACGCGAAGAACTGCGCGCCGCGGTGTATCGCCATTTGGTTGACTGCAGCGCAGCAACCACCGGCGCCTATCTGAGCGGTGGCACAGATAGCAGTAGTGTCGTGGCGTTCATGTCGGATCGTTTCAAACCGGTCCCCTCCTTCTCCATTTCATTTCCGATCGATAGTTATAACGAAATCGGATTTGCGCGCACGACTGCGGAATGCTTTGCAACGCGCCATCACGAGCGCTGCCTGAGCCCGGAAGACGCAGCTGCAGCGATTCCGAAGCTCATCCGCTATTACGATGAGCCATTCGCGAATTCGTCAGCAATTGCCTCCTATCATTGCGCTCTTCTCGCTCACGAGAATGGAGTGGACACTCTGCTGGCGGGTGATGGCGGAGATGAATTGTTCGGCGGAAACGCGCGCTACGCCCTGGACAAGAAGTTTGCGTTGTATCATTCCATTCCTCGATGGATGCGCCGGATTCTGATCGAGCCGGCGGCGAGACTGCTGCCAGCTACGGATGGAAGGCTGAGCTTGCCCCGACGCTACATCCGACGGGCGCAGATCCCCAATCCACGGCGGATTCTGTCTTACAACCTGTTCTTGAACAAAGAAGCCCAGGAGATTTTTGAGCCAGATTTTCTGGAACATGTACCCGAGCCTGCCTCCTTGGCTATCGCGGAAGAGCATTTCCGTTCGGCTCAAGCCTCGAGCGAATTGAACCGATTGCTATATATGGATGTGAAAATGACGCTGGCCGACAATGACCTGCGCAAAGTGAGTGGAACTGCCGAGTTGGCCGGAATCCGTGTTCGCTATCCTTTTTTGGATACCCGCCTGGTGGAATTCTCCGGTCGTATTCCGGCAAATCTTAAACTGAAAGGCCTGGAGAAACGCTACATCTTCAAGCAAGCGATGAAGGGCATTCTTCCCGACAAGGTGCTGCAGAAGAAAAAACATGGTTTCGGCGTTCCTTTGGGCGAATGGTTCTTACAAGATAGGGGGCTAAAGTCTCTGGTACAGGATGTATTGCGAGATGGGAGAACGCGGCACCGTGGATATTTTCGGCAGGGATTTCTAGACCAGTTGATCAGCCTGCACCAACAGGGGAATGCGGGCTATTATGGTGAAATCGTGTGGTACCTCGTGGCACTGGAACTGTGGCACCGCGAACACCTGGAGTCCTTTCGGGAGGTTTCGATTGCTCCTTGAATCTCTAACGACGAACTTTTTTGCAGGTGGTGAGTCGGACGAACAAGATGTTAATCTCCGGCCACGTTGGCGTGAGGCGATGGCGGAGGGCCTTTATCACTCCGGCGGGCTGCGACTTTTGCAGGCATTTTTCCGCCGTTACGAATTTGCACCCGGCAATTGTCGAAAGCTGCAGCCCTTGCGCCGCGCCATGCTACCAAAATTTGCAATCCTGTGTTATCACCGTGTCGGAATCGGGGGAATCCCGTTGTTCAGTGAACTGCCCCCCGAGGTCTTTGAAGCGCAGATGCGCTTTCTGCGGCGTTACTACCGGGTCGTATCTCTCGATGAAATTTGTGAGGAGATGGAGAGACCCACAAAAAACGGGCATGCCGTCGCGGTTACCTTTGACGACGGATATCGAGATCTTTACACGCAGGCCTTACCGATCTTAAAGAGGTACCAGATTCCTGCCACGGTTTTCCTGCCGGTCGTTTCCATCGAAGCAGGCCAAGTACCCTGGTATGACCGGATTTTTCTGGCTTTAAAGGTCTTCTCCAAGAATCACTGGGAGCTAACTCTTGATCGCCCACGCACATTCCAGCTGTTCTCGCACCAGGCGCGGCTACGGGCAGCAACGGAGATCATCCAATACTTGCGGACTGTTCCCGACTTAGATCGCAAGGCACATTGCCAAAGCTTGGAAGAACAAGTCACGCTGCCGAGCGAAGAATTAAGGGATCGTATGCTGACTTGGGACCAGGTTCGAGCCATGCGCGGCGCCGGAATAACTTTTGGATCGCATACAATGACGCACCCGGTCGTCAGCCGTCTCACCGAAGAACAATTAGCAAGCGAGCTCGGACAATCCAAGCAACTGCTGGAACAACGGATCGCGGCCCCAGCGCGACATTTTGCGTTTCCCTTCGGCAAGCGGGCGGACTGCGGAGAGGCTGCCCTTCCCGTTCTAGTTCGCTATGGCTATCGCTCGGCGGCCACCACCGTCGAAGGCAACAACGTGCCGGGAGATAATCTCTACGCATTGCGCCGCACCCAGGTGGGCAATGAACGATCTGTTCCCGTCTATGCGTTCAAGCTCAATCAACTCTTTTTCGCTGCTGAGGCTGGGGATTGGTGGCGACCAATTCCGCTTCGTCTCCGCTAAAGAGTGAAGCCTTTCTGGATTTGAGACAGGAATACCCTCGAGCAACCGATGCGTGATGTACTCGTTCTAGCGATCATTTTAGGTTCCGTGCCGATCTGTTTTTTCAGGCCCTATTTCGGTGCGTTGATGTGGGTGTGGGTGGCCTATTTCAACCCGCATCGTTTTACTTATGGAATTGCATACAGCTTTCCCGTCTCCATCGTTATCGCCATACCCACACTTCTCGGAATCCTGTTCTTTCGCAGGGTAAATCATAGAATTTTCGTGCGAGAGACGGTGATGCTGCTTGTCTTCTGGGCCTGGATGACGTTCACGTATATCAACGCGACACAAGTGCCGCTCTTCGCTGATCATATCGATGACGCACATGGAGCGCTGATCCGCATCAGCAAAGTTCTCCTGATGACCTTTGTTCTGATCCTGGTTGTCACGTCGAAAAAGAAACTGGACATCCTGTTTATCGTCACTGCTTTGTGTTTCGGCGCTCTGGCGATCAAGGGCACTTTGTTTGGCTCACGCACTGGAGGTGAATTTCGCGTATGGGGGCCGCCGGATTCGTTTGTCTATGACAACAATGATCTTGGGCTTGCTCTCAATATGACTCTGCCGATGATGTTCTACTTGATTCGCGAGACGTCATCAAGCCGTTTGCGTAAGGTATTGTGGGCATCTTTTTTTTGTAGCATTTTCGCCGTGATTCTGAGTTATTCGCGTGGTGCCCTAATGGGCTTGATCGTGGTCCTGGTAGCAATTTCCATGAGGTCAAACCGGAAACTCCTGGCAGGCGCGCTTTTGATCGTATTCGCTTTTCTCGTACTAACCTTTGCACCTTCTGGATGGATGAATCGCATGGGCAACTTTGCGCATGGTGAGTTGGACGAATCGGCAGAGGGCCGTCTGCACGCTTGGCACTTTGCATGGGAACTTGCGTTGCAGTTTCCCATTACAGGTGGTGGTTTTGAAACCTTTACACCAGAGTTGGAAGCTCGTTTCACACCTCAGTTTTCTTTCGCCGGGCCTCACAGTATCTATTTCCAGACACTTGGAGAACAGGGATTTGTGGGGCTGGGAATCTTTTTATCTGTCCTTTTGGGCTGCTTCTACAGTCTTTGGCGCATTCGAAGACGGGTTCGAGGACAGCCTGAGTTTGTCTGGATCACAAACTATTCCCTCATGCTGGAGACTTGCCTGTTAGGCTATGTAGTCAGCGGCGCGTTTCTCCCCCGTGCCTATTTTGATCTCTGGTTTCAACTGGCCGCGGGTACCGCGCTACTGAAAATCCTCTATCGGCAGGAGCGGTCCTCCGAAGTGGAGGAGGATGTGACGAACCCCGCTGAGACGGGCGTGGCGGAGGTGCAGGTGGGCTCAGCCATGGGCAATTCTCCTGCGTTCCCTGCCTTTTTGCTGCCGGTCAAAATCGGGCCTGAGGAGATGGAGTTACGAAATGGAGACGAAAGTTCCGAGAACCAAGGGGAGGAGTCGCTTTGACAAACCCAAAATACTTGCCGCACTTCTGTTATTGAGTTTGTCGGCATGTTTCACTGTCGGGCAAACTTGGAAGTGGACCGCCGAGACGGTTGACGCCGACGGCGTGCAAACTTCTATTGCCGTGGATCAGAATCAGAACCTCCATATCAGCTATGTTTCGGGTGTGGTGAAATATGGATTCCGCCCTGCGGATTCTTCCCACTGGTTTACCATGGACATCGCTCCGGCAGGAGGATATCCCGATCTTTTCACCAGACTCACTCTGGATCCCGATGGGAATCCTCAGATTTGCTTCACCCCTGGAGTACTGAAGTACGCGTCATTTGAAAATCACCGGTGGAATGTCCAGCAGGTAGACCCACAGTCTGGTTTGATTGAGTATACCTGCTCCTTGGCCGTCGGTGCAGACGGCACGCGGCATGTCGTTTGGTACCAATACGGCGCACCAGCGGGTGGTTACTTTCTCCACGTCAAACATGCCGTTCTGCTGAACGGCGTCTGGATGGCCCGCACCGTCGACTTTGATGGCCAGTCGGGCAAGTGGAATAGCATGGTACTCGACGCCCAGGGAAATCCGCATGTCACTTACGACAGTTTCTTGAAAGGGGAGCTGAAGTATGCATACTGGGATGGTAAGGAATGGAAGAGGACGGTCGTCGACTCGCCGAACATCAGTCCGAACGGGCTCAATTCTCACGGCCTGGGAAGTTCCCTAGTTCTGAACGGCGACGGAAAGGCGCAAATCAGTTACGAAGAGGATAATACTGTGAAATATGCTTGGGAGAAAGAGCCCTCCTGGAGGATCGTTACCGTTGACAATGTTACCTTGAGTGGTAGTTGGATTGGATACCGCACGCGCCAGGCCCTCGATCCTCAGGGGAATCCCCATATTGTGTATGAGGATGCTGGTGCGGTGAAGCATGCCTACTGGGACGGATCCAGGTGGCGCATTCAAGTGGTCTCCGGTGCCGGCGCCAAGCAACACCGCTATGAGAACATTGCGATCGATCGGAAGGGGCAAATCTACATTAGCTATCAAGATGCCCTAGATGGCTCGGTGAAAGTTTCCATCGGACACGTCGAGGCGCCTGCCGGGAATAGTTCAGGCGAAAATAAGCCCAAGGAATAATCGGACTGATTGAGGATCAAGATTTCTGGCGCGAGACCAAAAGCAGGACGAGCGGTAACCCGCTCTGAGGAAGCAATCAGGGCGAGGAGCGGGAATGAATTGTTTCGCGAGTGAAAGAGAGCTATCGCATTTTTGAGGTCGGAGCGAGACAGGTGACTAAGGGCGTCTGCCATTCCAGAGAGTCATTATATTTCCGTCAAGAATGAAACTACTGGAGAAGCTCGTTGTTTCGAAGAACTTGCGTGAGTCACTCACACATTGTCGATGTTTTGGACCGCAGCCTCCCGTGCACAGTGGATAGCACGACGGAATCGGTCGTTATTCCGGCTCTCGAGGCTGCCAGTGGGAAGCGTGAGAGCAAAGACTTTGCGGTCTCTTTTCACCCGGAGTTCTTGCGTGAAGGCACCGCCGTGGCGGACTTCTTTGAACCGCCGTTCACGGTTTTCGACACAAGAGATGAGGCGCAGGCCGAATCGCTTCGGGATCTCTACAGGTGGAGCAACAGCCGATTCTTCATTAACTACGCCGAAGTCCGCGGAGATGGTGAAATATGTCTGCAACGCATTTCACGCACTGAAAGTTGACTTTGCAAACGAAATTGGAACAATTTGCAAAGAACTGAAACTGGATACGGAGATGGTGGCGAAGATTTTTGTGACGGACACCCGGCTGAACATTTCTCCGGCTTATCTCAAACCTGGGTTCGCATGCGGAGGTTCATGTCTTCCCAAAGATCTGCGTGCGCTTATGTACCGAGCAAAGGAACTGGATCTTAAGCTCCCACTCCTTGAATCGCTTATGCCGAGCAATCAGGAGCACATCGAGCGTGCCGTCGCGTCAGTCCTACATGTTAAGAAGCGCAAGGTTGGAACGCTGGGGTTGAGCTTCAAGCCGAGCACTGATGACCTACGTGAAAGTCCGCTCGTGCATCTGGTGAAACGGCTGCTGGGCGAGGGATGCGAGCTGCAAGTTTGGGATCAGAGCGTCACGCTCGGTCGTTTAATCGCCTCTAACCGCCAATTCATTGAAGATGAGATCCCCCATATTGGCTCTCTCCTCCGCGAGGATGCCGCCACCCTTGTCAGATCGTCTGAGATTATCGTTTTGGGAACAAAAGCCCTGGACAAGAAGGTACTCACCGCGCAACTTCGTCCTGATCAGAGCCTCATCGACCTCGTAAACATTGAAAAGGAGAATCGGTGCAGCGATCGCCCTGGATGAAGGCATCTGCTGGTAAGGCGTGCCGTCGATGAAAATTATTTGGGTGAAGTCCGGTGGCTTGCTTCCGCTGAACCATGGCGGTCGCATCCGTAGCTATCACTTGGCGAAAGAACTCACCGCTCACCACGACGTCAGCCTATTCACTTTTGCTTCGGAAGCGGAAGATCCAATACCCGCTCATAACCCGCTCAAACAGATCTTCCAAAAGGTAATCTGTCTTCCCATAAAGATTCCCAAGGCGCGAAGCTTGCGAGAATCTCTGTACTATGCTCGCAATCTGATTTCGAGCCTCCCTTATTCTGCGAGCAAGTACGGCCAGCTGTGGATAGGTAGGGAGCTAAGAGCCGTTCTGGCACAGGATAATTACGACCTGCTACTTTGTGATTTCCTGCTGACCGCGGCGGTTGTACCGTGGGATTGGCCACACCCGAAAGTACTCTTCACACACAACATAGAGGCGGCCATTTGGGAGCAATATTACCGGGTTAGCAAAAACCCGATATGGAAAGCGGTAAGCTATCGGGAATACCGAATGCTAGAACGGATGGAACGTGAGCACGTTTCACGGGCGGATCACGTACTTGCGGTCTCGCAGAACGATCGCGATTTTTTCTTGCGGTATACCAAGCGCGAGAGGATGAGCGTGATTCCGACGGGCGTCGACACTGAGTATTTCCATCCCAATATCGGCAAGGAAGACCCTGAATCGATTGTTTTTACCGGCTCCATGGATTGGCTTGCCAACGAAGACGGCATCTTGTTTTTCGTCGAGAAGGTTTTGCCTCTCGTGAGGTACAGGTTCCCACGGGCAAAATTATCCGTCGTAGGACGCCGACCTTCGGAGCGCCTGAAGAAAATTGGCGCGAGGGAACAAGGTGTCGAGATCACTGGAACAGTGGACGACATTCGCCCCTACCTGGCGCGCTGTTGTGTCTATGTAGTGCCGCTCCTGGTGGGGGGAGGAACACGCATCAAAATTTTTGAAGCAATGGCCGCGGGGAAAGCGGTGGTCTCCACAACCATTGGGGCGGAAGGTCTGCCGGTGGAACCGGAAGAGAATATCTTGCTCGCGGACGACCCGGAATCCATGGCGAAATCCATAGTGGAATTACTAAAGGATTCCGCGCGGCGAGCACGGATAGGAGCCTCTGCACGCAGGCTGGTAGCCGAGAGCTATAGTTGGAAGTCCGTGGGCAAGACCTTGGCTAGTGTTCTCGAATCAGCTGCAGCAGGATTCCAACAAACTATGCAAGAAAAGGAAACTTCGTAGCCGTAGGGGTCACCCAAAACCGGCCCACCGTCAAGAGTTTTTTCCTTCCCCAGGTCCCTCGCTTTTTTTCCTTTTTGCATTCCGCCCGTTGTTTTCGGAGAAAATATTGCATTAGGAACGTCCAGGAGCGGAGATCGCAACGTCGGTTGACCCACAGGCATCCTGCTGAACAGCACTTCAGCGAGCACTCCGCGAGAAGAGCGTCCGTTCGCTGTTGGCACTTTGCCAAAATCTCGGCCACCAAATCGGGCATGGCAGCGGCGTACCTATTGTTGCGAGGCGCCGGTACTTTTTTCAGTTCCGTCCAACTTCAGTGAATGCTGCGTCACCAACTCCGCCCGCCAACTAAAGACAAGCTCCTGCGCGTCCGTGCAAAACATATTCGACCAAACTCCAGTGAGATAGCTTCACCAGCCTTGGGGATTTCCAGATTTCCAGCGCCCTCTTGATTCAACGCCCCCACTATGATATAGACTCTCTCTCATCGCAACTAGTACCAAAGCTCGGACATGCCAAGCTAATGTACCCCGGCGATTAACGCCCGGAAAGTTGGCTAAGGGTTTTCATGTGCCCATGCAGTTCCTCTCCGCCACAACCGTTTTGTTGCTGCGTTCTGTGAGCGCCCTAATACTCATCGGAACATTTGCGCTGTGCGTTCAGCTTGCTAAGGCCCAACTCCCAACCACGATTGGGTGGACTGCACTCCCGACAAATACATCGCTTGAGGGCAGCGCCGCCTGTCCCCCCAATTACTTCGAGGGCGATCCTTTCCCATTCTCTGAACTTTGCCAGAACGTCATCCGCACATGGAATGGCGCTATCGCTGATACCATCGCCAACCGGCTCATCATCTGGGGCGGGGGCCACGTGAATTACTATGGGAATGAGATCTACTCTCTGAATCTGACCGCCAATCCCATCACTCTCACGCGCGTGAAAGATCCGACTGTCCCGACCAATTACGCTAATCGTCAAAACTGCATTGATGGGATCCCGCCGGGCAGCCCCGACTTTGCTCCCAACTCACGGGAAAGCTACGGCGGTCTAGCTTTTATTCCTGGCCCGTACCAGATGTTCATCGAGGGCGGCTCACTTGCCTGCGGGCTCGGCGACCAAAGTCAAAATACTTGGACTATCTCGCTAAGTAATCTTTCCAATGCCAGTTCGTGGGTGCACAAAAATCCCACATTGGTCGGGCCGTTACCGGGGAGCAACGGAGGCTTTACCTTCGGGAATGTTGCTGATTATGACCCGAACAGCGCGCTAGTTTTCCTGAGTGACTCGGCTTCAATCTACTCCTATAATTACCAAACCAATACATACGCACTCGTAAGTCCTGCCGATTACTTTGTGACCAGCATCTACCTGAGCGGTGCAATCGATCCCACTCGCAAACTGTTCGTTCTCCTGGGAAACTGTCCTGGGGGAACTTGTGGTCCTGGCGACGGCGTTTTTGTCGCCGACATCAGTAACCCAGCCTCGACGACCCAACGAAACTGGACGGCAGCGACAATGGCCGATCCCACCTGCGCTGAGTTTCTGGGCGGAGGAGTGAATCCGATTGGCGCCGGTAATCCTGGCATCACCTTCGATAGCGTGGCCAACGACTTTGTGGGGTGGCCGAATCAGGGCAACAGCGTTTATATTTTAACTCCCGATCTAACTAAACAGCGACTTACCTGCCAGAAGATGACCTTTCCTGGCGGACCGCCAAATTCCTCGCACGCGAATGCTCAGCCCAATACAACCTATGGGACGTATGGGCGCTTCCGGTATTTCCCCGGGTTAGATGTCTTCGTACTAGTCAATGATTGGGATATCCCGGCTTACATCCTTCGTCTAAGAGCCCCAAGCGGCGCCACGTTGTCGTCATTGACGCTGAACCCGACCAGTGTGGTTGGGGGCAACACGTCCCAAGGGACGGTGACGCTGAGTGCTGCGGCGCCTACCGGGGGTGTGGTGGTTACTCTGTCCAGTAGCAACGCGGCAGCGGCTACCGTGCCAGGCAGTGTGACCATTGCT
>Ga0126381_100008084_pt1 | contig 11739 bp, 10 predicted proteins | sample PanSoiMetPlot_28_FD_96465 | JGI IMG/M metagenome (GOLD analysis project Ga0126381, IMG submission 96465) | Tropical forest soil microbial communities from Panama - MetaG Plot_28 | ecosystem: Environmental > Terrestrial > Soil > Tropical forest > Bulk soil | place: Panama | collected 2016-02-17 | reverse complement strand
GTGGTCTTGCCGGAGCCGCTGGGACCCATGAAAGCGACAAAATCGCCCTTGTCGACATCCAGGTTGAGCCCCTGGAGCACCTGAATCTTTTCGCCGCCGCGACTATAGGTCTTGTTCAGGCCACGGACGCGGATGAGGCTCTGGGCATGACTGCTTCCATCAACTCGGACCATGCTTCTCTCCTATTGGCGGATTTCGACCTTCTCACCATCACGCAAACTCTCGGGACCCTTGACGACAACCGAATCGCCGGGGGTGACGCCTGCGAGCACGGCGACCTCGGTACCGCGATCGATTCCCAGGCTGACGGCGCGGCGCTCGACCTTGCCGTCACGAAGCAAATACACAAAAGAAGCGCTGGAGTCGGATCGCACGGCGCTCTTGGGAATGAAGGCGACCGCCTGCGGGCCTTGGTCTTTTTCCTTGCCTTTCTTTGCGGGCTTGTTTTCTTCGAGAAAAGCCACCTTGACCCCCATGTCGGGGAGGATCCGTGGGTCCAGCTTCAAAAACGAAATGCGCACCTTGACCGTGGCTTTCTGGCGGTCCGCCGTGGGAATCACGGTGCGCACCTTCGAGGGGATCTGCCAGTCCGGATAGGCGTCAAGGGTGGCCGTGACCGGCTGACCGGGTTGTACCCGGGCAATATAGTTTTCGTTGACGTCCACTTCGATTTCGTTGGAATTCATGTCCACGATCGTGGCGATGCCCGTGCGCGTGAAGCCGCCGCCGGCGGAATTGGGAGAAACCATCTCGCCGACCTGCGCATCTTTGGATACCACAATTCCGGGAAAGGGCGCACGAATGGTGCAGTTGTCTACCGCCTGCTGCGCCACAGCGATGCGCGCCGCCGCCGCGGTCACTTGCTCTTTGGCCAGCGCAATTTTTGCCCGCAGGCTGTCGACCGCGGTAATCGAGTTATCGAGTGCTTCCTGCGTCTGAATACCCGCATCATGCAGCTTCTGGGCGCGCTTGAGCTCGATTTCGGCATTGCGAAGCTGGACTTCGAGGTCGGCAATTGCCGCTTGCGAGGCATCGCGATCCGCTTTCGCGGAATCGAGAGCACGCTTGTAGTCCGAGTCATCGAGGGTGGCGAGAAGCTGGCCTTCTTTAACGCGTGTGCCTTCGTCGAAGAAAACACTGGTGACGCGGCCGGTAATTTTGGCAGCGATGGTAGCACGGCGACGCGGCGTGACGTACCCGCTGGCATTCAGCGCCGTCAGAGGGCCTTCGGCATCCGGGCTGGCCGCCGTGGCAACCTCGACGACCGCCTTCTGCTCTCGCAACGCGAAAGCGGTGGCAACGATCGCGGCAAAAATGACGACGGGAATGGAGGCGTAAACGACGCGCCTGCCCATGCCGGACTTGCTGCGCTGGCCCTCATGGATGCGCAGAGAGCCCAGGTCCGGTTTTGACGATTCTCCAGGCATCAGCAATGTCTCCGCTTCGTCCCTCAATGCCGTGCTCCCCTTTAGTCTACGAACGGCGCGTCGCTAAAATTACAGATGCGCTCCACTGGTCTGGGGGCACATTCATTCTAGCGCGGAAAAATTCCCTTCCGCCGGACCGGCTTCGACAGGATGACCGGGAGAGCCAGCGCCGTGGCGTTATGAAGGTCCTACCGAGCACTAAAGATATTGTATTCGATTGTCCTCGTTTTGATGAGAGCATCTACGGCCAGCGCCGGGCCTTTGCTCCATCCTGCTTCTACCGGGGCCGTCCAGGTGATCCGCAGGCGTGCGGCTGCGGCTCGGATGAGTTCTTTGTAGTTTCGTAACACCTCGAACGATCGGTACACCTGGAGACAAAGCTTTGGAGGCCCTCGAGTTCCGGTGGGCGCGCCGAATACCTGCGCGGGGAGGATGAGTCGAAACCGCTCCAAACCCAAGGGTCTCGCCTCGGCAAAGGTGTCGAACCCCTCCACAAAAATGAATCCTTGACAGCCGGGATTCCAAGTCATATGAAGGAAGTCTCCGCAGGTACTTCCCTTCCTGACCTCCTGCGGACCTGGGGGTCCCAGATGAGCCCTACCCGCCGCGATTTTCTCAAGCTTACAACCATCGGCGGAGCCGCAGCCACGCTGTTTGGCTTCGATCTGAAACCCGCGTATGCCGAGTTGCGCACGCTGAAGATCGCCCGCGCCAACGAGACGCGCTCGACTTGTCCATATTGCTCGGTGAGCTGCGGGGTCATCATCTATACCATCGGTGACCGCGCGAAGAACGTCACGCCGCAGGTGGTGCACGTCGAAGGCGACCCGGACCATCCCATCAATCGCGGCACGCTCTGCCCCAAAGGAGCTTCGCTCGAGCAAGACATCTTGAACGAGCGCCGCTTGCTAACGCCGCAAGTGCGCCGCCCCGGCGGAACCGCCTGGGAAGATATTTCCTGGGACGAGGCCATCGGCGAGATCGCGCAGAAGGTCAAGAAAACGCGCGATGACACGTTCATCGAAAAGGATGCCGCCGGTCACACCGTGAATCGGCTCGAATCCATCGCTTTTTCCGGCGGCTGCACCGACACCAACGAATTTAACTACCTGATCGTCAAGACCATGCGCGCCCTGGGGGTCGTGCACTTAGAAAACCAGGCTAGGGTTTGACACGGCCCCACGGTCTCAAGTTTGGGACCAACCTTCGGCCGGGGCGCAATGACCAATGGGTGGATCGACATCAAGAACACCGACATGATGTTGATCATGGGTGGAAATCCCGCCGAGAATCATCCCTGCGGCTTCAAGTGGGTGGTCGAAGCCAAACGCACGCGCAATGCCAAGCTGATCGTGGTAGATCCGCGCTTCACACGCACGGCTTCGCTTGCCGATTTGTTCTGCCAGATACGCGCGGGCTCGGATATCGCCTTTCTCGGCGGCCTGATTCACTACGCCATCGAGAACAACCGCATCGCCAGAGACTACCTTCTCAACTACACGAACGCTGCGTTTGTCATCAAGGATGGCTTCAAACTGCCGGAGGACGGACTCTTTTCGGGGTTCGACGCCGCGACGCAAACCTACGACAAGTCCACTTGGAACTATCAGGAAGGCGGCGACCTCGGCGGGAAAGTCGCAAAAGCGAAAGGCGACCCGCGGCCGAACGAAAATAAGCAGGGAGCGGCCGCCGGCAAGCCCGCACCGCCTCCGCATCTCCCCGAGAATGTAGCTTATGACCTGACTCTCGAGCACCCGAATTGCGTTTTCCAACTTCTGCGGAAGCAATACTCGCGGTACACGCCGGACATGGTGGAGCGCATTACCGGGATTCCCAAAGCCCAGTTTGAAAAGGTCGCGGATCTTTTCACTTCCGTCCGCAAAGACGGCGACATGAAGAAAGTTGCCACCATCATTTACGCCGTAGGATGGACGCAACACACTTCCGGCACACAGACCATTCGGACGGCAGCGATGCTGCAACTGCTGCTTGGCAACGTCGGCCGCTCCGGCGGCGGCGTGAACGCGCTTCGCGGCCACTCGAACATTCAGGGCGCCACCGACATGGCCGGGATTTTCGAAATCCTTCCCGGCTATCTCAAAGTTCCCGTGCCCGCCGACACCGACTTCAAAACTTATTTGGAGCGCATCACTCCGAAATCTTCGAAACCGCACATGTGGGATTCGTGGAACTACTGGTCAAACACGCCGAAATTCGCCGTGAGTTTCATGAAGGCGATGTACGGAGACGCAGCTACAAAGAAAGACGACTGGGCCTTCCACTACCTTCCCAAAGTCGACCGCAACTACTCCTGGGCCTACATCTGGGACGATATGTTCCGCGGCAACGTCAAGGGGCTGTTTGCGTTCGGCATGAATGGTGTGGCCATCGGTCCCAATTCCAACAAGAACATTGAAGCCTTGAAGAAAGCCGATTGGCTGGTGGTTGGAGAAATCTATCCGGACGAAACGAGCGAATTCTGGAAGTCGCCCGAAATCACGCAAGACGAGATGAAGAAAATCCAGACCACCGTCTACCGGCTGCCCTGCGCAGGCTTTGCGGAAAAGGATGGGGCTTTTGTCAACTCCGCGCGCTGGCTGCAATGGAAGAACGCCGCCTTGCCTCCGCCAGGAAACGCAAAGGTGGATCAAGAAGTCCTCGCTCGCATCTTCCTCAAGGTGCGCGAACTGTACCAGACCGAAGGCGGGAAGTTCCCCGACGCGATTTTGCATGTGACCTGGAACTACACGAATCCTCAGAATCCATCGCTAGCCGAAGTGGCCAGGGAAATCAACGGCAAAGCGCTCGCGGACTTGGAAGATCCAGTCACGAAGCAGCAAATCAAAGCCGGACAGCAGCTTCCTGGTTATGCCTGGCTGAAGGACGACGGCACCACGTTGTGCGGCAACTGGCTGTACTCCGGCTCCTTCACCGAAGCAGGAAACATGATGGCCCGCCGCGGCACGGAAGATCCCTCCGGGCTCGGCCTCTATCCCAACTGGGCTTTCTCTTGGCCCGCCAACCGCCGGGTGATGTACAACCGTGCTTCCTGCGATCTCGAAGGCAAGCCTTGGGATCTGTCGCGCAAGCAAGTGTGGTGGAACGAAGCGACCGGGAAATGGGTCGGCAACGATGTGCCCGATTTCAAGGCCGACTCGAAACCCAAGGATCACATGGGGCCGTTCATCATGAACCCGGAAGGTGTCGGGCGCTTGTTTGTACCCATCGGCGCGGTGGCCGACGGGCCATTCCCCGAACATTACGAGCCCATAGAAAGCCCTGTCGATAATCCGCTGCACCCGCAGCAATCCAACAACCCCCTAGTGAGAAAATTCAAAACCGACGCGGACAGATTCGGCACGGTCAAGGATTACAACATCGTTTGCACCACTTATCGCCTGACCGAGCACTATCACTACTGGACCAAGAACAACCCCATGAATGTGCAGCTTGTCCCCGAGCCGTTCGTGGAGATTCCCGCGGAGCTTGCCAACGAGATGGGGCTGCACGGCGGCGAACGGGTCAGAGTGACCAGCGCGAGAGGCCAATACGTCGCCAAAGCCATGGTCACCAAGCGCATCAAGGCCATGACCATCGACGGGAAGAAAACCTATCAGATCGGCGTCCCGATTCACTGGGGCTATCGCGGCATCGCTGAAGACCAAGGCAACACGGACAAAACGGTGGCGAACCTGCTTTCGCCAACAGTCATCGACCCCAACGCGTGGACCCCCGAGTTCAAAGGCTTCCTCGTGAAACTCGAGAAAGCGTAGGTGCCAAGCCATGAGCCAAGCCACACTACGCGTTCAAAAGATCTCAGGACATGCCGGTAGCGTGCCCGGCGAAGACACGCAGCGCGCTTACACGGTCGCGAAGCTCATCGACACCACCACGTGCATCGGGTGCAAGGCCTGCGAAGTCGCCTGTGTGGAATGGAACGACCTGCCTTTTGGCCGGACTGTTTTTGACAATACCTACCAGACCATGCCGGAGACGCGCTGGAACTATTGGAACCTGATCCTCTTCAACGAACACGAACGCGAAGACGGATCGCTCATGTGGCTGATGCGCAAGAATCAGTGCATGCACTGCGCCGAACCCGGCTGCCTCGCCGCGTGTCCCGCCGACGGCGCTATCGTGCAGTATAGCAACGGCATTGTCGACTTCCAGCAGGCCAACTGCATCGGGTGCGGCTACTGCATCACCGGCTGCCCGTTCGACATTCCGAAGATGAATCCGGAGACCCATCGCGTCTTCAAGTGCACGCTGTGCACCGACCGCGTGAGCGAAGGACTCGAGCCCGCGTGCATCAAGTCTTGCCCGACCGGTTGCTTGCATTTCGGCACCAAGGACGACATGAAAGAGTTGGCGGAAAGCCGCGCGCGCCAGCTGCGCGAGCATTCGAATTTCCCGAATGCCGGCGTGTACGATCCCCCGGGCGTCGGCGGCACCGGCGTGATCTATGTTTTGCACGACGCGTTGAACCCCGAACTCTACGGCGGGTTGCCGAAAAACCCGCACGTTCCGTGGAGTGTGAAATTGTGGAAGGGCCCGCTAAAGTGGCTCGGCAACGTGGCCATGATCGGCGGCTTGATCGGACTGTTCGCGCACTACTTGCGCTACGGACCGAAAGCCCATGATGAAGAAGACTTGGCCACAAAGCCGGGAGGAGGGCAGTCGTGAGCAGCTCGGAACAAATCATTCCTCACGGGCACGTCCTCCGCTACAACCTGCGCGAGCGGCTGACACATTGGATCGCCGCAGTGGCTTATGTGTATTCACTGGGTACCGGACTTGCATTTTGGTCCCCTTGGCTGTACTGGCTGGCGGTGGTTCTCGGCGGAACGCAGATTTCGAGAATGCTGCACCCCTGGGCCGGGCTCATCTTTTTCGCGGCAGTTTGGTACATGTACGTGATGTGGGCGCCACAGATGAAACACACCGCCGAGGACCGCAAATGGTGGGCAGCGGTGAGATACTACAGCACGAATCAGGACGACAAGATGCCGCCCGCGGGCCGTTACAACGCCGGACAGAAACTGCTCTTTTGGGGATTTTTCTGGAGCGCCCTGGCGTTGCTGGCGACCGGCGTGGTGCTGTGGTTCCCGGAATACATCCCCTGGAATCTTCGCTTCCTGCGATACCTCGCGGTGCTGATCCATCCGGTGGCGGCGCTCGTCACCATTGGCCTCTTCATGATCCATCTGTACATGGGAGTTTTTGCGGAGCGCGGTGCGTTTGGCTCCGTTATTCGCGGGGACGTTTCGATAGCATTCGCCAAGCGCTATCACCCCACGTGGTATAGAGAAATCGCGGGCGAGTCCGCCTCGCGGCGCAAATGATGCCGGGACAGCCCGCGGCCGGGTACGACGCGCGCATTCAGCGCGCCGATGCCCTGAGATCACGCCATTCCGCAGCCGCGGAATTCCTGGCCTTCTACCAGCACGTCGCGTCGTTTCAGAAGCTGCTCCGCGCAAATATTTCCGCCGTGGAAGTGACGCCGGAGAGCGCCCTTCCTGCCGAATTGCGCGCAGAACTTGACCTCACGGTGCTTCTTCCTCACTTTCGCGGATACCTCTCCGTGGTTGAAAACCATGCCCCCGCCGCGCTCGCCGAATCCGCGCGGCAGTTTGCGCTGCTGCCCTCGGAGTCTTGGATCGCAAGCCTGGAAGCGTACTGGCAATGCGCCGGAAGAACCGATCAGCAGGTCGGTGCGTTCGCACAATTCCTTCCTCGGGTGTTCCTCGAGCCCTACGCGGAGTTTCGCGCCGCGCTCGTGCCGCGCGCTCCGCTGCTCGTGACTACGCGGCTGTGCCCCCTGTGCGGATCGCGGCCGCTGCTTGGCGTGCTGCGCCCTGAGGGCGACGGCGGAAAAAGATTCTTGCTTTGCTCGTTCTGCTTGCAGGAATGGGAGTTCCGGCGGATTCTGTGTCCGACATGTGGCGAAGAGGCCGAGGACAAACTGCCGGTGTTTATCGCCGAGGATTCTCCGCACGTGCGCGTCGAGGCTTGCGATACCTGCAAGTTTTATCTGCGCACCATTGACCTGACCAAGGACGGCAACGCGGTCCCTCTTGTCGATGATCTCGCAGCCCTTCCCCATACCTTGTGGGCGCACGAGCAAGGCTATTCTCGGATCCAACCAAACCTCCTGGGCACCTAGCGCCAAAGATTGTTCGCGAAAGGAATCGTTGGCCTCCGCAAAAGGAATAAAATTCGGCATTTCTTGGTCTGGAGGCACAAGCCTGCTGGCTGTCGCGGTTAGGAAAAGGAGGGGATCATGAGAAAAGGGATTTTCGTGCTTCTTTTGTTGGGATGCGCCGCACGCCCGATGGTCGCGCAGTCCGCGCCGGAGGGACTTTGGCAGGGCTACGACGGCGAATGGCGGCATGTTTCAAGCCAATTGATCGCGCTGGCCGAAGCCACGCCCGAGGAAAAATTCGCTTGGCGTCCCGCGCCGGGCGTGCGCTCGACTGGCGAAGTTTACATGCACATCGCCATCGCGAATTTCTATTTGCTGAGCGTCACCGGCCCCAAAATGCCCGGGGACCTAAAAGAAGGGATGGAAAAGTCTGTCACCTCGAAAGCCGAGGTGATCAGCTGGCTGAAGCGCTCGCTCGAGGCCGTCAAGAAAGCGCATTTGGCCGTTACGCCGCAAGACCTTCAGCGCAAAGTTCAGATCGAGGATCGCGACGCCACCGTCGACGGCATGTATTTGCGCATCATCGTTCACGCCAACGAGCACATGGGCCAGCTCGTCGCCTACGCGCGCATGACCGGCGTCGTCCCGCCCTGGTCCAAGAACCAGTAACCGCAATCCGGAGCAATCGGAGGCCCGGAGGTCCATCGGTTCTGCCGCGGAGTCCCGGGGTCTCGGTCCTTTGGCGAACAAGGTTCTCCTGGTTGGCCACCCTCCAGTAGCTCTTGCGGTCACCACATCCTCGCCATTCGACCATAGATCGCGGGCTCCCGATGCTCACGAGCAAGCCCGAAACACCCCCAGTCATGGAACCTTTTCGCCGATCCCTGGTATTCACTTTTTGTAAGGGCAAGGACAGCCGTTTAGGACCATAATTCGGCGATGACTTTGGCTCCCGACGAGGACTTGATGCTCCAAGTGCGCGATGGCGCGGGCGAAATGCTCGGCGTGTTGTTCGACCGTTACCAAACCCCGCTTTTCAACTTCTATACGAAGTTGACGAGAAACCGGACGCTCAGCGAGGACCTGGTTCAGGAAGTGTTCCTCCGCATCCTGAAATACCGCCAGAGCTACCGCCCCGGGACGCCCTTCCGTGCTTGGATTTACCAGATTGCCCGCAACGCCCGCATCGACCACTTTCGCAAGTTTCCTCGCGAAACCACCTTCGAGCCGGAAATGCTTGCGCCGGTCTTTCCTGCGGATTCCGCCCAGGAACAGCAGGAAGTCGAACTGTTAGGGCGCGCGCTCCAGCAGTTATCGGAAGAGAAGAAAGAAATCCTGCTTCTTTGCCGCTTTCAGGAACTGAAATACGAGGAGATTGCCAGCCTGCTCGGCTGCGAACTCAACACCGTAAGAACCCGCATCCATCGCGCTCTCGTGGATCTGCGCAAGGCTTTTCACCAGATCGCCCAGGGAACGATGTTGAAAAAAGCCCAGGCGTCGACAGCACCTCGAGGAGGTGGCCATGAAGTGTGAACAAATCGCGGAGCTCTTTCAAGACTACCTCGAAGAGAGCCTCAACCCCGATCAGCGTCGCGAGGTCGAAGCACACCTCAAAGAGTGCGCGAACTGCGCCGAAGAAGTCGTTCTATGGCAGAAACTCTCGCTTCTGCCGGTCGAACAGCCGAGTCCTCGGTCGCGCGCGCGTTTTGAAGCCATGCTCCAGGCCTATCAAGCGGGTCGTTCGAATCAACCCGGCAGCAGTCGGGAATGGCAAAAGCGTCCAGCCTCTTGGAACTTCGTCGAGTGGCTCCGTTCGCCGCTGGGAACTCTGGCCTACGGCGTTGCGCTGCTGCTCATCGGTCTTTTGGCCGGCCTTCGCGTCGGTAGTCCCAAGGGATCGCCATCCCAAGAATTGGCTGACATGCGATCGCAACTCGCCAGCATGAAGCAGCTGGTGGTGCTTTCCATGCTGCAGCAGCAATCGGCCAGCGCCCGGCTGGAGGGCGTGACCTGGAGTACCCGCGACCAGCAACTCGATCCCAAAGTGCTTTCGGCTCTCCTTCACACTTTGCGCTACGACCCCAGCGTGGATGTTCGTCTGGCTGCGCTCGACGCGCTTGGCCGTCACTCGTCGCAGCCGCAAGTGCGCACGACCGTGGTGAATGCGTTAGAAGACCGACAGTCCCCGTTGATGCAAGTCGCGTTGATTGACCAGCTGGTGGAATGGCATGAGCGCGAAGCGGCCCCGAATCTCGAAAAACTTCGCCAATCCCCAAATGTGAACCCCACCGTGCGACAACACGCCGATTGGGCTATCGGCAAGCTGAACTGAGGAGAAACCATGCGAATCACGCGCCATTTCATCGGGTTGGCCAGCTACTGCCTGCTTCCCTTTTCTTTAACTGCGCAGTCGGTGAACGTGAGAGTCCCGCAGCCGCCCATGTCAGTTGTTCCGTTCCCCATGGAGCTTCATCTTGCGCCCGTATTCCCGGCGGATCTCCATGACTCTGTCCGCGACCTGCCGGTCGAGGAGCACGAGACCATTCAGAAGTCTTTTTCTATGGCTGGCGTCCAGCACAGGTCGCTCGAGATCGACAACGTCTGGGGCTCCATTGAAGTCCTGGGAGCTAATTCCGACCAGGTGCAACTCACGGTCAGCAAATCGATCCGCGCGGAATCCAGGGACAAACTCGGACAGGCCGGCAAAGAAGTAACCCTCGATATCAGCGAGCAGGAAGGCCTTCTGAAGTTCTATGTCAACGGCCCCTTTCGCTGCAATTGCAACGATGGGTGCGGCCACCGCGAGTTCGACGGCTATATCGTTAAAATGGATTTTCACCTTACGGTTCCGCGTGACATGGACATCAAGCTTAAGACCGTGAATGAGGGTCATGTTCTGGTCCGCGACATCAACGGAAACTTCCTCGTGCGCAATGTCAATGGCGACGTCGCAATGGACAACGTTTCCGGCTCTGGCACGGCCCGCACCGTTAACGGCCCGGTGAAAGTTTCCTTTCGGCAGAATCCTCACGAAGCTTCCGACTTCCAAACCGTCAACGGTGCAGTGGAGCTGCGCTTCGCCCGCGACTTGACCGCCGATTTCCGCTTGAAGACCTTTAACGGCAGCATCTACAGCGATTTCCCCGTTACGGCTTTGCCAGTTCGCGCCATTCAGGAAGAACATCACGGCGCGAAGATGGTCTTTCGCGCGGACCGGTACACCGGGGTTCGTATCGGCTCCGGCGGACCGGAGATCAAAGTGGAAAATCTAAATGGAGACATCCGTATTCTTGAAAACCATGAATAGCCAAACCCAGCGGTTCCCCTCCCTCGTTATCGCGGCTTTAGTTCCGTGGGTCGCGCTGGCCCCCGCGGCCGCTCGCGGACAAACGCCGGCGCCATCGGGAGGGGATCGCGTTCCCGTGACTCTCAGCGATCCGTCCCATCCCGCTTTGGTGAAAGCCAGCCTGGTCAACGGCGGCATCACCGTCAAGGCGTACGACGGCAAAGAGGTTATCGTGGAAGCCCGCGCTCGCAATCGTGACCGCGATTCCGCGCGCTCGGACTCCAACATGAAGCGCATCATTGTTTCGTCCACCGGCCTTTCCGTCGAGGAGGAAAACAACGAGGTGCGCATCAACACCGATTCTTATATGCGCCCCATCGACTTGACCATTTCTGTTCCTGTTCACACCTCTCTCAAGCTGAGAGCCGTGAATAGCGGAGACATCGTGGTCAGCGGGGTGGACGGCGAGTTGGATGTCAACGACGTGAACGGCTCAGTCACGCTAAACAACGTCTCCGGCAGCGCTGTCGCACATGCCCTGAACGGCCGTCTTTTGGCCACTTTCACCCGGGTGAGTCCTCAAAAGCCCATGGCCTTCAGTTCTTTGAACGGCGACATTGACGTTACTTTTCCCGCCGATTTGAAGGCCAACCTCAGCCTTAAGTCCGACCGTGGAGAGATTCTCACCGACTTCGACGTCCAGGTTCAGAGTGCTCCGGTGCAGCAAACCGTCGAAGACGGCCGCACCCATGGCGGCAAATACCTGGTGAGAATCGACAAGACCGTTCACGGAACCATCAACGGCGGCGGCCCCGAGTATCAATTTACGAATTTCAACGGAGGCATCTACATCCGCAAGGCGGGGGCTCCCCGCTGAGGCCTGC
>Ga0126381_100008082_pt1 | contig 11742 bp, 8 predicted proteins | sample PanSoiMetPlot_28_FD_96465 | JGI IMG/M metagenome (GOLD analysis project Ga0126381, IMG submission 96465) | Tropical forest soil microbial communities from Panama - MetaG Plot_28 | ecosystem: Environmental > Terrestrial > Soil > Tropical forest > Bulk soil | place: Panama | collected 2016-02-17 | reverse complement strand
CCCGCGTACTGCCGTCATCGCCGCCGGGGCCGCGGTGATGTTTGCGATTTGGACAGTCGGCTGGTGGTCGTGGCGTAGCACAGACCAGGCGCCGGCCCCGACACAGGGACCGGTTGCAATGAATTCGTCGGCTGTCCGAGCAGTTGATGTTGTTCAAGATACACCTCCTCAGACGCCGCAAGTCCGATCGCCAGCACCGGCGCCACCGCCGGTCGCCACCCACACTGAGGCGCCACCCACACAGGTGCAGGCCCCACCATCTTCACCCCTATCAGTGGAGGCCCAAACAGCAGCCTCAGCCTCCGAGCAAGCCGGATCGCCGGAGTCTGTGTCCTCGACAGCTCGATCTACATCGCTGTCCATCGTCGTCTTGCCGTTTGCAAATCTGTCGAAAGAGCCGGGCCAGCAATACTTTGCGGACGGAATTACCGACCAATTGACCAGTGATCTTTCCCGGATCTCCGACGCATTCGTGATCGCTCGCAACACCGCCTTCGCCTATGGTGTCAAATCGGTAAACCCTGAACAGGTCGGGCGAGAGCTTGAAGTCCGTTACGTCCTCCAAGGCAGCGTCCGACGCGATGATGACCAAATCTCTATCGAAGCGCGGGCCATCGACGTCGAAGATGGCAGGCAGGTTTGGGCGGAACGGTTCGAAAGCAGCCGAGCCAAGCTTAATGGGATCCGGAGAGATCTAACCGTTCGTGTGGCGCAGGCTTTGGGTATGGAATTGCGCGAACTGTCGAACCCGATCACGGATCAAGAAACAGCGGTCGACGCTAGTGATTTGGTCATGAGCGGGTGGGGTTGGTACTACCAGCCATACTCTACCGGAACTTGGCAGGAGGCGCGGCGGGATTTCGAAAGGGCCTTGGATATTGATCCAGGTTCTGTCGACGCCCGGATCGGCCTCGCGATGATTTTGGGCGGCAGGCTGGCCGACGGGTGGAACGCTTCTTTGCAATTGGACGCGAACCGCGCCGAACAGCTGCTCCATGAGGTCCTCGAGCGCGATGCGAGCCGCCCCGCAGCGCACTTTGCGATGGGGGTGCTCCGTCAAATGCAGAATCGCCTGCGCGAGGCGCGGGCAGAGTACGAGACGGCGATCGCTCTCGACCGCAATCACGCGCGTGCTCACCTCCACCTCGGCCAAACTCTGATGTTTCTCGGTCAGCCCGAGGCGGGGATCCCGCAAATCGAGACTGCGATCCGGCTTGACCCACGCGACCCGAGCATAAGTACAGCTTATTGGGCCCTGGGTACGTGTTATCTGCTGCAAGGAGAGGTTGACGAGGCTGCGGATTTCCTAAGAAAGGCGCGAGAGGCAAATTCCCGTTTGTGGTTTCCACACCTCTACTTGGCAGGGGCATTTGGTCTTCAAGGTAATGTCGATGTTGCTCAGAGCGCGCTGAGCGAGTCGATCAAACTCAAACCCTCCGTCAATTCATTGACGCGAATGCGTGTGCAGAATCCTTGGCTCGCCAATCCGGAATATTGGGCTCTACAAGAAAAGACCCTCAACGTTGGACTACGCCTCGCCGGTTTACCTGAACAATAAGGTCCGGGCCAACCGAACGCTGGTTTGGAGATTCTGATAGGCAACGGATACCCCTGCCGGTTTCGACTTAGTCCACCTGCCCTCCCTTCGACGGAGCCCGACACCCTCTGTTGGGGTCTGCAGCGCTTTCGATCCCCCCTAACAAGTGAAGGCGGAAGAGCGGTTCGGCGTACGATTCGGAAGTGTGGCCCATCGCGGTGTACCACGAGCGCCCGCGCTCTATCGATTGACACCACGCGATCGGGTGATCGAACCCCATCGTGCCGTCGGAATAGGTCGTCTCGTCCAGTGCCGCCAGAACGCGCACATCACCGCGCGGGTTGCGACGAAAATTATACCACTCATCAACTCGCTCCCACTGCGACGGCAAGAGCTTCGTCGATGGGTCGGTGGGATCTTCGATGCGGACCGTCGCGTGCTGGATTGCCGGGTGGCTCGCGAACCAGGCGCCGATCAACCGGCCATACCATGGCCATTGATATTCGGTATCGCTCGCCGAGTGAATCCCGACAAACCCGCCGCCGGAGCGAACGTATCGTTCGAACGCCGCCTTCTGGCCAAGATCGAGAATGTCTCCGGTCGTGTTGAGAAAAATGACTACTTTATATTTCCCCAGTGCGGTGTCGTTGAAACGCTTAGCATCCTCGGTCTCGTCCACCGCAAAACCGTTCTCGGTGCCGAGCGCCCGGATGGCGGCGATCCCTTGCGGGATCGAGTCGTGACGGAAGCCGGAGGTCTTCGAGTAGACGAGCACCGCAAATCTGCCGTCAGGGTTTTCCGCCGCGTGACTTCGATGGGCCGGCGCGCCGAGAAGTGGACACGCGAGGAACAGCAATCGAACCACGGCGATCAACGATGACGGACCGAACTGCGGAGGCTCTTGGTTGACAGCGCCAGGCAGGAATCCTAGTTTGCAGCACGCAAGAATCACACCGAGGGAAATGGCCATGAAGTGGAAGACGCCGGTCATCATCGAGATTGCGGTCGGGCTCGAAATCAACGCGTACGCTTGCGCCGAGGTCAAGTAGCCTCTTCGGTTCGGGACGCCGGCGGATCCGGCGGGACGACCGATGCTCCATATGGTTGTCCTCGGGTCTGCCGCTGGCGGGGGCTTCCCGCAGTGGAATTCGAACGCGCCCGCGTGTCGCCGTGCACGGATCGGGGACGCAATGGTGCGCGCCCGTTCGCAAACTTCGCTGGCTGTATCGGCCAACGCGCGAGACTGGTTCGTCCTTAACGCTTCGCCGGATCTTCGTCTGCAGATTGAAGCAACCGGCGTATTGCATCCGCGAGAAGGGTTACGATCGTCGCCGATTACCGGAGTTGTGGCGACGGGTGGCGACGTCGATGCGATAGCGGGACTCCTGCACCTGCGCGAGCGTCATCATTTTTCGGTTTATGCGCCTTCGCGGGTTCTCGCGGTGCTCGCCGCGAACCCGATCTTTAATGTCCTCTCTCCGGATTGCGTCCGGCGGATCGACCTGCCTCTCGGCCGACGAATAGAGCTTGCCGGCGCTTCAGACCCTTCGGGGCTCGCGCTCGCCGTTTTTAATGTGCCTGCAAAGATTCCGCTGTATCTCGAAAATCCCGCGGAGGATCCGGTGCTCGGCGAGGAAGGGGATGCGGTCGGGCTTGAGATAATCGAATTAGCGACCGGAAGATCATTCTTCTTCATTCCTGGATGCGCCGCGATGACCGAAGGTTTGTGTCAGCGGCTTATCGGCAGCGAGCTCGTCTTTTTTGACGGGACGTTGTGGCGGGACGACGAAATGATCCGGCTCGGGGTCGGCACTAAGACCGGCCGTCGCATGGGGCATATGAGCATGAGCGGTGATGATGGCACGATCGCTGCCTTCCGCGATCTCGATGTGCGGCGCCGGATCTTTATCCACATCAACAACTCGAACCCGGTCCTACTGGATGACTCGCCAGAGCGGCAGCTTGCGGAGCGAGCCGGTTGGGAAATCGCTTACGACGGGATGGAGATAAAGCTTTGACCGCGGGCCTGCTTTCCGGCGCCGAGCTCGAGCAGAGGCTACGGCAGATTGGCGAAGAGCGCTACCATCACCGGCATCCGTTCCATCACTTGATGCGCGACGGAAGGCTCGATCGTGGGCAGGTGCAGGCTTGGGCACTCAATCGCTATTATTACCAGGCTCGGATTCCCGCAAAGGACGCGTTCCTGACCGCGCGCCTGCCGACGCCCGCGCTGCGGCGCGAATGGCGGCGGCGCATCATCGACCACGATGGCGAAGACGAGAACACCGGCGGAATTGCGCGCTGGCTCAAATTGACTGATGGCCTCGGCCTCGATCGCGAGTACGTCATCTCGACCGACGGCTTGTTGCCCGCTACCCGCTATGCAGTCGATGCCTATGTCAATTTTGTTCGCGACCGATCACTGCTTGAAGCGGTTGCCTCGTGCCTGACCGAAATGTTCTCGCCGGAAATCATTGCCGAGCGAGTCGAGGGCCTCTTGCGGAACTACAATTTCGTCAGCCGAGACACGCTCGCTTATTTTACCCCGCGACTGACTCAGGCGCCGACCGATGTCGCGTTTGCGCTCGCCTATATCAAAGAACACGCCGACACCCCCGAGAAGCAGGCCCTGGTTCTAGATACGCTCCGCTTCAAATGCGATGTGCTGTGGGCACAGCTCGACGCGTTGTATTTTGCCTATGTTGAGCCCAGGCTGATCCCGCCGGGCGCTTTTGTTCCCGCCCAGGTCCCGTGATGACCGAGACCGGAGAAGCTGGCGGAAAGGGACGCATACCGGTCGAGGGCAAAACGGTCCTTCGCCTTGCCCCGCATGCCAAATTCCGCTTCGACGACGTACGGCAAGCCTGGGTCGTCCTTGCGCCGGAGCGGCTGTTTCTACCGGACGAGCAGGCCGTCGAAATCTTGCACTTAATCGACGGCGCGTGCGATGTCGATTGTGTCATTGACGAACTCGTCCGGCGGTACGAGGCCCCCCGCGAGGTGATCGCAGGCGATGTGACCGCAATGCTGCAGGATCTCGTCGACAAGAAAGTTCTGCGCCGCTAATGGCGCCGGACCCGCCGCTGGCCCTTTTGGCGGAGCTGACACATCGCTGCCCGCTTGCTTGTCCCTATTGCTCAAATCCTCTCGATCTGTCGCGTGCCAGTGCGGAGCTCGACACGCCAACCTGGAAGCAGGTGCTCGGCGAGGCTGCGGCTTTGGGTGTGCTTCAGGTGCACTTCTCGGGGGGCGAACCGCTCGCCCGGCGCGATCTGGTCGAGCTCGTCGGCCGCGCTACCGAGGTTGGACTTTATTCAAATCTGATCACCTCCGGAATTGGCCTCGAGGCAGATCGCCTCCAGGCTTTGGTCGCAGCCGGGCTCGAGCACGTGCAGTTGAGTATCCAGGATGCCGACACCGCGTCCGGCGACCGCATTGCCGGTCTCACCGGCGCGCAAGAGGCAAAGAGCAGGGCCGCACGGCTCGTGCAAGAGGCGGGCCTTCCGCTGACAATGAACGCAGTTGTGCACCGGCAAAACCTCGATCGGCTCGGCGAAACCATTGAGCTCGCGGTGGCGCTGGGGGCCGATCGGCTCGAGATAGCTCACGTTCAGTATTACGGTTGGGCGTTGCGCAATCGGGGAGCACTGTTACCCAGTCGAGATCAGCTCGACGCCGCGACCGCGACGGTCGAGACCGCCAGAGCCCGCCTCCAGGGTGTGATCGTCATCGATTACGTGCTGCCGGACTATTTTGCACATCGCCCAAAGGCCTGCATGGGCGGTTGGGGCAGGCGATTTTTGAATATCAGCCCGACAGGGAAAGTGTTGCCCTGCCATGCTGCCGAAACATTGCCTGGATTGTGTTTTCCGAATGTGGCTGAAGCCAACCTCTCGGAGATCTGGTATCGCTCTCCGGCCTTTGAGCGGTTCCGCGGCACGGATTGGATGCCGGAACCTTGCCGGTCGTGCGACCGGCGCGAAATCGATTGGGGCGGGTGCCGTTGCCAAGCGTTTGCGTTGACTGGCGATGGCGGGCGCACCGACCCGGCATGCGCGCTTTCCCCCGATCACGAGCTCCTTGTCGCCGCCCGTGACGACGCAGAGGTAACTACGTCGCGCCTTGTTTATCGCCGGTATTCGGCCGCGCGGAAACTGATCGCCTGAGCCTGTTAACCTCGTCGGCTTAATTAGCGAATAAAAAATTCGCGGCGAAAGACTGGCATCACTCATATAGCTTGTCTATGATATATAAGACTATTGTTGATCGGCGCGGTTCAGGAAGGTACTCGGCATGGTGAGGCGTGCGATCGGTGCAATCGCGTTGATTGCACTCGCGGGGTTCGGAATCATCTGGAAATTTGGGTTTGGACCGGAACCGCCACCCGCGGTCGCGCAGGCGGGGCCGCAGGCCATTCCAGTCACTGCCGGGATCGTCACGTCACAAGACGTCCCTGTCTTTCTGCACGGTATCGGCACAGTGCAGGCGTATAACTCGGTTGCGATCAAGAGCCGGGTCGACGGGCAGATCGTCAAGGTCAACTTCAAGGAAGGTGACGAAGTCAAGGAAGGGGATCCGCTGTTCCAGATCGATCCACGTCCGTACCAGGCCGCTCTCGAGCAGGCGCAGGCGGCGAAGCAAAAAGATGAGGCGCAGCTCGCGGGCGCCAAACTGGACCTCGCCCGCTACGAGAAGCTACTTGGAACCGGATACCAGACCCGGCAAAGCTATGACAATCAGACGGCTCTCGTCGCGCAATTGCAGGCCGCCATAAAAGGCGACGAGGCGCAGATCAACACCGCCAAGCTCAACCTCAGCTACACCGATATCCGATCGCCGATCGACGGCCGCCTTGGAGCGCGGCTCGTCGACAAGGGCAATCTGGTGCATGCGAACGACAACACCGCGCTCGTCATGATCACCGAGCTGAAGCCGATTTTTGTGAGTTTCACGTTGCCGCAGGAGAACCTGGACAAGATCCGCGAGAACGACAAAAGATCGCCGCTCACCGTCCTAGCTTACAGCGGCGACGGCACAAAGCAGCTCGCTGAGGGCAAACTCACCCTGATCGACAACGCGATCGACCAATCGACGGGGACGATCCACCTGAAGGCTCGGTTTGATAACGAAGACGAGGGCTTGTGGCCCGGCGAGTTCGTCAACTTACGCGTGATCTTGGTAACCCGCCGTGGCGTTACGACGGTGCCGCAGCAGACCGTCCAGGTCGGACCAAACGGCCATTACGCCTATGTGATCAAGCCCGACAACACAGTCGAGCGGCGCGCCGTTGAAGTTGCCTCGATACAGGATGGCATTGCCGTGGTCACAAAAGGGCTGGCGGCAGATGAGCGGGTCGTTGTGGACGGACAGTTCCGACTGACCGAAGGCGCACGCGTTAACCCGAAGGCCTCGACCCCGTCGGGTGTATCTGGGTGACCGCCTCGCATCGGCGGGTCCAAGAAGCCTCTACTATTTTGATCTAAGTAAGAAGGCGATCGCCTATGAGCATCTCCGAACCTTTTATTCGCCGGCCGATCGCGACTTCGCTGATGATGCTCGGAGTGCTGGTCTTCGGCCTCGGCGCCTACGGCCTCCTTCCGGTCGCAGCGCTGCCGAAGGTCGATTTCCCGACGATCGTAGTCTCGGTGAATTATCCCGGTGCCAGCCCCGACACGATAGCCTCGGCAGTGGCGACGCCCCTCGAGCAGCAATTCGCCACAATTCCCTCACTCGACCAGATGACCTCCACCAGCGGTATCGGGTCGCTGTCGATCACTCTGCAATTCGACCTCGAGCGGAACATTGATGCCGCCGCGCAGGATGTTCAAACCGCGATCAATGCGGCGAGCGGCGTCCTGCCGAAGGACCTGCCGACTCCTCCCACCTACCGAAAGACCAACCCGGCCGATCGCCCGGTTTTGATCTACGCCGTCCATTCGGATTCACTCCCGATTTCTCGGGTCGACGATTTCGCCTACACGGTTCTGGCGCAGAAACTGTCCACGCTAAAGGGTGTCTCGGAAGCCCGAATTTTTGGTCAGAGGCCATACGCGCCGCACATCCAAGTCAACCCCACTGCGCTGGCCTCCCGGGGCATCAGTCTCGAAGATGTGCGTAACGCTCTGGTGGCGGCGACCGTCAACCGGCCCAAGGGCAGCCTCGAAGGCGCTCACCAGGTCTTTACCCTCGACACCAACGACCAGCTCTTCAACGCTGCTGCGTTCAGCGACGTCATCATCGCCTATCGCAATGGTGCGCCCGTTCGCCTCAAGGACGTGGGCGAAGTCGTCGACTCGGTGCAAAATGCACGGATCGGCGCGTGGTATTACGAGATGCCGGCTGAAGGCTTGGCGATCCAGCGCCAGGCGGGCGCCAACACGATCGAGTTGGTCGACACGATCCAGAGCACTCTCCCACGACTTGCGGAGTCGATCCCGCCTTCGGTCAAGGTCGATCTCGTCGCCGACCGTTCACTCGTCATCCGCGCCGCGGTGCACGACGTGCAGTTCACGATGATGCTGACCATAGGTCTGGTCATCCTCGTCATCTTCCTGTTCCTGCGGACCTTGTGGGCAACGGTGATCCCGAGCATGGCCGTGCCGCTCTCTCTGCTCGCAACCTTCGGGGTCATGTACGGGGTCGGCTACAGCCTCGACAATATCTCATTGATGGCATTGACGATTTCGGTCGGCTTCGTCGTCGATGACGCCATTGTCATGATCGAAAACATCGTGCGGTACATCGAACAAGGCGATCCGCCCTTTGAAGCCGCTCTGAAAGGCGCGGGTCAAATCGGCTTCACGATCATTTCGATCACCCTCTCGCTCATCGGGTGTTCATTCCGCTGCTCTTCATGGGTGGCATTATCGGCAGACTGTTCCGCGAATTCGCGGTCACCGTGACCGTGGCGGTGATGGCCTCTGCCTTTGTCTCGCTAACACTAACGCCCGTTTTGTGTTCGCTCTTTCTAAAGGAGCAGGGGCTGCACGGGAGTGGTCGTTTCAACCGGGCCGCTGAGCGGGCCTTTGAGGCCTTTCTCAAGATCTACGACCGGGGGCTGCGATTTGTGCTCCGTCACCAGCTGCCGACTTTCCTATCGACCCTCCTGTTGATCGTCCTGACCGGCTACCTGTACGTCATCATCCCCAAAGGCTTTTTTCCGGAACAGGACACCGGTTTCATTTTTGGCCAGGCTGATTCGCGCCAGGACATCTCGTTCGAAGCCATGGCCCGCAAAGCGCAACAGATCGTCGATGTCGTCCGGCAGGATCCCAGCGTCTCGGGTGTCTTCGCCTTCACTGGTGCCAGCGCCTACAACCCGACCGAGAACACCGCGCGTGTATTCATCCAACTGGTTCCGCATAACCAGCGCTCAGAAACTTCCAATCAGATCATACGACGCCTGCGCCCCAAAGTGGCGGCAGTCGAAGGCGTCAAATTCTTCATGCAGTCCGGGCAGGACATCAGTATTGGCGGACGTCTGAGCCGGACGCTTTATCAATACACCCTGACCGACACTGATGTCGAAGAGCTCAATCATTGGGCGCCGATTATCGAGCGCGAAATGAGGAAAATGCCAGAGCTCGAGGATGTCGCGTCGGATCAGCAGATCGCGGCGCCACACATCGCGATCGATATCGACCGAGACGCCGCTTCGAGGATGGGCATTTCACCCTCACTCATCGACGAGACGCTATACGACGCGTTCGGGCAACGGCAGGTCGCTACGATCTACACCGCGACCAGCCAGTACAAGGTCGTCCTCGAGGTCAAGCCGGAGTTCCAAACCGATCCGTCGGCGTTGTCGAAGATTTATGTGTCCGGGCCGGGCGGAGCGCAGATCCCGTTGAGCGCTTTCTCGCATTTCACGTCGAAAGTCGAACCGCTGTCGGTGAACCATCAGGGGCAATTTCCTGCGGTGACTTTGTCCTTCAATCTGGCGCCCGGTGTCGCTCTCGGTCAGGCGGTCGACAAAATCCAAGCCATGATGGCGCAGCTTCGCGTACCGCAAACATTGGATGGCTCTTTCCAAGGTACCGCCCAGGCGTTCCAAGCATCCTTATCTTCAACCCCGCTGCTCGTCGCCGCTGCGATCCTCGTCGTCTACATCGTGCTGGGCATGCTCTACGAGAGCTATATCCATCCCATTACGATCTTGTCGTCCTTGCCGTCGGCCGGGGTTGGCGCGCTTTTGGCACTGATGTTGCTGCACTACGATCTAAGCGTGATCGCTATGATCGGGGTCATTCTGCTGATCGGCATCGTCAAAAAGAACGCCATCATGATGATCGACTTCGCATTACAAGCGGAGCGGCTCGAAGGCAAGAACCCCCAGGAGGCGATCCATCAGGCGTGCCTCCTGCGCTTCCGGCCGATCATGATGACGACCTTTGCTGCGCTCTTCGGCTCTCTGCCGATCGCACTGGGGCAAGGCGCCGGCTCCGAGCTACGGCGTCCGCTGGGGATCGCGATCGTCGGCGGATTGCTCGTCTCGCAATGGCTGACCCTCTACACGACACCAATCATTTACCTCTATCTGGAACGGCTTTCCCGTTGGGTCGGTCGACCGTACCGCCCCTCACGGGTACAGGAAGCGCTTTCGGATACTTCCCGAGCGGCTCTGGCTCAGGGCCGTCATGCCGCTGAGTGATCTCTCACGGCCCCAGAGCCCCGAAGTCGAACGTCCCCGATGAGGCTGCAGCGCAGTCTCGTCTGTAAAGACTGATTGTGTCGCCACCAGATGGAAACTTGAGGGCCGCAAATGGATGGAGCTAGGACCTTGAACAAGAGAGCGGGCAAGCGCCGATGAGCATCTCCGAACCTTTTATCCGACGTCCCATCGGCACCTCGCTATTGATCCTCGGCGTCCTCGTGTTCGGTATCGGCGCGTATAACCTGCTGCCAGTGGCAGCCGTGCCCAATGTCGATTTCCCGACAATCAGCGTGACCGCGCAGTACCCCGGCGCCAATCCGAACACGATGGCCTCGGCGGTCGCGACGCCGCTCGAACAGCAGTTCACCTCGATCCCGTCGCTCAGCCAGATGACATCATTCAGCGGCGTCGGCGTCACCTCGATCACGCTGCAATTCGACCTCTCGCGCAATATCGATGCGGCAGCGCAGGACGTGCAGCAGGCGATCAATGCGGCAAGCGGGTTGTTGCCCAAGGACATGCCGACTCCGCCGACCTATCGCAAGGTTAACCCGGCAGATTTCGCCATCCTGATCTATGCCATCCACTCCGACGCGCTGCCGCCCTACGAAGTCGACCAATACGCCAACAATGTCATCGCGCAGCGGCTGTCGACAGAGCCCGGGGTCGGGCAGGTCTTCGTGTTTGGTTCGATGCCCTACGCCGCCCGCGTCCAGATCAACCCCGCGGCGCTCGCCGCAAAGGGTTTGGGCATGGAAGATGTCCGCAGTGCGCTTGTCGCGGCCACCGTAAACAATCCGAAGGGCGAGATCCAAACCGAGCATCAGGCGATTGCGCTCGATACCAATGATCAGCTGTTCGACGCCAAAAGCTACGGCAATATCATCATCGCCTATAAAAACGGCGCGCCGGTGCGCATCAAGGATGTCGGGGACGCTATCGATTCGGTGCAGAACGAGCGCCTGCGTTCGTGGTTTGGCGACCAGCGGGCGGAGGGCATCGCGATCCAGAAGGCGCCCGGTGCCAATACGATAGCCGTCGTAGACGATGTCAAAGCGTTGATGCCGAAACTCGAGCAGTCACTGCCGCCGGCGGTGCATGTCGATCTGATGTCGGACCGCTCGCAGACGACGCGCGCCTCGATCCGCGATGTGCAGTTCACGATGATGCTGACGATCGGCCTCGTCGTCATTGTCATCTTCCTGTTTTTGCGAACCTTGTGGGCGACGGTGATCCCGAGCCTGGCCGTGCCGCTGTCACTGGTCGCGACGTTCGGCGTCATGTATGCCGGCGGCTTCAGCATCGACAACATCTCCCTGATGGGGTTGACGATTTCCGTCGGCTTTATCGTCGACGACGCGATCGTGATGATCGAAAACATCGTGCGCTATATCGAACAGGGCGACCGCCCGTTTGAAGCCGCGTTGAAGGGCGCCGGGCAGATCGGCTTTACGATCATTTCGATCACCTTCTCGCTGATCGCCGTCTTTATTCCGCTCTTCTTTATGGGCGGCATCATCGGCCGGCTGTTCCGGGAATTTGCCGTGACGGT